>Ga0325401_1000690_pt1 | contig 25710 bp, 10 predicted proteins | sample PopdelMetagenome_FD_205666 | JGI IMG/M metagenome (GOLD analysis project Ga0325401, IMG submission 205666) | Populus deltoides microbial communities from Bellville, Georgia, United States - Xylem-PdKOR-R2 | ecosystem: Host-associated > Plants > Phyllosphere > Stem > Wood/Secondary xylem | place...
CCAAGAAAAATTAAAATATTTTCGGAAACACTTTAATTCTAAATAATATTTTAATTTTAATTTTAATTTTAATGAATCATTATATTCAATACAACTTTTAGTTTCCTAAATAAGTTAACTCTCTCTAAAAAAAATCATTTTTTAAAAGATGAAAAGAAAATTCCACAAATAATTCCACTCGCAATAACTTCGATGAGTGACATGGCATACAGACCTTTCTTCGCAAGTCAATTCCACAGCCGTCCCGTCGCCGCGTCGTCATCTTTGACTCTCTCCATTCTCTTACCACCTACGCACGTCAGCGCTGTAAAAGTCAGAACTTCAAATAGTTAAGAATCACTCTAGTCCCTGAAGTTTTAACATTTGATCAAGATAACTATATACTTTTAACTTTTATCAATTCGATGCATTAATTTCCCATCCATAATGGATCGAGCCCTTTCAGTTTTTTCTTTAAAAGGAATTCAAAGTAAAAACTACCCCAACACAAGTGCAACATCCATAGTTATTGTTCTAGACCTAGTGATTGATCTAGAAAAGAGGTTTGGGTCATCAGATCAAATTACGAGTATTAAATTAGTCCAGGTTGATTATTTTTATTTTAATAACATTGTTTTATTTATAAAAACAACTATGAAGTTAACCCGATCTGGTTTCAATCATGTTTGATCAGATTGAATTACTAAAAACTCAAAAATCAATATCATTTCTAAATTAATTTAAAACTCGATCTAAATTAAGTTTTAGAACAAGTTTCTTGATTTAACTCATCGGTTGAGTTGAATTTAATAACTATTGTAACAACCATGAAATTAATAATTAAACTAATATTATACATTTTCATTTTTTATATTTTAGGTATTCCAATAAAATTAATTGTGGCATGGTGCTGAGAAAGCTCAAATTATTCATGTGTTTAACTAATTTTGCAATCTTCGACAAGTATCATAAGCTTGTCGCTGTTGAATGGCAACAAGGAGCTGATGTCCTTGAACATATCTAATAATAGATTCTTCCTAGCAATTGTCGAAACGGTAAACATCAAATAAAGAAGTGGTGATTAGGATTAAATTTGGCTAATTCAATTAAAAACTGATAAATACAGTTGATTCAATAGAACATGATCGCAATTAAATCATAATATGGTAAAAAATACTTGAATTACTTAAAATTTATCAACTCTAATTCTTTTCCGTAATTACTAATTTGATTCCTCATGCTGATGAATCTTTCTTTTTTTCAACATAAAAAAACCTTGCAGGTGTGAAAATCATTCAAATGGAAAAACAATTCAATACTTGTGTGGAGGGATGTCGAGATGACGCATTTAAGTATCTCCTGAGAGGTATTGTTGTTGGGAAGAAAAGGAGTTTTGGGTTTAATTATAAAATTATGATTAAGGTTTAGAAATCGTCACCTAATATTAAGGTTATTAGAAAACCTAATGGTCTGGTCTGAGAGAGTTTGAGTAAGGGATTGGTTCTGCAAGAGAAAGACGCATCACCCCCAGTACACCCTACCTAAGGTAAGCTGCATTGTTGTTTAATTGTTTTTCTAGGTCATGTTTCTATCTATTGGTCTTTTCTAAGATCCAAGGCAGATCTCCATTCGTGAGAGAGTCTCTACCATATCGGGTTAAATTCTAACCGTTCTAAAGTTTGAATTTTATTATTGCATTTATTTTTCACTTTGTTTTTTTAATACTCGAAGGTATACTCTATTGAGTAGTTTTACACCCCCCCTCCCCCAAATATTAAAATCTACATCTAAACCCTAAAAAAATGAACAAAATGATTGGTAAAGGGTTTTTGATATTTTGACCAAACCCTAACGGATAATTATAAACTGGTTATGATATCCATTTTGCATTTTAAAACATGAGAAAGATGCAATTTTAGTTTTTTTTATGAAAATATGCTGGGAAAATTTTTACGATTTGGTTATATGCGTAAAAATAAAATATTTTTTGTTTTTGGAAAGAGAAAATTAATTTAAAATTTTGAGAATTGGTTTATGGATTTTTAAATTTTTTTGAAATATTCCGAAGAAAACCATGTATTTTAATACGGGATATGTATCTTACAGTGTAAATATATAACCCGAAATTATGAAAAAATGGTAGAAAAACAAGGGAGAAAATAAAAAAAATTGAAACAACCCTTGGATTTTTTTTGAATTTTTTTGTTTTTATTAAATAATATTATATTATAATTATTAATATATTGAGCTGGGCTGACCCAGAAATCTAGGCCTAGCCCATCTGGTTGAGCCAAATCAGCCTAAAAAGGGGATTGGGCCGATGTCGGCCCAACTAATCTTCTTTTTGGGTTCTGGGTCGGCCCCATCCCAGCCAACTAGGCTAGGCTGAGACATGTTCAACCTAACACAACTTAGTCATTGGCCTAGTTTAGTGACTGAGCTACATGAACAATGCTTGAATTATAATTCACGTTCCACTATTCAAAGACAGTGGAACCTAAAGAAGAAGAGGAAAAAAGAGGGGGAAGCTGATCTGGTGTGGAGGGAGCTGCTGGTCTGGGAGGTCGATGAGAGGTTCAGGGCAGTCGTTCATGGAGGAGCTGAAGTGGAAGGAGCTGTTGTTGTCAATGCTGGAGAAAGAAGAAAAATTGGCAGAGGACGGAGAAAAGTTAGCATGGTGATTCTTGACATGGAGATGACTGATTGGCGGTCGTGCCGAGGGCTTGCGGAGGAGATGGTGATGGATAAGCCAGAGGTGATGGCAGTTAGTGGCTGGAATGGCGGAGAGAAGAAAAGAAAAAAATGGCAGAATAACTGGTAAGGGAAGCTAGTTTTTTTGCCAATTTTGGACTTGAATTTCTTGATGTTTAAGCCATGAAATCCATCCCTATTTATAAAGGGTGGAAGATGGATGTTTTGTCTTTAATGGTGCCAAATATTGGTTTTTGGTTCGGCTAGGAAGGATCTCAACCGTTGGTTTAAAGTAGACACCATGAATTGTCAAATCTACCAGTTAAAAGCTGTCTGAGTTGGCTTCTTTAGGCCGGCGCCACAACCGTTGTGGTGTCAATCGGCCAGAAAGGACCACACCAGGGTGAAGTCAGATGTTAGGTGATCATTTTGATTCAGGTGTTGTCAAATTTTATAGAGGTTAGAGGCATTAAGAACACCTACAAAGTAGCCTCTCTAATCTATCATTTCAGAGAAAATTGGAGAAGAAGATGAACAATAACCAAAACAGCGCTGTTTTGGTAAAGTTTATGTTGGTCCTTCAATTTTTGATTTATCTCACATACTCTTGATTGGCTTCAAACTTTAAATTTCATGCGATTTAGTCCCTGAAAAACTACAATTTTAGCCCAAGAGTTTAACTCCTTTTTCATTTTAGTAACTGGTCTTGAATTTCTTCAATTTCGCCTCTAAATGAACCATTAAACACTTAATTTATTCAATTTTATCACCAATTTCAATCAATTGAGGCTCTATAGTTCGATGCCTTTTGCAAATTGATCATTAGCTATGAATTTATTCAATTTAACCCTTAATTGACTCAAAAACTTTGATTTTCTTGTGATTTTACTCCTGATTTCAATTAATTGACTTGGTAAAATTAAATTTGGTCTCTTAAAATTACAATATTCTCAATTAGGCTTTCAAACTTAATTTTTCACCAATTAAGCTCATAATAAAATTATTTTGACCCATTTAAAGTATAATTAAGTCCCCACACCTAATTAAATCATTTAATTGGATCCAAATTAATTCTTAGAGATATTTAAATTTCAATTTAGTCCATGATTAAATTAAATTGGCCTATTAAAAATCTAATTATGTCTTTAGACTTAATTTTTAAGCAGATTCATCTGATAATTATTTAATCTGTCCTTAAATTTGCATTGTCTCTCCAGTTTCATGTAAAATGGGGTACAATTAGGCTCTAAAATTGCAGCTTGATTTAAAATCCTCTCAGCTTGCCTTTTTTTTTTTGTCAAAATATTCATCTTTATTTTATTTTTTTATTTTTGAAAGAAAGAAGATGAATTTGGGGAATAACTCAAAAAAAAGTTATGACAGTTATAATACTGGTGAATTTGTTAACACAATTCTACAAACCTATTTTTCAGTTGATGGCTTTATTTATAGACTTTCATATCCAGGGACACCATAACAAAATGGCTTGACAGAACGCTGACATTGACACATTGTAGAAACTAGATTAACATTACTAGAATATGCTTCTATTTAAACCAAATTATTGACAATAGTGTTCAACACTATAGTATTTCTAATCAACCGCCTGCCAATCTCAGTTCTTGATCACAAGTCCCCTCATGAGATTGTTTTTGGTTCTTCACCCACCTATGATCACAAGTCCCCTTCGTTTTTCAAAAAACCCTTCGTTTCCTTATTAACACATGGTGGAAACCTTATAATCCTTTTGTAATCATTTCTTTGATATCTTATTTTTTTTATTTTTGTTTGCTAGCATAATGGATAAGTCATTTCTCGTAATACTTATCACAATGTTAAATTATTTACTAAGAAGATATATCATGTAAATGTTGTAAGCTACTAGTGTTACTAGGTAGATAATCGTTTGTTTCTTCATCTGTATAATCATTTGTTCTTTCTACATCTTGCACGTTAATGTACCCCTATTATCTTTATCATATTATGCTTCATGATTTATCATAAAATAATTTATGAATTATATTTTCACATTTACAAAAAGAAATGATTTCTGAATTAAGGGTAAAATAGTCAATATTGGTAATTCAATTTAATTCCACATGTATTTCAAACAGTATAATATAATATAATTATGTATTTTAGTATTTTATTCCGAACATAAAAATTATAATAGATTATCAACTAAATTCAAATACACGTAAAATTGAATTTAATTCCACAAATGATTTGATACCAAATATAATATTAATGTGTTTTTGTTAATTATTTTACATTATTTATTATTTTCTAGTTTTACATGGTATACCTTTTTAGTGAATAATTTAACATTATGACAAGCATTACGAGAAATGACTTGGCCATTATGCTAGCAAACTAAAAAAAACAAAGATATTAAAGAGATAATTACAAAATGATTAAAAGGTTTCTACCATGTGTTGATAAGGCACATGCCTTATCAACACATGAGACAATGCTTGAAACTCTTAGGGAACAAAAGAATAAGGATAAAAAAAGAAGATATAACATTTTCTTCTTAAGCTTCTATGAAGGTGATAGGTAAAATCAATGAAAATTTTTCTTTGAACATCTCTAAGATAAAAGTGTCAAATCATTTGAAAATTCTTAAGGAATAAATGGTTTTAATGAAAACAATTGAATTAAAAAGTGGGATTGAATGGAATGACATAACCAAAGGGCTCTAACAGAGGTATGAAAGTCTTTATTGAAGGTATGAATATTATAACCCATTAGCTATATTTTCATTTTTATGTTTTTATTAGTTATAATTGTCTTAACTTGTTTATTTTATTTATTTATTCTTACAAGATTAGTCCTAAGTTAAGGCTTATTCGAGGAAAGCCTTTTTATCACTTGGATATTTTTAAAGAGATATATGAGAAACATATAACATCTAAAGCTTAAGCCAAGAGTGTAAGCAAATAATGAGATTCATTTAGAGAACTTCCATCTTTATGAGTGTGAAAGTGCTCCATCAACACCAAAAACATAAGATCCATTATCATAAACTCCATTATTGTCGAGAACTTTATTTTTAAAAGGTACGAAACAAAGCACCAATAACAGGTGATTATTCTTTGAAATTTAAAGTGATGATTTGTACAATGAATAATATTGCACAAGCTATTATGAGCACAACCCATCAAGTTTAGAAATCAGTCAAATAATTGAAGTAATGAGAAGATTTGGATTGGAGTGATCAAATCTTTTTGAAATAGTTGAATGACTTATAGATCATTCTAATATGATTGGAATATATTTTAGATATCCAGAAGAGCTATGCTTTGAATGGTTGTAAAAACAAATGTGTTAATAATATGTTATTTAAGAGTTCAAGTTATGTATGAAATTTAAAGCTAATATTAATGCAATTTCCACAAACTTACTTATGCAATTGTCAAAAATTTATTTTGAAGTTGAAACTTCTTATTACATGATTTGTATGATGAAATCTGTTGAATTATTTGAAAATATTTTCAAATTAGTGAAAGTAATTAAATATCATATTAGTTCATATATATTTAATTAATGCTTAATTAGTTAAATATCAATTTTAAATTGCTAGTATTTTATTTCTTTTTGTTTTTGTATTAACTAGTTGGTTAGCTGGTGAGTGAAAATGAGAAACTAAAGAAATTAAGCAAAAATGTTGAAACTTTAGGTTGAACTCTTGTAAATACTTCAGGAATAGTCAACCATGTTATGTTAATATTACTACTATAAGCATTCATGTTCTTGTATTTCCATGCTTGTTAGTCCAAATAATTATGGTAGATGGCCATTGTTTTACAAAGAAATATAAAAATTTAAAGATAAAAACTATATATTTTCTAAATGTTAATTAACTCATCTAAATGTTTGAGTGTGTAAAGGAAAAGAAACAATGTGTTTTAATAATATATGGGGAGCAAACTTGGATCTTTGTTACCTAGGTGACAGATCATGGATGTATGTCTTATCAACACATGGTGGAAACCTTTTAATCATTTTGTAATTATTTCTTTGATATCTTTTTATTTTATTTTAGTTCGCTTGCATAATGGACAAGTTATTTATTATAATACTTGTCACAATGTTAAATTATTCATTAAGAAGGTATACCATGTAAATATTGTAAGCTACTAGTGTTACTCAGTAGATAACTGTTTGTTTCTTTATATATATAATCATTTGTTCTTTCTACATCATGCATGTTATTATACCTCTATTATCTTTATCACACTATGCGTCATGTTTTATCATAAAATAATTTATGAATTCTATTTTTACATTAACAAAAAGATTTTTTTTTTTAACAAAAAAAATGATTTCTAAATTAAGGACAGAATACTCAATATTGGTAATTCAATTTAATTCCACATATATTTCGAACATAGAAATTATATTAGATTATCAACTAAATTCAAATACATGTGGAATTGAATTTAATTCCACAAGTGATTTGGTTCCAAACATGATATTATTATGTTTTTGTTAATTATTTTATATTATTTATTATTTTTCAATTTTATTGTTAACTTGACAATTAACTTAGTGATCCATGATTCATACTTGATTTTACAACTATGTTTCATCTAACTTGCACCTATTATATAATTAACATATATACACTTAAAAGATATGGTTATCAAACCTAAACTAGCCTGGTAGTTAACTTGGTGATCAAGAGTCTAGCTCAAACTAGATTTGCTATCGAATTGTTTTGGAAAATAACTCGGTTAAACTTGGATGACAAAGTAAGTCAACACCTGACTTAATTGACCTAATCAAATTAATTCCAAAAAATCTTTTAAATTTTTATCTGAAATAACATTGTTTTAATCATTAAAATAAAGATGGACTCACACCTTTAGTTAAGTTAGACCATGAATAATATGAAAAGTTGTGATCGGTAGTAAAACACTGATTTACCTGTTGAGATTCTAACAATTATGCCTTTTGTTTTCGCAGTAGAAACCACATTTTATAAAATTTTATTTTTTACTTGAAATTAAATTTATTTTAGTATTTTTAGATTGTATTGATGTTAAAAATAAATTTTAAAAAATAAAAAAATATTATTTTTATATATATTCAAATAAAAAATATTTTAAAAAATAACTACAATTATACTCCGATAAACTTCATTAATGTATACAAAGAACACTTTAGTTGATAAATTAATGGAGAAACGAAGGATATAAGCTGAAGAAAATTAAAGGATAGGGTCTAATTTAACCAAAAACTAATACATATATGACCTCATACGTGTTTTGTAAAGACTTACAGTGTACAGCTTTTTTCTCCTCTTCCAACCCTCACTGAGAGAAGACAAATTGACCAAGGCACAGAAAAACCAGAAATTTATTTATATCCCCCACCGTCTCCCTCAGCAAAGTATATAATGGCCACAGCTACTTTTAGTCCTTTTCTCTCTGCCCCTGCAAAACGCCCCATAAATTCTTATACCATCATGCCCGACCCCAACCCGAATTACCCAAACGGATCCTCTGCCAACAAACGCTCAAAACCCCAGCCTTCTGCTTCAGCTGCTCCGTTACCCGTCCCTTCGGGACATGTATCCTTCCGTCTTCTCTGCCACGCTTCGAGAATCGGCGGCGTAATAGGAAAGGCCGGAAACATAATAAAAGGCTTACAACAACAAACCGGAGCCAAGGTTCGGATAGAAGATGCTCCGTCCGATTCACCGGATCGGGTCATAACGGTGATCGGTCCGATTACGCAATCGGCGGTAGTATTTAGTAGTATTGAGAGTGCAGTTGAGGTTTCAAAGGGGCAGGAGGCTTTGGTTAGGGTTTTTGAGAGGATTTTAGATGTGGCGGCGGAGAGTGATTCGGTGGCGGATGGGGTGGTTTCTTGTAGGATGTTAGCGGAGGTGAGTTCGGTTGGGGCAGTTATTGGGAAAGGAGGGAAAGTAGTGGAGAAGATTAGGAAAGATTGTGGGTGTAGAATTAAAGTTTTGGTTGATAAATTGCCTGATTGTGCTGCTTCGAATGAAGAGATGATTGAGGTAATTGTAATCTACAATAGGGTTTTTTTTAGTGTTATTGAATTCAAAGTTTTGATCTTTTTGTGGTTTTGTTAGTTTTCTTTTAGAGCAGTCATTGAGTTTTAAATCCTATTATTGTGATATGGGAACAAATTCATTAGCAGTTGAATGAATTTTATTGTTCTTGTGGGAATGGTTTGATATTTGTAGATTGAAGGGGATGTTTCAGCAGTAAAGAAAGGACTTGTTGCGGTTTCTCGCTGCCTTCAAGATTGCCAACCGGTTGATAAGACAAGGGTGACCAACAGCAAACCTGCTGAGGCAGTTTCCAGAGTCTCTTTGTCTGATGTGCGTGTAGAAATTCATCCACGGCATTCTGCAGTGCTTCCCACCATAGCACAGAATTCATTAGTGCTACCCACTATACCACAACATTCTTTAGGGCTCCCCACCATACCGAAGAGCTCCATTAATTATGCTTCCAGAGTTCATCCTTTGTCATTGGAGTCTGACAGGGTTGTCACACCAGATACAAACATACCACAAAAGCAAGTGGTTTTTAGAATTCTGTGTACTACCGATAGGATTGGGGGTGTTATTGGAAAAGGTGGCAACATTGTCAGGGCTCTTCAGAATGAGACAGGTGCTGCTATAAGCGTTGGACCAACGGTGGCTGAGTGTGATGAGCGACTAATCACTGTTACTGCATCTGAGGTTTGACATTATGTATCCTTTTTCATATTCCTATTCATGCTACGGTTATGGTGTTGGAAGTAGTATTAATGATGAATTGCATTGGTTTCTTCTTCCGCAGAACCCAGAGTCTCGGTACTCAGCTGCACAAAAGACTATTGTACTTGTTTTCTCAAGGGCTGTGGAGTCTGGCATTGAAAAGGGTCTGGATCCAGGCTCAAGCAGGGGGTCACCTGTTACTGCAAGGCTTGTAGTTTCACCAAGCCAAGTAGGCTGTTTGTTGGGAAAAGGAGGCACTATAATTTCAGAAATGCGTAAGGCAACCAGTACCAGCATAAGAATAATAGTGGGTGACCAGCGTAACCCGAAGTGTGTGCCAGAGACTGATCATGTGGTAGAGGTATGACAGTCTTTATCAGTTCTTTTTTTAGTTGGTACAATGAATGCACAAGGATACCAAAGACCATGCTTTTTACTTTTTTTTAGGTGGAATTATTTAAATGAATTTGAAGTTTGAACTTCATGCAAGAGTTATGATAAGAGGTCTTTATAACTCATAAAAATTCTGGATTTTTGAAGTAAAATAACTGTTCAACATTTTGTTCTGGTCAACCCCAACTTCCTTTCACTGTCCTGCTCTAACATAGGCAATTTTCCATTGCCTGTTGAGTTGTTTGTCTAACAGATTTCTGGAGACTTTGTGAATGTGAAAGATGCGATATACCATGTTACTGGAAGACTCCGAGATAATCTTTTCTCTGGCATGCTGAGCACTCCTGGAGCAAGGAGCAATTCTTCTGTATTAGCTGAAATCAGTCCTTATGTGAAATCGGTGGATCCAGTGAGGGATTCATTGAGGGATTCATCGTGGGAGCCAGTGAGAGATATTTTGAGGGAGCCAGTGAGAGACCCACTGAGGGATGCATTTAGGGATTCATTGAGGGAAACTGTGAGGGATCCTTTGAGGGAGCCAGTGAGGGATCTGTTTAGGGAGCCAGTGAGGGATCCACTGCGGGAGCCAGCAAGAGATTCTGCCCCTTATATTATGCAGCCAAGAGCTGGAAATTCTCATAATCTAAGTCGTCAAACTGTTATAACACAGAATATGGACCATCTTGGACTTTCACATAGTTTAGATCGCCCTCCTTCACCAAGGTTGTGGGCATCACAGGTATTCTCCTCCTCCCTGTTGGATATTAATATTTGTCTGCCCCCCTGTTGGATTATAATTTTTGTCTACCTTGTATTGCTGGGATTGGTTACAGCCAATACCTAGAGTAAATCCACGGGGCATATCAGATGTCAGCAGAAGATTGCCTTCCCTTAAAGCTGGCTTAGAGCTTGGCAGGTTAGTAACACATCACTTAATGCCAAAAATATAAGACTGTTACTCTTGTATTATAAAGCATCTAGTATAAAAATTGTTGAATTGCAGTAGGAGTTAGAATAGGAAGAGTTGTACCAAAAATAGCTTTGCCAGGGATTCAATATCAAAATTCCTAGAAACTTCGGCTGGTTAGATATGTGAATGGAAAGAAAGTACTCTTGTAGCTGGTTGTGACTAGTTGTTTGAGGCTTACTTGACTTGAGTCTCGTCATGCTGGCTATTGTTGTTTGTGCAACTTTACTAGAAAGGAACAGGAGAAAGCACCACTGAAAACAATGAATCTTGATCCCTAAAACCTAAGGCATTGTTTTCAACCCAAATTTTATAGGAAATAAATAAGTAACTGCTATTATTTGAAATGTGATTAAGCGTTCTCTCGGAGTGTCATCTAAAGCTTGGTGACTCTTTCCTCTGGTGTGCAGTGGAGGCAAGTCTGCTTTTGTTACAAACACAACCGTAGAGATTGTAGTTCCAGAGAATGCTTTTGGCTCTGTATATGGGGAGAATGGTAGCAATCTAGCTCGTTTGAGACAGGTATGTACTTTTTGGCTGTATTTCTCCGTAAATTTTGCTTCTATTGTCCTTGTGTTGATCAAGATAGTTAAATAAGTTACTCATTATGATATATTACTCATTGAATTGAAATTTCTGACTGTCACACAGATAATCCTAGAGGCTATTTAGAAGTTGCTTCTTTTTTTATGGTTTGTTATTTTGAGGGAGAGAAAAAAATGTTGATACAGTGAACTGAGTTTTCAAAGCATCAAAATAATTTTACTTAAAGTTTTATTCTCAAGCATCAATTTACATTCTTCTCCTTGACCAGGCTATTCTGGTTAATGAGAATAGGAGTATGTTCTCTCCCTAGCTTGCTTGATCATTATCTTATTTCTTCCTTTTTCCCCTTTTAATTTTTGGAAGTCCATTTTTTGCTAGTTTATTGCCAGCTACTCTTTTTTCTCCTGATATATTCATGATGTTTCTATTCTTATGGGTCTCATATGAATTATCAACACATCCTCATGAATTATTGAACTGATATACATGAATAGGATCAGCCTGACAACTTGAGGCCTACCATTTAGAAAAATTCCTACAAGTTTAGACACATAAGGTTACATCTATAAAGTGTAAGTAAAATTTAACCTCGATATCAGATGTAAAAAGACAACAACTTGAATAGTAACTGCTGTTGAAGTAAAAAGGACCAACTTCTTGCTATACACAACTGAATTGTGAAACAAGAGAGAAGGCACATTAAATTCAGTTTGATACCCACCACCATTATAAACAATCAACTCGGTAGCCAACCACAAAAATGATAGAATTGCAATGCCAACAACGATGCCAAACCAATCTCAAATGCTTAAAACTATAAACAAGCCAATTGAAATTCTTTGAAGGCAACCTTGACAATTATGTATCCTAAATTCCCTCCACGCCAGACTTGTACCTATAGAAGACAAATAATACTCAGCGAAACGTTTCAATAATTTAACTTGATTCTCATTGAAAAAAGCATAAGTAAAACCCTACATTTGAAGTTTGATCTTTCAACTGTACTTGTGTTGAGGAAACACGAAAGGTTTAAGGAAAATATTCTATAACCAATTACCTATCACAATCAGGTATAGAAGTTGAGCATTAGAAATGAGCCTTCCTGATTATGAGGATTACATTATCTTTTACTTAGTGTTCACCTTATTCATATTTCAGTAATAACTCAGAATGGTGTGTCTAAAAAGTTTTTCAAGCCTTAAAAAACTAATACATACATTATAACATCTGATCTTAAATCTACTTCAGCTTATCCTCTGGTGTTCCTTAATCAGATCTCAGGTGCCAAGGTAATAGTGCACGAACCTCGACTAGGAACAAGTGACAGGATTGTTGTTATATCTGGGACCCCTGATGAAACCCAAGCAGCTCAGAGCCTCCTTCAAGCATTTATCCTCACTGGACAATCTTGACAAAATATATTTGGTTGGAATTAATTTCACAAAGAAGTCACAGTTGCTTCTTTTAGCTTCGTTTCTTTTTACCAAACTGTGTACGCAAATCCTTGACTACTTTAATGCCAAATCCTCACTTTTGGCATAGGCAATTCAACAATATGTTTCGTTGTCAGTGAACTAATCTGTTTTCTGATAATTTTATTTTCACAACCTATTTTTATTTTGGTTTTTTGGTTCTCTCCATCTTATCATGTCCTTATCACATTGTACCATTAGACCTTGGAACATTCAACTCAAGCAATTGGATGGCAAAACGTCCACTGGCATGAAGCACAAACAAACATATACTAAATTGTCTTTGCATCGTGGAACATGTCCCTTCAATGACATCTATACCACATGATAAAGAACATGCATTGTGTTATAATTTTGTTGCAGATTTCTATGGGCAACAGAACATTCCCTAAAAAATGATTAAAACTTGACCAGGAAGGCTAAACTCACTTACATAAGGACACAAAAGAACAAAATCCAAAAGCATATCTGCATTGTAGAACTATCCATCCATCTTTTTCCCCCCTACCCAGATGTAGTGTAAATTAATGCAAACCAGAGTCCAAAAGAACGAATGCTTCTTAAATAAGATGAGCATGACATGCCTTTTTTTTTTTTCTTATTCATGTTGCCATGGGTAAAAAACTTTTCAATTCAAATGGATTGCACTTGAATTATGAAACATCCTTGCTTGAGGACATGAATGAATGCTGAAATCTGTATATGCATCATAGAACATACCCCTGCAACGATATTCTTACATCACACTAACGTGTCATCTAGAATCTGCAAATATTCTGTCCAGATGGATGGAAAAATGTATCTGCATTGTAGAACATAACCCGGCAGTAATTTCAATTTCATTCCTTGTTCTGCAATTCAGAATCTGCAAATATTCAGTCCCTAACAGGTTCAGGTTGTCAATTTATTGAAGTGTAATAATAACTTCATCTCAATGCATGCATGGAACCATCTTAACCATGGACTCAGTGGCAGACTAGAAACTTTCTCCAGGGACAGCCAAAGCATATACTTAGCTCATTCATATATGCTGGTATACATATGTAACCCAAAAACGCAGAAGAAATTAACATGTACAATGGAAATAGCATTCAAAACCATATGTTAAAAGTTTGTGTTAGTAATTGCCAATAGACTCTATTTATTTGTTTTTGAGTACTTTAGCTAATTTATGTTCTAAGATCATAGGACTGATCAAATGAGTCAATGTATGCTGTTGCTGCTTTAATGGTATGAGAAGAAACATGAATAAATTCAATACGATGAAAATAAATGTTCAAATTCATATGAATGGAACCCAGCTACAAAGACAAATATATGAATTAAATATGAGCAACAAAGAAATTCAAAAGGGAAATTACATTTTAATTTGTGTTATTAAACATTGAAGATCATGCGTAACATTGGGGGGTTGGGGGGGGGGGGAGCTTTGGGACTTTGGGAGGCACCCCAGTCCGCTTCCCCGCTGATGGTTTTTTTTTTTAATCTCCACCTCTGGATAGATGATATGTAGAGAGTGAAGTTTTGAACCAAGGCAACATCTTAATTTGATTGACCATGAGCTTTTTTTGAGTGTGGCAAGTTCAGATGATTAGAGCAAAATGCTTGTGGAGATCATGATATTTGTACAAAGCAGAAAGAAAAAGATATTTCAGGTGTATATACTATTAATTAATAGGATCTGTTGAGGACAAATAGTACATCAACTCTTTGAAGATTATTGTTTTGATCACAATTTTGGCACATGGCTCAATATTTTCCGAGTGAGGAAGGGCTGTGAACTTGGTGGATGTCTCTTTTGTACAAAACCTCCTTTTCTTTTCTTTTATGTGAGAGATGAGAAACACATCTTGGTGCCTACTTTTGTAGATTTTGTTGACGTTTCATTATTCAAATAAATCAATAACAAAATAAACTTGGACAATTATCAAAATATACTAAAACACCTTGAACATTGCAGTGATCTACAGTAGCGCTGGAATTTTATTCCAATTCAATCCTTAATTTTTTTTCTTCAATTGCACTGAATCCTAGTTTGTCAAAAAATTGTTAAGAGAAGACAAATTCATTGAAAGAGGATCAAAGTGGTCAAACAAGGAGAAATTGTGGCCAATGTAAAATTGGGTGGAAAGTTCCTTTTCATCCTCATACTTTTCTTTTCCTACTTTTATAGTCCTTATAATTTAAAATTTGTTTCAAAAGTTCATTTCATATACATTTTAGTCCTTGTAAGTGAGAGAGGAGAGAGAGAGTCACCAGGTTCTGGATAGAAAGATCATCGGTTGACATTGATTTTGACCACAAAAATCATCAATCTTGGTGTTAATGAGTTCCATTCGACAAGGTGAGTTTGATAGTTGTTGTTTCTAACTTTAATCTCACCTAGAAAAATAAATCAGGGTCGAGAGAGAAAATCATTCCTGGTTTGATTGTGTTTTTGAACCATTTTGGAGGGTTTTTGGGTTGATAATTTTTGGAGGTTTTAAAGATTTTTTAGGAGAAAATTGGTTGAAAATGAGTTTTTAGACAAAAAAAAGAAAGGAAAAAAAAATCAAACCTGAATTTCTTGAGGCTGAATTCTTGGAAACTAGATAACACTTTTTTTTTTTAAAATAATTTTGGAATTCCACCCTGGAGAAAAGAAATGAAAAACTAAAATGGCCTAGCGTGGGCTTTGTTTGAAGGGCCTGGGTGTGCCAGGTCAAACTCGTGTGTCTGAGTTTTTTTTTTCTATAGGTTTTTCAAGTTTCTTAATTTTTATTTTATTTTATGTTTTTTTTTTGGTTATTCGAAGGGACATTTTGATAAATAAAAAATGGCTTGTAAGAGAAAATATGAATATACAAGGACGAAGAAGTTTAAAACATTTTTTAAAATTTTATTTTATTAGATATTTGAACTACTAAACAAGATTTATTTATGTTTTTTTCTCAAGGAAAAAAAAACAGTTATAACAAAATAGACAACCTAATATATATGTACAGCCAAATTTATAGTTAAATATATATTCAAATTGTTAAAATATAATTATGTCTTGAAAAATAATGTTACAATATATTAATCAATATATTTACCACATAAAATATATGAGCAAAAGATTGAATAAGAAATTGTTGAATTAATTTTTATGCTATGATGACTAATTAAATAGTTTAAGGAATTATAAATAACTCTTATGCTATGATGACTAATTAAATAGTTTAAGGAATTATAAATAACTCTTACGTATCGACCATTTGCTATTTGTATAATATGTGTGGATATTTAATGAATAATTAATTTTGTTTTGTTCCTTGACCTTTTTTTTATTTAATTTTAGCTTTCAACATTAGGTTTGTGTTAATGTTTTCTCTAATTCCATCTTTTAATAGCTGTTTAATTTTAAATTGGTCTTTATATTTATTTATCATATAACTAAATTAAAAAAATGTTATCGAACCTGTTGGAGTCTATAACCTCGGTCACGAGTTTGATGGATTAACTCAGGTCGATCTAATATATTGCCATCTCAATTTTTTTTAAAATGTCATTTTAAAATTTTTCTATGTTCAAATTTTTTTTGATCCGACTGTGACATAGCACAGTGGTAACCACCTAGTACATATTATTGGCAAGGTGCTGTCCCTGTGGTCAGATTTGGACCAAGTGAACACCATTTTTGGTTAGGAGGAGAAAAATGAATCCAATGAAAATTGGAAAGGATGATGGGGGAATGACAGTGATGATTCTTTCTCTGCGCTAATAGAAAGAGCAGAAAGCAATCCATTCCTTTAGTTTTGGGGTTAGAGGAAGAGGAGATGGGAGAGTGAATATTAGTCAAATGATAGAACGATAAATGTCCCCTCAATTCTCATTTAGATGGATTGAGAATGCAAGGATCTAAAGAAATATATGAATTTATTTTATATTTTTCTTGAGTATACATGTCTAAACAAACAAGAGGATCACGTCCTTCCCCTTGTATTCACCTAACCCTTTACACCTTGGTTAGAACCCAAATTTCCTTTATGGGTGGAAGAAGAGGAGAACTACATGATCTTGGAAAGAGAGATCTCTCTTTCTTCCTGAATCATACATCTGCCTAACTAAATGAAATGAACTTTACACTTCCATGCAAATATATTGTAGATGAAGGCAAACAGAGGTTCATCCAATAATGTCTTAATTGGATTTAGAACAACAATGCTATCCATACAACATGATATTTGACACTTGACAGAACATGATCTGCTGGAAGCTAACCCATGTACGTTTAATTCTTTACATTCTTTACAACCGAAGCAGTTGCTGTTCCTGATGCTGGCAGGGGTGCTGGCTTGAGAATGATTTTGACATTATCATGGACTCCTTGTAGCAACAATTCACCCTCATATGAACGAACTTTACGCTTCTTTGCCGCTCTTAGTGTACCAACCAGTGCTTCAAATATGTGTGCACACCTATCGACATTAAACAACACCAAAAGTGACCCACAAAGCAAAAAAAAAAGAGTTTATGGTGGGGCAAAATACTTGATGACAAAACAGCATGCTATGTTATAATTACAGGAATAGAAAATACAGATTCCAACTTCCTAGGTCTAGTTTCTTGTAATTCAAGATCATGCCTGTTCACACAGACTTGTGCATGCTGCATGCATTCAATAGATTTTTCTTAAGTTTGTCTAGGGAAAAGATTGTAATATCCATTACAAAGTGAAGATACGTTTACTTACAATTTGAACCTTGTTTTGTATGGAGTAATGAATGGAGAATACCTAACTAGTAAGTCGTATGCAATGCATTATGTTTTTACTTGAGTATGGTCAGAAAACCTTCAAGAATCTGACACAGATGTTAGGAATCGGAACACAGAAATGATCCAGATGAGGTATTTTGTTGTTTCTTTTTATTCTTTTTCTCTTTGCTCGAGTGGAGATGTGTGTTCTACTGTGTTTCCATGCAACTGATTTGGTTTTTGTGAAGCATTTTGTCATGTTGAAATGGCTCGATCAATATGAGAAAGGCATACAATGCAAGATTGCAAGGATGCTGGGGACCAGCTCTAGGGCACTCTTTTGTAAATGCTTGATATGAAATTATGAAATAAGCAGTCTTTGCAGCAGAAAGAGTAGATTGGTTGAATGCACAAACAACTGATATGGATCACTTTGTAATATCTGAGTAAATGTTAGTTTTACCTTTATCTTTTTTTTCCCTCGCTTTGATTCTTGTGACAATAACTTGAAATGCATCAGAAACAGAGCATTTTTCCAGGTGCCCAACTAGATCAGAATGTTTGAAAATCCATCCGATTTGAAACATCCTAGATCCTTTAAACTGAAACGGCTATGACACTTGAACAGACACTTCTTTTCTTGAACTTCTGGATTCAAATGAAAACGAGTTGCAAACGATGTATGGAGATCAATATATATTCCCAAGAATCATTTGACAAAACTGCTTCTGGCATGAAAGGGATCCCTCAAGGGACTCTATAAGCTAAACATTGACCAATAATTGTTCATAACCTGGCTGTTCTTGATCAGAAATGCCGAGGTTATTCACAGTACTTGAAATGGTGGGGAAAAGATCAGAGAGGCTCGATCTAGAGAACTTCTGCATAAACTCAAATTGTTCCATGTTTTGGTAGCCTCCCTCCCGTTGTTCAAGGACCAGGGAATTCTGTGTTGGGTTTCCTTGAAACAATAATCTTCGAAGGGCATATAATAATAATGGGAATATACTCAAGTATCAAACCCTGACCTTTAAATTCAGCAACTTGTATTTATGGTTTCTGATGGAACAAAAGAGCAAACATGAAAAGGAAAAGGGAAGGCGGTAGCAGCATCTATTATTTTTTAAAATATATTTTATTTAAAAATAAATTAAAATAATATTTTTATTTTATTTTTTTAAAATTATTTTTGACATTAGTAAATTAAAATAATTTAAAAACAAAATAAATAATCTGAAGTAAAGAAAAAATAAAATAAAAATAATATTTTTTAAAAAATATTTTTAGAACTCATAACCAAACAGTTCCTTGTGAATAAAAAATGCATGACAAATCCACCATTGATAGGTAACGCGGTGCATCAAGATCGGATCATAGCATTTCCAGACATCATATGCAAAAATTCAAGAACAGAACTGTATGAAGACAAACAAATACATTGAGATGTCTGCAACTGTTTTACACGTAAATTTACCTTGTAGGACCCATCAGGTTGGACCTTGCCAAGTCTTTGGGTTGCTTCCTTGAGTCTCTCTACCTCTTCTTCAACATTCATGGTTTTATCTTCTCAGACAGTTCTTAACCATCCAAGTTTTTGGAGGAATGTGTTTTATGGTTTTATTTGACTCTTCCCCATAAAAAATAAAGTGTTTTAATCATATGCAAAATAACAAAATAAAAAATATCTAAAAGTCACCCAATGTCTTTACTGAATTTGATGTTACCGTTCCTTGGGGTAAGGATGATCTCATTTATTTATTTATTTTTATTTTATTTGAGATAAAAAAAATGATCTCATCTTAAACCTAAAAAATATATATTTTGAATGATAGCGGTTTTTTTTTTTCAACCATAATGAGTATTTTTTAATTATTTTATGCATAAATTGAAACTAATAAATGCACATCTTAAGCATCATACAAATAAATTATCTTGAATGTTAGTCTATGCATCCATAACCACATCCATTGCAATATTTGGTATAGCATATCTATTATAGTGTTTGATTAGTGTTTCAAAATAAAAAAGAAATAAACAACAAGAATAAAGGAGACAAGACAGAATAAAAAATGAAAATAGAATTGTGTTTAATATTAATATACAAGATACAATGACTATTTATGTATCATTGTTTGGTTGATGATGGGTAATATAGAATAAAACATTAAAAAGTTTATTTTATAGTTAATAGATATTACTATCAAACTTACATATTTTAAAAGATAATTAGATACCATTTTTTTTAGTATATATTGAGTGTTGACGTTACAAAATCCTAGTTATAAAACTCAGATCGGCCTAGCAGATTGACCTCGAGACTCGGATGACATAGAGCTTTGACCGATTTGGATTTAAAAAAAATAGAGGAAGAATTGATTTGGTCTAACTCAATAAAAAAACTCGGGTTGATCCACGACCTGGTCAACCTTGAATAAGGCCTGGGTAAAAAAAACCCAACTTTTTTTTATTTTTTTTTGTCATAATAACATCATTTTTATCCTTTTAAATTTTATTTTTTTTGGATTAACTTGAGTGGACCCTCCCGATGCATTCTAGGTCTTGTTCTGAATCAACTCATGGGTTCAGTTTTAAAACTATAATACTAATCACTTTTATTTGTACATGTCTTAGTTGAATAATTTTGAAACTAAAAACTTTTTTACATAGATATTTTAGGAATATAAAGTCATAAATATTATCTCTAGATATTTATCTTTTTAGTTTTGTAAGGACATAAATTCATTTCAAAATTATCTCAGGAATAAATTTATTTTTATGTTTCTGTTTTTATCTTTTGAACCAAATATATTTTTCTCTGTTATCTATGTCATATGATAATAACCAAATGTTTTCATAGTATTAGCAGAAAGAATTTTTTTCACATGTTAGATCTATAAAATGTATGGATTTTTTTAATTAAAAAGAAAAACATGAAGAAAGTAAAAGCAACAAGTAAATGAAAAAAAAATAAAGGATTACTATTAGAAATGATATCAACATCAATTATAATATAAAATTTTTAAATAAACTTTTAGGGAGGAAAGAGGGCAAGTGAGATGTAAACCTTTCATTACAATTTTTAATCAGTTCTTTTTATCATTTTTTTAATTAATCTTTTCATCAATTATTTTCACAACTACATCTTTTTACAATTTAAAGCATGCACGTTATATGATAAAATATTAAAAAAATATTGATAGAAGGATCCAATTGTGAAAATCATGAAACAGACAAAACAATCTTTTGTTTTGAAACTTAATTGATAAATTTAAGTTTCTTTATCTTCTTTGCCCCCTAAATCCATGCGTCCTAGGAGCCATTAATCCCTGTTGGCACAAAACCACAATTAACACTAATTTCCATGCCCATTTTCCATCCCTAATTTCTTTCATATATTTTTTTCTCTCATATATATTTTCTTCTCTTCAACCAAACAAAATGTGATTTTAATCCCTAAATTCTAGGTTTTATTTCCAATTAAAGATCCTAACTTTATTCTATCATTCCATGAAACTTTACTTTTTGAAAATATTATTTACAAACCCTTTGTTATTATTATTTTTTCTTTTTTAAATCATCATTAAATGAAAAAAAATGTAAATTCAAATAAGCAAGTAGCAGTAGCACCATCACCAGTCTATGCTATAATAACAACAATATAAATGAATCATATAAAAGCTTAAATCAGGAATGAGGAAGATGAAAATAACAATAACATTTCTAGTTGAGGAGAGAAGTCATAAATTACCCTAACAACTTTCAATTTGAAGATGGTGGTGTTTGAGAGGGTGTAGCAAAAAGTGATGTATATTGGTACTAATGGTGGTGGTGGAGCTATTATGCTTTAGTTTATGCAAATAATGACTAACTAACTTTGTCTTTTTAAGTTTGTGTTTTTTACGTTGCCTCTCTTGACAAATTTAGTCCTTGTGGTTCTTTTGATTCTAATTCTCCATTTAAGGTTAGCGCTTTTTCTTTAGATGGAGTTGGTTCGGGTCTAGTTTCCCTACTAACTCTCTCGATGTCAAAGAAACTTGACCATATTGAGTGTAATTCAAAATAACTCCAATAATGTTTTTAAATATCAGGATTAAAATGTTACGATGTCTCTATAATAATTCAAGTATAGTTCAAATCAGGGTGCCCTGTCAATAAACTAGGATTTGACATCTTGAATCAGTTTGTTGACAGGGGCAACCTGATTCATTCTTTGTAAAGTTGGGTAATACTAGAATTGGATTTGTGGGGTGAAGCACCTAACAAATTAAGAACCATTATTTCTAGATTTGTGCTACATATTCACTAGCATGTATTTTTTTTTTATATCTAAGATTATTCTATTGATCTAAAAATTTAGTTAGATAATATTGATGTAGGTACTTCTCCTGTAACTTTTGTTTCATATCATTCCAATCAGTGATAAAATTTTTATATCTTTTCTCTAAATAATCTTCAACACTTTCCCAGTAAAGTCAGGCAATACCAATTGTATGTTTTTCATTTTAAGTTTAGTTCAATTTAATGTTCAATCCTAAACATAGGTTTGGAGTTATTAACTTGTCATTGTTAAGCATAATAAAATCAGGAGTATCAAGGTCATTCTATAGTGATTATTTTAAAAGAAGCATTTTTTATTTATTAAAAAGAATGTTTTACTTAGATTTTATATTACTTTTGTCTCAAATATTCAAGATGAGAGCAAGTGTTGAATTACATATGAATGCAAAAATTATTGTATTCTTGGGATTCTCCCACTACAACCAAGGATTAAGCATGACTTTTTCATTATTGCTCATCAAAAATCACATACGAATAGCATATAAAATGGTCTCAATCAGGTAATTAAAGTGAAACTTTCTCATTACCACTCATAAAAAAAACTTACCTTTTTTTTTATTAATTTCATTCACTTCTTGCACTCTTATATTATTCGATCTTTATTTTTACATAAAAGTTATGTATAACTAAATACCTTGTGGGATGGGATTCAAAGGTGAATCCCCACCTATCAACTAAGGCTAATGGGGTTTTTAAAAGTCATTATACCTCATATCTAGTTTATGTAAACCCATTGATATCTTTACAAGTGTGCTTAAGTACAACACTATTTTATTACAACTAACTAAATCAACTCCTCAATACATGTAATTCTTTATATATAGGACAACCCCACTTTGATTACTTGTTAATGAGCTTGCGAATTATCACATGTAATTTTGCTACTATACTTTGTTTAAGTGTTAACATATTAATTTGGTACATCTAATCTTTAGTGTAGTAACTTAGTAAATTGCTTTCTCGTTTGAATACACATGGTTATACAACAAATTTATTAATGGATTTATTGGGCAAATCTTATTTCGATCACTTGATCGGGATCATTTTATACGTTGTTGGTACGTGGTTTCTGATGAGTGGTAACAGGGAAGCCTTGCTTAATCTTTGGTTATAATGCAAGGATCCTAAAAATCCAACCTCGTTTGCATTCATACGCACTTCAAGACATGTATTCATCTTAAATATTTGAGACATAATCAACCTAAAATCTAAGTGATACATTCTTTTCAATGAACTATTTTTTTTTCTTCCAAGAAAATCCTTATGGAGTGACCTCGATACTCCTGAATTTATTATACTTAACAATGACAATTAATGACTCTAAACCTATGCCTCGTATCAGACATTAATTTGAACTTAACTTAGAACTACAACATTGAAAAACAAGCTATTGATACTACCTGAATTTACTAGGAAAGTGTTGAGAATAATTTAGAGAGATAAACCTCATAGCACTTATTAAAATGAGATGAATAAAAAAAATAAAGAAGAATTACTTACCCCAATCTTATAGAACTAAAATTTTAGATAAATTTAACAATCTTAGATAAGAAAATAAGTTTGCTAATGAATATATTGTATACAATGAAATGTGTCATTAGAGAGGATAAGGCCATGACTCTAAGTAGGTTTTGTAAAGGTCTTTTTACATGGATTTAAGACTACAAGACATCAATGAAATTAAAAAGAAATGCTTATAGATTAATACCACAATGAAGCTTAGAATAATATAAAGTATTTAGTTCAATCTTTATTGAAAATGGTTCAAGGAAAAAGAATTTCAAGGACTTATATAACAAAATTGTTCTTCTTATATTGTGCTAAAGAAGCAACTCTCCTTTATGAACCTCAAAAGAGGTGTATCTATAGGTCTTAACTAAGGTTAAAATATGCTTAGAGGAAACCCCAAAGTACCTTTTCAAGTTATAGTGTATAAAAGTAAAATATGGTGGCCTTCTAGAGAGGCCATTGCCTATCTCTCATTATTTTGATCACATCTTCCTCTCTACTATGATTTATTTTTCATTGATTACAATCCAATGTTAAAGTAGACTTCACTTTAGGTATAATTTCATCATGTTTGGAATTAAATGACTAAATTATGCTCTTTCAAAGTTGGGGTAAAATTATGTCTTGGACAAATTATGAGTTCTTTTTATTTTTGTCATTTTGGCAAAGAAAATGACTAAATGTAAATTTGAGTTAGCTTTTTTATGTTGTAAAGTTTGCTTCAATCAGAGATTGGTGGAAAAAAATATGATTGAAATTCTAAAACTAGTTTAGCTAGATCTTCAAACTTCACCTGTGTATTTTTCTTTTGTATCATTTATTACCTTAAGCTCTAATTCTTAGCTTGATTTACCTGAAATATAATAAAATATAAGAGATAAATCTAGAAAAGATAATTAAGGGGTTAAATAGGTTATTATAGGCTCACATCAACAATAAACTTCATCTAAACAAATCTCACTCCTATATTTTTAAACAAGTTTGATCAATCAAAGAAGTAATCCATGCCACAAACCTATCTATTAGAAATTCAAGGTTTACGATAATCGTCAATAGTGGGGGCCTTAATTTTGTTAGATCTCATAACTTTCTCATTAAAGTTATCAGAGTTAGAGTAACCCAATTGGTAGTTATATTGGTGGTGTACATGGTGAACTTGCCTATAATGGTTATTGTTATGATTTTTATTAATTTTAAGGTGCTCTAGTTAGAAAATCTCAAAGGGTTCAACTCTTTCAGACAAGTTGGTCACCTAGTCTCCAAGGGAATCACTAAGAGTCAGGTTCATGTTAATTATAGACTCAGGATTGGATATTTTACAACCACCATGCAAATGCATGCAACACCAGTTTAAATATGTTATTGAGATCATAATAGTTTTTACAAGTAAAAACATAATACAAAAATAAAGCTTATTTTATTTTTTTAATATGGAGATTAATCAAGACTAGAATACACTAGAAAAATTGTAAGCATGCATCATAAGACCTTTAAATGTAAATGATTAATCAAACAAAAAAGTCAAAACTTTCCACTAGTTTTGAAAAAGATCCATAATTAATAAAGAAGACCAGATGCTAAATATAAATGAAAATGTTGGTCGATAAGAAAAAATATAACGGATAAAATTGCAAGATGATTTTATTTTTATTTTATAGGCATAAAAGTACTATTAATGACAACTTTGATTAACAAGTGCAAAACTAGAGAAGTAAAATTCAATGAACTGAAAGATTGAGTGATTTACTAACCAAAAGGTATAGTGATGATGTAAACCACTTGGATTATGAGAATTGTTGTTGATGTAATAGTGTTGGCGTGGTGTTATACCAGCTGACTTGTTTGCTATTGTCACTTTTTTTAATTAAGATAAAAGAAAAAAAATTACAAATAAAAAAAATAATTGTTGATTTAGATAGAAAAGTCATGGTGGATTTTGGCAATTAATCCCTTTTCTCATCTCTCTCAAAACCTGGTGCCTAAAACAATAATGGAGCTGGACAATCAGAATGTTTGTGAAAGAAAAAAAACACGTTATAATGGTTGTAGTGAAGAAGTTGTCGTGACTGATGTGACAAGTGAGTTGTGGTTAGGATAGATTTTTGTAGTGTTGTTGCTAGGATTGTTGGTTAGTGGTGAATTGTTGACCTCGTGTTTGGGTGGTGATGTGTTGTGTTGGATTTACAGCAACTTGAATTGTTGTGGTGGGTCTTCAATGATGTGTTATGACTGTTGTTTTGTTGAGGTGATCGGTTTGGGTGGTTGGTTGGGATGAGGGTTAAGTGGCGTGGTTGTTTGTTTGTTTGGTTAGGAGATTGGTGGTTGTGGTGACTATTTTAGTTGGTAAAAATGGATGAATA
>Ga0325401_1000691_pt1 | contig 25684 bp, 20 predicted proteins | sample PopdelMetagenome_FD_205666 | JGI IMG/M metagenome (GOLD analysis project Ga0325401, IMG submission 205666) | Populus deltoides microbial communities from Bellville, Georgia, United States - Xylem-PdKOR-R2 | ecosystem: Host-associated > Plants > Phyllosphere > Stem > Wood/Secondary xylem | place...
GCCCGAATCTAACAACTAGGATTCTAACTGTTCGGACCTAGCCCTTCGAATTTTTCTGAAGTAATTTTTATGCCCCATCAAAATATATATATTAAAAAAATCTCAACACCAGGATCCCTACTCCTTAAGGTAACCTGGCTATTATCGAAGAACAATGCTATATTACACAAAAATATACAGTGAAAAAATCACAACAGAGACCAAAAACATATATTTGTAATTTAGTTCATTTTTTGGGTCAACAGTGGATGTTTCTTTCCATGTATAATTTACTAAAACAATCAATTTAATTCGAAAAGTGGTAATATTATAGCCTGAACAAAAATTTTATGCGAACAGTTTCTCCAAGTTCCAATTATTATTATTATTATTATTTGCTAGAAAAAGGGGCTAAAAGCCCAAAAAACAAAGGACTACAGAAAAACATAACAGGAAAAAGCCACCCACCCTTGTAATGTCTTGACACAAAAAGGATCATAAATTCTTCATGGAGAGGAATCAAAACAGTGAACACCAATGGGTGAGCAAAGACCAATTCCATTGCCACGACGTGGAAACAAAAGAATTAACCGTGGCAAAATATTGCCATCCCATATCTAGCTTTGAGCACATATGCCCATAAACTATCCTAGTGCATCTTCATGATCAAAACCAGAAGATTTATTAGAAAACAGAGAATTTGTGTTTCTTTTGGGACCCACACTACTATATGCCATGCCATCACAAAACAGAATTTGACAAATATCCAAAACGACAATTGATTGTTAGATTTTAAATGGTTGAAACATTTATTTGAAAATAAAAATAAAAATAATCAACGTCCAAACACTCAATTGTAAGGCACTAAGATGCCTAGCATCCCCTCTTCTAAGTCGTACCAAACCACATCTTAGATGAGATCACTGATTAATTATACAGCCAGGTATAAGAAAAGAAAAAGGTTACAGGTCCTGTCCAGCATCATGCAAACAAAACTTGGTCACGCCAGGGGCATTGCCGGACAGGGTCAAATTTCATCGCGCATGTCCTGGACTGCCAAGCAAAGCAAAGCACTCAACAAGACAACGGGCGGAGAAAGGATGATCAAGGAACCCGGAGGGCGTGGATGATATTAAACTGATTGTCGTGTCGTCATGGAAATTTAAGTATCCAGCTCAGAGAGATAGTGAAAGAGGCTATGCACAGTATTTGAAAAGCCAATGTTCAGTGACAAGGGCAACGAATCCCAAATCAACAGCAGAGGTAAACCAAGACAATAACCGGGGACTGCTAATACGCATGAATATTGAATGCATCACATGTATAAATGTCCAAGCAGCAAAACTAACCATTACTTGCATTCCAAGTAGCATAAAACAGCAGCATAAATTGCAAACAATTATCAAGAACGTGGAGCTGCCAGCTGCTGCTTCTTTATCCTCTCATGATGTTTTACACCACTGTATAAACAACAACCAAAAAGTTACATGAGTGTGAGTACTTCCTAAGGCTCAAATTTATCTTAGACATCTTAAAATTCTGCTTAGCTCAGTGCCAATCCAACATCTTCACAAAAAAGAAAAATGATAAGCATACAAACATCTCACACAACATCTATGACAATTGAAAGCAACACAAAGTGATTACTTCTGATGTGGACACTTTGACCACTGATTGGGCTACAATTTCAGACAGGTGAAAGTGTCGCAGACACCAAAATCCAAATCCTAAGAAACCTATTTAACATCCACTCAAATGGTTAAGAACACAAAACATCTACACAGTATCTATATGCACACAAACCAGTATCAGAATTTTTTTTTTCTGAAAAAGAAAAGGACTTGAGATTACAAACCTAGCAGCATACAATATTCAGTCAAATTAGCAAAGCACGAGTAATAAACCTGATATCATGAGGAGTGATAAATATCCACTGGGAACCTTGGGCCAATGCAAACTTCACCAAGGTATCTAAGCTAATTTTCCTACTAACAGCATCCTGGAGATCAATGCAGAATAAGAATATGCATCAGAAACTGATTCTCTTACAATTCAGAGTGGAACTTAGGAGCTGCATCCTCCAGATAATAAGGTATGATTAAGTGAACAATTTTACATGCAAATAAAATGGAATATAAATGTCATGGAAATTTACCATAAATACATCAAACTCGTCCATTGCTCGGAATGAGGCTTCTGTCATCTGATGAAGAGCTAATGCAAAGCATAACGTTGAGAAAGAGCGTTCACCGCCTAATTAAAAGAAAATTACAAAAATCATTTAGTTAGCAACTCCTAGAGGAAATCTTGAGTTGCAAACAGAATCTGGTTAAAAATTCTAAAGAAAGTATTACACATCCATAAATATAATGGAAATGACAGAATTAAAGACTTGATAAAAACCCAGTGCAATTTTTCTTGCAAACCCTTGATGAAAACCAGTATCTGTAACTAAAAAAGCCTTGCATCACATATTATGACATATGATTAGCATACAAACACAGACAAGAGAGTTCACAAGTACAGGAGAGAAAACCTGAAAGCCCTCTAGTGTCACGAACAGAGCTGCAGGATGCATCTTGGGGCATTTTTACCTGACAGCGTAAATATAGCAAGTTAAAAAGAAAAGACCAGCATAAATAGCACCAAGGTGTGAAAAAAAGAAAAAGAAAAGGCGTGGGCATAGAACTAAAAGATGCAGATTACACAAGGATTCCAAAACAAGTTATGTACCTCTACTTTGAGGGTCTTCTCTTCGTAACTAATTTTAATGCTCCCACTAATCCCTTTCTCTCCTAAGTGACCATTGAAACTAATAGATGAAGGAAAAAGGAAAAAGGAAAAGTCACCAAGAAGTCCAAATATATAATAGATCATTTGAAATGGCAGAAAGATAATTGACCAGTCTGACAAAAAAAGTAACAAATAAAACAATTCATACTTCCAAGTCAATTGGCGCTTCAAATCACTTGCATTCCTTTGAAATTTGCTCCATCGCAAATTCAGGGCTTCCTCACAAGTCTGGGATTCACAAAATTAAAAAGATGAGAAAAAATGGATACGAAAATAAAATCCTCCATCAGAAACACTGAGCAAACAATGCAGAAAACAGGGACACTAATCTGAAAGGTGGTGGAAAGCAATGATAAGAAAAACAAGAAAGATGAACAAAAACAAGAAAAAAAAAAAAACATAACAAAAAAACATAACAAGCACTCAAATCTATACAAGATTTGAAAAATAATAGTTACAAAATTAAGAAATTATCATGAGGAAACCTAACTCTCTAAGTCAAATGAATAAAAAGAGAAAAACCAAAGAAAGAGACTAAATGGGGTGTCAAACTATTTGTTTCATGTGAAAGAACTAAAACCAAAACTAATCTTTGTTTTGAATAGCTTTATGCGCTCGCAAGAAGGTTTTCCATTTTGTAACCTGTCCCAATACAGGAATCGGGTATTATTACTTGTTTATTTCTTGGAAACTATTCCCTTCTCTTCTCCCATTTTTTCCCTTTCTTTCAGATCCTTTTCCTTTCTTCTATCTTCTTGACCCTCTTTTACTTTCACCTTGAACATAGAAGAAATCAATTATAGCATCCACTCTTTCGAATACAGCATTGCACATCACCACCTCACCTTTAAGGCAAGTGTGAAACCCAGCTGTAGGGGTGGAAATGATCACAAACAACAACCAAATGAAAACAAGGATGAAAATTCAAGAGAATTGATTCTCCAAAAAATCCAATTTATGGAATCAATCAACATTCATAGCATGTCAGGAACTAGGATTAGACTTAATGTGCTAAATAAATGAAAAATAGATAAATGTAGAATTTACCTTCAACTTTTCACGAAAAGCTCTGTATGTTTGCCGTTTACGCAAAATTTTACGCTCTTTTTTCTGATAAAACATCCTCAGGTCATCAATAGAGTCAGAATGCCTGTTACAATTAAAAAAAAAAAACTTATTATTTGGAACTGTCATGTTACTAGTGTTCTCCAGGTGCAAGATACAAGTCATGACTATACTGCTGGCACTCATTCTGAAGTCTCTGGTTCAGTTTATTTAAATGCACGCTGAGCTGCTCTGGGGTGCTGCCATCACAACCTCCTAAAGCTTCAATCTCACTCTCGGGACATATAATTGAAGCCTTTCTGCAGCTCTCCTACAGTTTCACAAAACATAAAATTAGCTCCGAGGTGGCGCCACAACAAACTCAATGCTTAAATGCTTGAACAGTCTCTGCTACAAAAAGGATAAGAGAAGCACAACCAACATGTATACACAGGACAGCAACCACAAGCCATTTTCACCACCATTTTCTGGTATTTAACCACCTCAAATATCTACAATCATCACATTTATACTTATTGAGATACAAAAAATACAACAGCAAAACCAGGCCAGTTCCCTCTCCCCACCTACACCGAACACCACCACACATCCCAAAATGCAAAACCCAGCTCCACCTTCTTGGTCACCATGTCAGTAAACTAATCAACAAAAGATATCATAAATTGCAAAACCCAACTTCACGACCTCAACACCACCAAAACATCACCTGCCGCCCCCCATGCCACAAAAACCTAGACCACCCACCACCACAATACCTAGTTTATTTTCTTGAAACCAAAGTTATGGTAGCAATTTCATTGACAAGGAAAGAGTGTTCACATAGAAGAGAAGTTACAGGAAAGACTAGAGTGAGATAAGAGTGGATATCAGTTGTATTTGGAAACACTGTCCAGGAGAGTTTATGAGGCTGGTTTTCAGGGGGGAAGAAACCCACCACCATTTTAGTTCCATCCTTTTGATAAACATCCCCACCCCCAGGGGCTGATCAAAAGTGTATTGTAAACCCATTCCCATTATTCTGTCTCAATTTGCGTTCCTCTCAATTTTTTTAATCAAACAGGATCGTGTCCTGGTTGCCCCAGATTTGCAAACAGAACCTGAAGCTTTGTAACAGTGGTTTGGTGGCTCATCTTGTAAAACAAATATTTTATTCATCTTTTCCTTTCTTTTTCCATCTTTTCAGAGATTATCTTGGAATTCTTAGAAGATGGATTGCAGCCATTAATACAAAAGGACAAATTTTCAAATTATTTGACTTTAGTTGCAAGATAAATATGGATGCTTCGCCACCTGAAACCCTGCGACTTTGCTTGTTTGGAGGGAAAAGTAGGAAGGACACATGAGAGGAGAAAGTTAAATTGTTTCAATAGCCAGATACAGACCCGTAAAAGGAAGGGACGGATCCTTCCCATCCTTAATGAACTGTAATTTGCAAAACATCCAATTTGACTTCCATCCTTTCCTTTCCTACTTATCAAACTAGTTAGGATGAGTTAATATCCATTCTCTCCCCTCATCCTTCCGTTTTATCCTTTTCATCCACCAACCAAACAGAGTACACTTTTAACCAGGTTACAATAACATAAGACACGACAACTTAAGTTAAGCTTTGAAGAAGCAGGAAGGCAGATGAGATAGGCAACAACTGTTTATTGTTTGAAAAGGGTATGTATGGCATTACATAATTCACCAATAACGAAATTTACTTTGGAATAGCACAGTTAGGTTGGATTAATCTTAAAAAGGATAGTCATCAACTAATTCAAGGAGCAAATGGGTCCGCAATAAATAGGCTTAGTCCTTGAGTTTATATTTAGCAATTGTTATGCCCTGGTTTCAGCAATGATCTCTTATATATACCATATTTCTGAAAGCTACCATGTGCCTTAAGCAATCAGACTAAGTGATGATCTCTGCATATACCATATTTCTGAAAGAAATGATTTGAAAATACACACCTCCAAAGAAAATTACATGAATAAGCACAAATATAGAGGCATGAAATGCACCTTACGATTCTCTTCAAGCTCCCGATATTGTGCCTCCGCCATTTCAATATCAGGGAGAACCCTGGTAGTCATTACTCCTTCATAACGGGCCTTTTCCTGATATAATACTTTGATTTCAGAAAAATCTTGCAGAAATAACTTAAAGAACTGCAGTGGACCACAAAACAAAGGCTCAAGGATGAGTAAACAGAACTGCTTCTGCAAATTGCAGATCTTTTTCAATCTTCACCAGCTCACTCTCTGCTTTCTCAATAGCGTCGATTTCTTCTTTCACTGACTCTGCATGCGGAGACAATTATTATTGTGGATGAAAAAGCATGATGCATAATTGAATACATTTGATTGCACATAAAAAATTTAAACACTATGCCATACCACGCAAATCTTCAAATGTCAATTCAAGATCCCTGGCTTTTGAGTTGGCTTCATTAATTCTGACTTGGAGCGACTCCAGCTGCATTTTCTTTTCTTGTATCTCCTCTTGGATGCTCTGAAAAACATTTGCAATGATACGATGTTATTGAGGAAAAGAAAATCCATTATATATTGTATGCATGAATCAGGAAATCTAAATCAGATTGATATAACAAGCCCAGTGATAAAAAGGCAACACTAATGGCATGTAACAAACTGAGATTTCTTGTTGAAGCTCATCAACAGTTGATGCAGCAGCTTGTGAACTGGTTGCAGAAGCATACGAGTTCTTTGCATCCTGCAGTCCTAGTTTCTTAGATACCAGATCCCGCTCAGCATTCCTGCACTTCTCCTACATCACCAAATGGAACATTATGTGTACATAATCAAAAAGTACCTTCAACTACACCCTCCCCATTGCATCCTAAAAGAGAATTATAGATAGACTACGTGCAGTAATTAGAATTAAAATTTGTTCAGTGAGTGTATTTTAGCAATCTTAGTACATGTTTGTTATTGTGGTGCAAGATGCATTTCAAAAGTGTTTTTCGCTTGAAAATACATTAATATACATATATATATGTTTTTTTTTTTTTACATGAGCACATCAAAATCAATGAAAAAACTCTAAAAAAAGCATCAATCAATGACAATGATTTTCTTGATTGAAAAAAAAGAAGAGCTCCTTTATACAGAAACTCTTGTTTGCACAAAAGATGATTGTAATGTGGTCGGTCTTAGTTGCATTAATATAAGCAAAAGGGTAAATAGTACAAGATGTTTGTATCGCCCATTATGTCAACCTGAGTCTCCAAATAATATGTAAACACTTCACAACCTGATTCTACAAAAAAGATTGGAGCCCTCACAAGGGCCCAACCTTGTCTTCTGAAGACATACAAGCCCAACAAGAAGCATGGGGTTCCACAAAGGAGGGCAAGAAGGGGGCAAATGCTTTTTTTTCAGCTCAACAAAAACTGAACTTTAATATAAGAAGTGTGGAACATGACACAAATGTGTCCACTTCACACAGCTTGGCATTAGGTCCAGCTTCTGTTCATCCATTGTTTAGGAAAACAGATTTGGTGAGAAAACACCAAATGTAAATTGATCCATGATCTTGTATGAGCAAAACTTCAAGCAGAAGAAGACCAAAAAGTAGACTCTTGTTCCCTAGAATTGGAAACCAAGCTTTTCTAGATAATCATTAAAAGTATGTTTTGTTCACGGAGATGAAAGCAGGAGAGGATGATTGTCCTCATCTTTGTCCATAGGATTTATTTTTCCAGTTCTGGAATAATAAAACTAACAGCTTGATGCATGTAATTAGATTCGATGTTTTTTTGGAAATGTTATTTTATTATTTCAAAGAATTCAAATATTCAGCTTGACATTTTAAGTTTATTTGTAATATTAAATGAAAAGGATTGTTGATCAACAATTTTAATACCCCGAAACTGCAAGAGTTACTGGAAATTTGGTTAAATTTCAATTTTTCTCAATTAAAAAAACACATGTTTTATGTCTCTTATGTGATATTTTGTCAAGCAAGGCAATAAAGAAAAAATTACTCAGCTATGCACACAGAAGTGCAGTCCTTGAGGAGGGAATTCGAGGACAGTCTTCAGCTTATTTTGCATGAACTATTCTCTAGACTTTGCACCCTTATGGTGACAAGTCCAAGACTGTTACCATTGCACCAAAGAATAGCTCCTATATTAAGAGCAGCTTAATTGTTGTCCAATGAGGTAGGATGGAAATTATAGGGTGCTTAAGAGAACCTCACTGCGAACACCTCCCCCCCGGATTAAGTCAATATATAAGGATCATTGAAAAACTTATAAACAAGAGTTAAGAAACAATTATACCTTCATAATCTTTAGCCCATGTTGAAGATGCTGAAGGCTTGCCTCAGAGTCTCGTTTCCTCTTCCTGCACTGATCAGCTTCCTTTTGAACATTTGATTTAGATTGATCAAGATTCCTAATTTGATCATCAAATGAACCACAAAGGCGGCCAGCTCTAAGCTTCTTATTTGGGGGAAGAACTGTCTGGACTGACCCGCGTGAAAACCTAGGAAGGAACAGATAATAAGAATTTCTGCAGCAGAGGACACCATTGCAATATAGAATGTAAGAGGAGCCCACTTATGCAAGCAAGCTTGAATAGGTACCATTCACATTTCCAAATCATTTTCTGCATATTGCAATTTTAAGTTCTTAATGATCTCCCTGTGCTTTCTGTGTAATAAAAGTGCCCAGTAGTATTGAGTGAAGCAGCGCTTCATCCAAAAAGAGTACTCCATTCCACAAAAAACACTTTGGTCTTCTCTTCTCATTTTGTTTTCTTAAAATATGAAGTTTTGCAAGATAAATACTAGAGTTCTTGAACATATCCTATCACTTCCCGTGTACAAATAATTAAAGGACACTTGCATTTGTTTTGTACAAATAATTCCTAGTTCAAATTGAGAAACGTCCAATGACTTGATAGACAAGATTTTCCTTTTCTTTTCTTGAAACAACAAAATACATCTCTTTTTGTCCGGGCATTCATGAAATTTACAGCGGGTTTCTTTTTTTTTCTGATGTATATAAGTTTTTTATTGTAAGTTATATGATAGGAGACCAAAAGAAAAAGAAATGGCAAGATAAGTTATCTCGATGGAGAAAATGAAATGTAACAAGCATGTGGAAAACAAGACAGGGATTCCCTACAATGACATTATAGACCAATTGAAAGGGGATGTAGCATGTTTGTTTTAGGTGCAAAATGTCACGGGTTCAAATCATGTCATCCGTACACATTACTTCGCCTCTGAGCAATACAATAACAAGGGGTCAATTAAGATCAATTAAAACTGGGCATCCTTGTGTTGGCTATGTGTGCAAACCAGTACTATTGTTTGAAGCAGTGTTTCATGTGAAAAGGGCACTCCATACTGCAAAACTCACTTCAAAGTCCTCTTTGCCTCTTTCTGTTCTCCTTAAAAAATAAAGTTTTGCAAGACAACTACTAGAGTTCTGGAATAAATCCTATGACTTTGTATAAGCTACAACTCACATGAAATGCTCCACTTTCATAAGCAAGCTAGCAGATGAGTATTGAGCAATCATCAGACAAATTGTCTCAGAATTACCAACAGTTTCCAAAATCAAAATGGATTCATTGCTTATGAGGTCAGCTATTTAACAGAGATCTGAATTCAGGTCATGTGAGTCCAAGTATACAATCCAACAATGCTCATGCATTTCATATGAATCACCAAGTGTCATCTAAGACTGGATCTGACACCAGTTAAAATGGACAATTCCGACTTACATTTTATAACCATCTATTGTATAAACCTCTTTTAGATTTGAGATCTGTTTTTCAAAAGCAACAGCTTTTCCTGCATCATAATCTTCTACAAGCACTTGCCTCTCAGCACTTCCCTGGAAGAGTAAGAAAAACAATTATAAAGTGTCCATGCACATTAACAGCTTTGGGAGAAACAAATACAGCATAAAGGGAAGTAAAAAAAACTAAATTAAATAAGGAAGAAACTATGAAGAGACCTATGAAGTTTACCATGTCCACTAAAACATTTAGAATAGTATCATTGTCAGAACGGATAACGGAAAATGTAGTTGGATGGTTAGTTTGCGGAAGCATGTGAGATGGTATGGTCAGCCTGCAGAAGAAAACAAGAACACAATATGAAGTATCCACCATAGAGACCCATAAGCACAGAATAAAAGCAGCCATCCATCTACCTTGGTCTTGAGAAATCATATATAATAATCTGCAGGTTGTTATAGTTTGCTTCTCTTGCACATCCTCTCAGAAGAAGAGAGTCCCTATGGTCTGTCACAATGAAAGCATTGAGCAACTTCCCGACAGCATTCTCAACAGCAGGAGCCCACCTATCACCATTTGCTAAAGTCTGTAGGGTTTACCATTAACCAAGATGCATTAGCTAGTGACTGGAGGAATGCTCCAGTGGTTGAGCATGCCCAGAAAAATAACAGACTCGGATACTGAAACCCTATATAGGAATTATCTCCAGCTATAAACTACAGTTGTCACAAGAGCCCAATAAAAAACTAAGTTACCTACGGGCACAAAAAGCATAGTAATTAAAAGAAAACAACTAAACTTAGCTTGAGTAAGGCTATTCCAAACTAATTTCAGAAAATAGCATAAAAGTCCTCTACTTCACCAACAACCATTTTATGTAAAAGAAATTCTCCAAAAAGAAAGAGAAGTTGTCTGACTGTTCAGTCTGATGACACTGACTATCCAGAAATATTCAGAAAGATATCTTAATTATCCAGCGTCCAGGATTTAAGCATTCGAGTTTTGACAACAAAACAAGACCTAAAACATTTCAGATGAGATATTATTTCCAAGGGAAAAAGGGTAGCTACTCAAATGCCCTAAGTGTATATAGGTAACCATAAATCTTAAAGACATACAAATATCTCTCAAGTAATATCAAGACATAGAAACATCAAAGAGATGTCATACTGCAAATAAGGTATTATAACACTCAAATATTCTTCTTTGCTTGATTTCTTCAAACTCGGGACATAATTAAACGAAACCAAAATTTGCACCATTCTGCCAAGTATTGTGCCAAAAATATCAAATCAGCTTTTAATATTCTGAGAGGCTCTTTAAGAGGAAAGGTGCATTCATGTGTTTAGTGTCAATAGAAAGACTGAAGTCAAGCATACAGCTGTAAATGCTTAAATAGGAATATAAATGCCTAAATGCCTAAATAGGAATATAAATGCTTAAATAGGAAATTTACCTTACTATATTTAGCTTCCTAGATTTCCTCTTTGTAATTACTATGTACAGCACAACTTTTTCTATATAATAAAAGCCTAGTAGAAAGGTGAAGGTAATTCAAACAAATTTGTTATGGTATCATAGCCTCTCTCATAGAATTCTTAAATCTTAGTCTTTTGTTTTCTCAGTCATAGCTTCATGGAAAAGTCAAATAATGTTTGTGTCAGATTTACTGGCAAAAATTACGTTGCTTGGGCATTTCAGTTGGAGATCTTTCTCAAGGGAAAGGATTTATGGGGCCATATAGATGACAGCAACAAAGGAGACTTGGCTGTTGAGGGATCTGTTGTAGCTAAGGCAGCATGAGCAACCAAAGATGCACAAATCATGTCCTAGATTCTCAGTTCTATGGAGCCACATCTGATCCTGTCTTTGCGTCCTCATAGATCAGCAAAGGCTATGTGGGATCACCTCACACAAGTCTATAACCAAGATAACAATGCTAGGCGTTTTTAGCTTGAGTTGGCTATTGCCAACTATACCCAAGGAGATCTCTCTATTCAAGATTACTATTCTGGATTTGACTCTGTGAAATGACTATTCTGATCTTGTCACAACTAAGATTTCTGTAGAAGAAGTGTTGGCAATGCAGCAAGTCCATAAGATCAGCCAACGAGACCAATTTCTAATGAAATTGCAACCTGAATATGAACCAGTTCGTGACTCTCTAGTCAATCGTGATCATGTTCCATCCTTGGATGCTTGTTTTGGAGAACTCTTGCGTGAAGAACGTCGTCTCCATACTCAGACCATTATGGAGCAGACAAGAGTTGCCCTAGTTGCTTACAGAAAAGGGAAAGGCCATGATATGAGCAAGACACAATGCTATAGTTGTAAGAAGTATGGCCATATTGCACCTCATTGTCCAAATAAGTTTTGCAACTACTGCAAACAGCCAGGACACATTATTAAGGAATGTTCTATTTGTCCTCCACGTCTCAACAAAGCTTATCACACTGCTGTTACCACTGCTGGTCCTTCTGCTCCACAAACTCTTGTTGGCTCACCTATCTCACAGCCTCCAGCAAATTTATTAACCAGAGAGATGGTGCAAGAAATGATTGTGAGTGCTTTTTCCACACTTGGTCTTCAAGGTACTAGTTCTTCAACTCTTTCTTGGATCTTAGATTCAGGTGCTTCCAATCACATGACAAACTCCTTTGGTGGCTTAAGTAATATTCGAAAATATTGTGGATCCTCACATATTCAAACAGCTAATGGCGATGCTCTTCCCATTGTAGCTGTTGGTGATATACCTCCTTTAAAGGATATTTTTGTCTCACCTAAGCTTGCTGTAAATCTAGCTTCAGTAGGTCAATTTGAGGAAAATAAATGTGATGCATACTTTTCTAAACATGGCTGTATTGTACAGGACCAAATGTCGGGACAGCTGATAGCGAAAGGGCCTAAGCACGGACGTTTATTTTTCATCCAATTTCATGTTCCACGCACCTTGGTTCCTTCCTCTGTTTTATCTCTCTTTTGTACTGCACCTAAGGTGTCTAATGAAGTTTGGCATAAGCGTCTTGGTCATCCAAATCCTAGAATTCTCTCCTATCTGTTGAAATCTGGATTAATAAACAATACATTGCATTCCTCTTCCAATATGTTCCTTGATTGTGTCACATGTAAGCTTGGCAAAAGTAAAATATTACCCTTTTCCTCTGAAGGCAGCAGAGCCACAAATTTGTTTGAGATAGTTCATAGTGATGTTTGGGGAATTAGTCCTATCCTTTCTCATGCAGGATAACAATATTTTGTAACCTTTATAGATGACTACAGCCGTTATACATGGGTTTATTTCTTGCAGAACAAATCAGAAGTTTTCTCTATGTTCAAACTGTTCCTGGTACTGGTTAACACTCAATTTTCTGCCACTGTTAAAACTCTTAGATCTGATTCGGGAGGGGAGTATATGTCTAATGATTTCCAATCTTTCTTGCAATCTAACGGTATCATTTCTCAACGCTCATGTTCCTATACTCCTCAGCAAAATGGAGTAGCGGAACGTGGTCCGTACCTTGCTCATTGAAACTTCTGTTCCTCCTAAGTTTTGGGTAAAAGCACGCATTACAGCAACTTATCTAATCAATAGACTTCCTTCACAACTCTTGGGTCTAGAGTATCCATATTTTCGGCTTCATCATTGCCATCCTATATACACCAATCTTCACACCTTTGGGTGTGTATGCTTCATGCATCTTACTCCACCTCATAGAAATAAACTTTCTGCTCAGTCAATTCGGTGTGCCTTTCTTGGATATAGTATTACTCAAAAGGGTTATCTATGCTTTGATCCACACACTAATCGAGTTCATGTTTCCAGAAATGTTATTTTCTTTGAAAATCAATGTTTCTTTCCTTTGCCTTCATCCTCGACCACTTCTCTTGCCTCTTTACCCTCATTTGATGACTCTTCTCATCTGCAAAGTGTTCAAGTTGACAGGTTTAAGCCACATATGGTGTACAAGAGAAGACTTCCAGTGCTGCCCCCTTTAGCTTCTGTCATGTCATCTGCTCCTCCTTTGCACCCTTCTGTGGCTTCTGAGGTAACTGTTTTGGCTCCTTTACGCCGCTCCTCTAGAGTATTTGTCCCGCCTACTAAGTATGGATTTAACTCATCTGTGGCACATAATTCTACTGCTGCTCTCTCTACCATTTTATCCTCTATTGTTATCCTACTGGTTATTCACAGGCAACTAAAGAACCACGCTGGCAGCAGGCTATGCAAGAAGAATTAAATGCTCTCAAAGCTAATCAGACTCGGGACATTGTTGATTGTCCTTCTGGTGTGACTTCTCTTGGATGTCAATGGGTTTATTCTATTAAAATCAAGGCTGATGGCAGCTTGGACAGATATAAAGCACAATTGGTGGCTCTTGGAAACCATCAAAAATATAAAGTACATTATGAGGAGACTTTTGCTCCCGTTGCCAAAATGGGTACTATTCGAACAATTCTGGCCATCGCAGCATCTAAACATTGGTGTTTACACCAATTGGATGTGAAAAATACCTTTCTTCATGGTGATCTCACTGAAGATATATATATATATATGCGGCCACCAACAGCTTATTTCCACTTCTACCTCTGTTGTGTGTAAGTTACGCCGCTCCTTGTATGGTCTCAAACAAGCTCCTCGTGCTTGGTATGAGAGATTTACTTCTATCCTTCTTCAATTTGATTTCCTCAAAAGTAAATATGATGCATCTTTGTTTCTACATAAGACTGCACATGGAGTTGTGTTTCTATTGGTGTATGTTGATGATATAGTCATAACCGGTACTGATTTAGCTCTGATTGATCAACTAAAGCAGCATTTGCAGAAATCCTTCCACATGAAGGATCTAGGTCCTCTAACATATTTTCTTGGTCTAGAGATTCATGCCAGTTCACATGGCATTTTTTTATCCCAACACAAGTATGCTATGGACTTGGTGGCGGTTGCTGGTCTCCAGAATTCGCCACCCCTTGATACTCCAATGGAAAGTAATCTCAAGCTACGCAAAGATGAGGGTGATTTATTATCCGACCCGGCAGCATATCGTACACTCGTGGGCAGCTTGATCTATTTTACAAACACTAGACCTGATATTTCTTATGCAGTACAACAGGTTAGTCAGTTCATGGCTTCTCCAAGGCACCTCCTTATGGCTGCTGTTTGAAGAATAATTCGTTATATTCATGGCACAATTCGAAGAGGACTTTGCTATCCTGCTGGTACTTCTCTTGATCTTATTGCTTATAGTGATGCTGATTATGCCGGGTGTTCTGACACTCGACGTTCAACTACTGGTTGGTGTATGTTCCTTGGCCCTGCACTTATTTCCTGGAAGAGCAAGAAACAAGACTGTGTTTCCAAGTCTTCTACTGAGTCTGAATACAGGGCTATGTCCCAAGCTTGTGCCGAAATCTAGCTCCACGGGCTCCTTACTGAGCTTGGTTTTTAGCAGTGCACTTCTACTCCTCTTTTTGCCGATAATACAAGTGTTATTCACATTACCGTCAATCCTATCTTCCATGAGCGCACGAAGCATATTGAGGTGGATTGCCACTTCATTCGTGACGCCTTTGCGGCTCAGACTATATCACTTCGACATGTGTCTAGCAATCTTCAGGTGGCTGATGTTTTTATCAAAACTCTCACACGACAACGTCATCATTTTCTTACGAACAAATTGATGCTTATGGACAAGCCCGCATCAATTTGAGGGGGGATGTCAATAGAAAGGCTGAAGTCAAGCATACAGCTGTAAATGCTTAAATAGGAATATAAATGCCTAAATAGGAATATAAATGCTTAAATAGGAAATTTACCTTACTATATTTAGCTTCCTAGATTTCCTCTTTGTAATTACTATGTACAACATAACGTTTTCTATGTAATGAAAGCCTAGTCGAAAAGTGAAGGTAATTCAAACAAATCTGTTATTTAGAAGCAAATTTGTTCGCACAATAAGACAACAGAAATGCCTGGCCAATCTCAATTTGAAACAGAGAAGAAAAAAGAGTAAGTCCCAAATGTCAACAGAAACAAAAGTTAGTCTTCAATGCAACATAACATTGATGTGTGACATTGCAAAGAGACTCAATTGAAATTAAAACCATATAACGAATCATTTTGAACAATTAGTTCTATATTGTTCCAAAAATAAACAAAATGATTGACAACAAAAACATTTCAATGGATGGCACTTCAAAACAATGATGGAAAAAAGAGGTCACTTAATGACTTTGTTCCAAATTCACCATACATGGCAAAATAAAGGCAATTTCTCTACAAGAACTTTCAATCATCATGGACTACATTAGGCCAGTGCATTAACTCACGTCTACAAGAGAGATTTCAAGTTGCAGGAGCACAATTCATCAAAATCACAGGTTAGGTAATCATGCATAAAGATGAGCTCAAAACCACTACAAGCTAGCCAAATTAATCCAGAACAAGTCAAATTTACCTTAAACACGTAGGTCAAGCAGGCTTCAAAGAAAAAAATTGAAATAATGACCATTGAGAACCAAAATTGATACGAACAAACAACTAAAAAGAAGGCTTTAAGACAAAGTGACACTGCAACCTTGTTAAGATATTTCTTTGTTCAGATAAGAGAAGATTTTATTAAGAGTGGAATAGTAGAAATCAAAGTAAAGTCAAAGACATCCACTGTTACAGAGGAATCAAAACATACATGCTATTCATCCTGCTGCAAATCAGCTCACGCAACTCTCTCAAAGCCCGACACCATAAAGATTTCAGAATATCACTAAACCTCATAAAACCTAATAACATTTGTAGCCCATTTAGATGCATCTTGAGAGATTAAAAACACACACAACAAAATAGCAACTAAGCAACAAGTTTGACAAGAGAAGGGGGAATAGAACCAGGAATTTCCAGGATAAAATCGCATAATAACAATGAAAAGTTTGCAAGGAGTAAAGCAACTAGTCAAGATGGTGGAGCATGTGACACTGTATCATTATGGTTGTTTTAAATGCTTCCCCGGAGACAAACACCCGGCAACAATCAGGGTTCCAAAGCCCCATAGAAGTAAATCCAGCCATTTTATTTGCACAACCTACTTGGTGCATTGTCTGATTTTTAAGGTGATTTCTTTACTTTAGAAATCACTAGTCGTATTTTAAATTTACTGACTTGGTATAAAATTATCAGCAGGCATACATACTGTTTTTTACTCACCACATGAGCACCAATTGGACCAATCGGCGGGCTTCCAAATCTTTGGTGATGTCTCTCAATTGTACGTAAAAGTTGAATCACTCGATCTCCTCCAAACGCTGTAACCTGTTATAGCATTGTAAGTAAGAAATCAAGGCATGCATGTTGAAAAAATATCATATGCACCTAGTTTCCAAAGTTGAAAAAAGCATGGAAAACACCTTGGCCTACTTTTTGCAGATGATTACACACAAGAAATATCAATTGTTGTGTGCAGTTATGACACTAAATGGAATAGCACAAACCTTGTTGGTTTTGTTTAGCTGGAGCTCACGGATGTATGCACGGATTTCCTGTTCCTTCTTTCCATATTCTTCAATCTAAAAACCAAAATTTTAAAATTCCCCATACTTTTCCCAAGAAAGACAACATTGGACTAACATAAACAAATAGTTTAAAGTTTTAAAGAACAAATACAATGTGTACAACTATTCCTGCTAAAGCTTCCTGTGAAAAAATATATTTTTCAACAGCTATTGGCCTCACATTAAACTATCACAGATGAGCTTCACATTGCCTACTACATTGAACTCAAATGAACTATTACCTTGCACGGGTCATGGGATATTTGATGCAGGCATCTTATCCAAGTAAAGCAAGGCACCTTTAATGATATAAATGACAATTTACACCCAGTAACATCATCCTTCTTTGGTCAAATCCTTCCCTGTTATATTGCTATTAAGCCATGTTTCAATACATAATGGTAGTGTTTATCCTGAGCCTTTTCATTATATTAAGCCTCAAAGATATTTGCAAACACTCGAATTCATGTAATAGAAATAGCTTTAGATATGGAAACAAAAGCAAATGCAATAGAAACAAATAACACTTCAACCAATCACCCCAAAAATGGGGCCAATCACCAGCATCTTGTGAAAAGAAAAGGGCCAAGGTCGTGGCCAAGTGGAGTCATTTGCCTAAACCTACACTAAGTACCAAAAATACAACTTCCCTTACCCATAGGCCCAGGAAAGCTTGCAAGAACTTTTTTATGACACTATACAACAATACAATTGGAACAATGACTTTAAATATCAAGGTCAAAAGTCATGATAGGAGAAAACTAATGATAAATTAAACAAAATAGTTTCTTCATGATTCAATTATTGTACTATGCTAGGCATCTTTATACCTCTTCGGTAATCTTTCTAATTTCATCCATTCCCTTGGACACGCTTTCTAATAAGGTACTCTCTTCTTCCTTCAACCTGAGTTATATTATAGATTAACTGGGCAAGTCAAATCCACATTCAGACAGGTATAGTGTAAGCACACAAAATGTGGGACCAAATAAATGAAAGACCTTGAAAGTGTGAAATCAGCAGCATCAATCATGTCCTGAAGTTCCTTAAGCTTTTCCTCTATTTCACATTCTTCAGCCTGTTTTAATAAGAAAGTCAGGGGTATAAACATGTTAATACTTTTGGCAACAGCAAGCAACCCCTCCGCACCTTTTCATATAAGTACAAATTGGAAAACACAAATGGTAAAAGTACTAAAGGGGGGGAACAGCCAACAGAAAATAGTTAATACTCTAATGCAATTGATGCAAAGTGAAGAAGAAGCAATGATCAATAGGCATTTTAGGAATACCAAAGCCAGAAGGCAGCATTATTTTGATTACAATGCCACCTTTCCCCTCAATCTCTTTGATAAACGAGGTTCAAAATTACAGCATAGTTATGACCTTTGAAAAGGAAATCTGTTTTGCTCAGACATCGCATTGTTGAAAAGAGGGTTGCCCCATCTTTTGTTTGTACCATAACAAGGATTCCTTTAAGGACTGTTTGATATGAAAATATATGTTTGACATGATAGTCTTCAAAAGATCAATGTGCAATACAAGCAATTTGCATATATTTAAGAGGGAAATAGGGATGATGAAATGTACAATTTTGTTATGCATTACTTTATCACAGAAATTAGCAGGAATGCTCAAATAAAAAGACGAAGAAAAGACAGAAATGAGCACTAGTAGGGGGAAAGGTTTCCATCTCTATTCAAAGAAAAGGAAGAACCTGTGTATTTTTAACTTGTTGCTCATGAATATCACGGGCTTGTTGTTCAAGCAACTTGACACGTTTCACCATGCTATGAATTTGATTGGTTCGGCGATTGTGCTCATTTTCTAACTCAAGTTTCTTCTTCGTTGCCTGACAAATGATTATTGCATGAGTAGGTGGAGCGATTTTCAGAATATGTTAACTATTAAGACAGACTGTAAAGAATATGCAGGAAAGGTATAAACTTAAATAAGCATGTCAGGAGCACGCAATGCAGATCATACCATTCAAACAGTTGACTATTCACTATGCCACCATCACAATCCCTAGTTTCACTAGTGCCGGTTAGATTGTTTCCGGTCCATCTAATATTGTTTCTGTTGTCATTCTACAGAATGTGAAATGAAGTGCCAACTCAAAATCAAGAAGAATATAACATATGCCACAAAAGACACCTAAAATGATAACACTCATAAGATGCGCAAGAATCATAGAAACCATCTGACTCTGATTGACATCACTTCTTTTGGTATGGTGTATATAATTCAGGGCACAAATATCTTCATGTAACCTTTTAAATTGACATATTATGCCAACATGTTTCGATGTTCTAAATGATGTTAATAATCTATCCAATCTCAAGGTCCCATAAGACATGTGGACCTAAGTTTTTCTTTTCTTTTTTCCTGAGCAAGGAGTGGATAGGAAGGAATCTAGTGTAGGTTCAGGATTGCATTTTGAAATTCAGACTCTTATGCGATTAACACAGATTTTGATGTTATGCATATGATTTTGTGGTAGGTTATTTTGATGTCAAAATACAGCAGCCTGTAATTTTTTACAGCATTTACTAATCGTTCTTAATTGCATGATTATGTCAAAACACAGCAAAGTTTATAATTCTGCAATGAAATAACTCAGCTCTGTTGAAATGCTCAACATAAGTGAACTTTTACTGACATGTATTCTTGATCTGCAGGTTCTGTCTCCATCAGAAATCATTCTTTAATTACACACAAAAAAAAAGCAACCCGACAGGATTCAAGTTTTTGTCACAACCAAATAAGCTTTCAGTTGTCAGTTTTGGCATTCACTTCAGATCTTTTGACAGTGAACTTATTATATTAACACTGTACTAGTCACTTTCCCCTGGACAGAAATTTCCAACATACCAAGGAAACAGTATTACGCAATTCATCCTGTTTATTCCTCACTTCCTTCGCTCTTTCCACCATATGTGCAGTTTGGGCTTTCTTCTCTATGAAGGTTTTTCTCAATTCCTCCACCTTCATCTGTAAAGAAATTAAAGAAATGTTTTAATAAGTTACAAAGTAATTTATGATCAGATTTAATGCAACAAAAGGATGCACATCTTAACAATCAACTTTCCACAAAAACCAATGCAACCACCCCGCCCCCAAAACCCCCCGAAAAAGGGGAAAGGAAAGGAAATAAAGAGATTGAAACAGCAGATAGGCATCTCACATAAGTAAAAATAAAGTAATCAAGGAAATCATATACATAGCATGTATATGAGAGAGATCTGTAGCAAAACAGACTTGATTATATTTAGATGAACACAATCCAGCATCAAATGAATAAAGGTGGCAATAAAATAAAATACATCATTCTCAAAAACAAACCAGGATTTGGAATATTCTTACCCATGAACAGCAAGTCCACAAAAATCAAGGAATTGTGAGGAATTTAAATGGAAGAAAATTAAAAACTTAAAACTTTTGGGTCAAAACAAGGAAAACAAGACATGTGTATGACAAAAGAAAGGAATGGGCAGGGTGGGGCTAGCCGAGGGGAATGGCAGAGTGTGATGTATCAAAAGGAAAAGGATTTTCTGGTCACTAGTTTCACCTAATTTTAGGCTTTTCCCAGGGAGTAAATCCACGGGACATTTAATGGGAGCAAATCTTAAGTTATTTAATAAACTGTTATAAGTAACGATGGGGGTTTTCCTCTAACTTGCTATTTTTTAAAATTTTCAGTTAAATATTGAGAGATTTCATATGGGTTTGACATGCATGCCTACCTGCCAATCAGCCTGTATAAAAGTCCTCTTCTTTCCTCCATTATTCTTATTTGTGCATCTCTATTTCTTTTCTCCCCAGAGAGAGCTGCATAGTGGGGCAGCCTTCTAGATCCTTCCTTTTTCTCATTTTATTCAACCTCAAAATTTACCCTATTGTATCATTGTTAACAATCCCTACATACCAGCATTTTGCTCCCTACATTTAAATCCAATCAGATAAACCCATTCCCTTCTGAAACATACTGTTGCCAGCAGAGTCCCAATAATACAGCTACCAGAATTTATTGTTACAGCCACTAAATGCAAGCTTTTACTTGTTAAACCTCAACATTCACAATTCTCATCCAGTACACAGATCTTGAACCTATTTGTCTATAGTGAACACAGGAAAATAAAAGCAAAGGAAACAAGGGAAATAAAGATGTACCTAAGGGAAAATATACAACCAGATAAAACAAACAAAAAAAGATCAAAAATCAAACTCATATTTAAGGGAAATTCTGTAGCTATAAATTTGACTGAAGCCTCCAGAGAAGGGATGAAAAAGGATGAAATAGAATATAAATCTATATTGCAATTCACAGAATCTAAATAGCATTTTTAGTCCTTCCAAGTTCTAGAATTTATTACTCACGAGTTCATGATCAATTCTAGCTTGACAAGTGGGTATGCGTTCTTTAAGCTTTCCAACCTTCACCATTTGTTCCTGGAGTTCCTTGTCTACACTGTAGACCCAAGACCATGCAAGCTTCTTCTTTAACTGTTGTACCTGCTGAGACATTTCTTCTAGATGCTCCATATTTTTTATCTTTCCTTGCAACTCAGTAAGTTCCTTCTCTATGGGTTTTATCGAAGCCTCCAGTTCATCAACAAGTGCATTTGCAGACTTCAGTTGTTCATTAATACTTAGTAAAAGATCATTAACTTGTTGAAGAAGAGTAGCCTTGAAAAAGAACTGCACAATGGGATGTCAGTACTGCACCCATATGATTTGTCCTGGCACTAAATAAGCAGACAATAAGATTAGAAGTTACCTTAAATTTGTCTTTTTCATTCCCAGAATGCAGAAACTCTCTGCTTTTGTCTTGACTCATTATTACACAAGGATTCTCAACATCAATCTGCATGATGTAGAGCATAATATCTTGAACATTACCGATAGAAGTTATGAGGAGTTGGTGAAATTTTAATTTTTGAAAAGTAAACAATATCTCATCATTCATTGAACAGTTCCTGCCTTTATCATCCATGCCCATCAAATAACGTGCATGTTATGTGACATGTGACAAAACAAGTGAATAAACATGCTTCCTAGAATATGAAAAAAAAAAAATGATTAAACAACCAAATGCCTGAAGTTCAAGCAATTATAAATATCACCAACACTAAAACTAATTAGTTTGAGAAACAGAGTTAAAGATCTGGGCCACATCAAATATCAATGATCAAAAACATCATTCATGTCAAATGTACAATGCCAAATGTGCCATTTATCAGAAATACATTATTGCATATAAAATGGCACAAATGGCATCCAACTAACAGTCAATCTGCTCCAGATCATTGAGCATCAATGATTCAAGTAATGAAACTCAATATTTTACATAGGTAAGATCCATTGGGGAAATAAAATGGATGGCAGAAAATCCTATGAAAAAGGCCATTAGCTGGCTATATACAGAAAACATTGCATGCATAAGTAAAAGAGATAATCACTATTTTCGTGGAAAATGATAATATTTTGAGTAAAAAACTCACATTAAAATGTTCTGTGAGCTCCCGAAGATCCTCTCTTCGACTAGCAACTTTTCTTCCTGTCAAATATCTCATGGTAAAAACAACAATAAGTACGAAAACCTAAATCAATAATAGAGCACTCCACAACAAGACTGTAACAGAAAAGGAAAAAAGAAGAGATTTGATATGAATATTCATTTTTGTTTCCATTAGTTGAAATCATCCATCAAATCAAATTGGAGATACTTCATAAATGCAGAATCTTGGATTCCATAAATTTTCAAAACTCTGACAGTGTTTTCCTAGGAAAAAACAGAATCTAACAGGATGCGGTTATGTGGTAAAAGGTCTTCAAAATCCTTACAAGAAACTACCAAATGATGTTTTCCTCGGCAATAAGTCAGGAAAAAAAAGAAGTTTTCTTCCAACAGTAATATATCTGTGTAAATGTGACTCCATAATGTTCAGTCCTCATTACTTGCAAAATTTATTTAATAATTTCTCCACAACCAGTAACAAACAAGCATTAGTACAAGAAGGGACCACTTTAGTTTCCTCATTAGCTTTCTCCCTCAACATCTTTCTCTACATTTATAACAGCAACAAGCATGATTCAGTTCAAATCCACATCAGCCCAAAGTGGAAAGGAATAGAAACAAAGAAAAACGGTTCTCTCTTATAACACAAAGTTGCCATGTCTAAAAAGATACCATGCTACTCCAAATGCCATACATATATGAGAACCGTAATCTACAGAAAACAGGCAGAGGACATGTGGCATGGCTGAAAAGAGTAAAACAATAGAGAACAAAAATACAGCAGAACAATGGCTAAAACTAGAAGAGAATTGAAGTTGGAACATTGTAATAGAGTTTAGGGTTCAGAAACTTAAACTCCAAGGAAAAAAAAACTAAGAGGTCACATGCTTATAACCTTAATTTCAGAAATAAAATAAAACAAATTGTAAGGAAGGCTCCAGCATCAACAAGTAACAAACACCTGCATCTAGACTCAATTAAATTGATGAAAATGTTTAAAAATACATCAATTACTACAATGTATGGTCCCAGAATACCACAGCATATACTTCTATGAGAAATTAAAATATAATGAAAAACAAAATATATATAAAGAGCTCACGTAGCTCTGGTCAGAGAAAATTCCAATTGTTTGGAAACGGCATATCATGGATTCAAGTACAAATACATTCAACAGTGATTCGTTCAAACACAGCCCAATTGGCCAAGGGGCCTTAATACCTTTTTCATCAGAATCACAAGGAACTCAAGGCTTTTTAAATGAATTAAAGATATCTTTATCAGAAAACCAAATAGACCTTGGTGATCCTTCAGAACAGTGGTACTGGAAGATTGGTTGATTCTCCGTTCTATTATTATGGAATCACCATAGATATCTGGCTTATAAGACTCCTCTCCTCTGTTTCTTACTTCCACTTCAACAACAGCATAACTGCAAAGAAGCAACATCAGATAAACATAAGCTGGCATAAACACATTGTTTCGTTAAGAGATAATTGAGCTAATATTACCAGTAACTCTAGTTCTAATAACAAGAACAACTATTAATGCCTATAATGCATAACTTTGCACACAGTAACCAAGTATACAATTCTGAAGTTCGAGGGTTTTTCTTTAGCATTCCAAAGTGTAGTTTCAGCTTTCCAGCCTCTTTTGCAACTCTCCAGCAAAACATTACGCAGTCAAAGAGAGGAGTAGAATTTCACACATTCTATACAAACAACTTATAAAACCAGTAACACTTGATTTCTTTAGAAGAAAATGAGCAAATAAACAAACGGGCAAGACAACACAAACCTGCAACCAGTTTTGATAAAATCCTTCAAAGTGGCGGCCCTTTGAGTTCCTTTAGCCCGGCATCCAAATGCAATACATAAAGCAGTCAATATTGCACTTTTGCCACCTATATAACCACCAATTCCCCATAAAACAAAAAAAAGATTAATTCAATAAAGCGATCATTAGTTCATAACTCCCCTATCAAATTACACACATGCCATTTCCAGAATCAAACAAAACAACTAATAGTCTCAATTCTCAACTAATGAACAAAATTTAAAAAAATCAAACAAAAACTTGAAAACCCTAAATTAGGGTTTTGATGTACCTACTTCCGTTTCGACCGGTGACAAAATTGACCCACTGGTCAAGCTCAATTTGGAGGTTATCATGGCACATGAAGTTCTCTAACCGGATCCTGGAGATGGTACCCACACCGGACCGAAAAGTGGTAGGGATGTTACTATCCCCGAAAACCCTAGAATCATCCATGGCCTGGTTTGATGATCCAGGGTTCTTGTAAATCTCTTCAATAGAGAGCGACCGAGCGAGCCAGCCAGCCTAAAAATTTAAAAGTAAAGGACACAGTTTATTTTTATTTTTATTTTTATTTTTTTAGGGAGAGAGTAATAATAAAGTAATGGGAGGGAGTGTGAGGGGAGGGGAGGAAGTGAGGGCTTTGTGGCGGGAAGAAGGATTTGCACTGTGCGACGCGGGTGTATATTGATAGCTGTTTGCCACCCTATTTTGCATTGCCTTTCAAAAGCATATTTAAAAATATTTAAAATTTATTTTTTTTATTTTAAATTAATATATCAAATTATTTTGATGTGTTAATATCAAAAATAATTTTTTAAAAATAAAAAAAATAAATTATTTTAATATATTTTAAATAAAAAACACTTTAAAAAGCAACAGCAATCATACTTTTAACTAAATTTTATGATTTTCTAATACAGATATCATCATAGTCTACCATATTTTTACAATTGAATGATAACTTTAATTTATATTAATTAAGTTATTCATAATTTCATATGGCATGATCCATATATGTTGGAGATATGGTGTACGTGTTAAATAATAGCATTAACAACAAAACCTTACAAGAAAATAATAATAGATATTGAGTGTTTGATCTAATAAATCAATTTATAATTACTAAAAAGCCAAAAACTCACTCCAAAATTTACTTGAAATAAAAAAATTTCTTGAACTCGGGTCTTGTTTTAGGTGTTTTTAAG
>Ga0325401_1000693_pt1 | contig 25658 bp, 12 predicted proteins | sample PopdelMetagenome_FD_205666 | JGI IMG/M metagenome (GOLD analysis project Ga0325401, IMG submission 205666) | Populus deltoides microbial communities from Bellville, Georgia, United States - Xylem-PdKOR-R2 | ecosystem: Host-associated > Plants > Phyllosphere > Stem > Wood/Secondary xylem | place...
TCTCTTGATAATTTTCTGATTTTATTAAATTTCGTTTGATAGTTTTTTGTTTTCTTGTGCTTTAGCTTAGATAACATCCAAACCCCCCCAAATTGTATATCATCTAGCATAAAAATCTGACTTGAACTTCATCGTGGGATCGACCCTTACTTGCTCTATACTATCTTGTTTGTTGTGTTTGAAGCTAGGGTAATTAATTTGTGCGACCGCGACATCGCAACATGATGCTATTTCACATAACAAAACAATAAAAAGAAATAAAGATATGCTAAAATGATGTCATTTTGGCTTGCCTACGGGTCTTCTTCCCCCTAGCATGCATGGCATTAAATGCCCCTCTTTTCATGCTTTTTTGCCTGACTTTCAGTCCTTTATTATCTCTCTCGTATAAATATTAATAGGAAAGAGTCATGCCATACTCTTCCTCCAAATGTGCACTACATGTTCATCCTAAAACTATTGTCCTCATGTGTCGACAAAAAACGAGTGCTAAAAAGGTTAACTTGAGCATGATTGAACAAAGTGTTTAATAATGGTAGATGACCAATATTGACCCAAGAGGTTTAATGAATGAATTTGCTCCACCTAGCAAGGTTCTAAGACCTTTTATGCTGCCTTTAAATAGAGGTGCACGATAAAAGGGGGGAAAGATCTAGAGAGAGACTTTGAATTTGAGAGAGAGATAAAGGTTAAGAGAGATCGAGCTTTAACAACTCATCCAGAAGGCAATGATAAGAGAAGGAAAAGAAAGATAAATAAAAAAAATAAACAGGGGAGAAACCAACCCAGAACACAAAAAATCTAAACTTGAGGGAGAGAAAATCAGGTTTTCATGTCACCAAACTAGGTTGGTTCGAACTAGTGAGCTTTAGAGGTAATAAAGGGTTGAGAGGGGAAGAAAATGAAGGAAGAATCATTAAAAAAGAAGAAGAAGTCTCAAACCAAAAATAAAAATCAAACCGTAATCTAAAGATAGAAAATGACCAAAACGACTCCTCATCATCGGCCAGCCATCACGAACCACCACAATATCTCTTCACTCAACTAGGGCCACCTTAAAGGTACTTCATAACCCCTCTTCCCTCTTTTTTCAGTAATTTTTTTGTGGCAAAAAATGTTTGTAAAAAAACCCTTTTGACTATAAATGCATTAAAAAAATGATGTTGTTAGCCTTAGTTTATTTTTAATTAGACATTATGTTGTTTTAATCATATAAAATAATAAAAAGTGCTTATATATGTGTTTGGTTTCCTTTAAAAAATGCATGAAGGAAAATTCAAATTTTAGATTTTTAGGGTTTTATTTTCCTTTTCATCTTAAGAACATAAAAAATCTTTAAAAAAAAAATCATAATAAATTTCATGAATTTATGCATAAAAGAAAACGAAAACTTGTTTTTTAGTTAACTTGTAACCTTGACTTGGAAAGATAAAATTTAAATTTTTGAGATGAGATTTATTTTTTATTTGGCATGCCTTCTTAATTATGTGTAAGAAAGTCATTATGTGTGTATTTTATTGTTTGTTTGGATGATGCATGAATAAACAATATATGACATGAGATTTATTATTTCTTAGGATTAAATTGTTATCTTAGTTTTTATTCTTGTTGTAGTTATCTTTGTTTACATGATCATATGTTTCAAATTTCATGCATCGTGACAAAATCCTATAAAAAAAGTATTTTGCATTCATGTGGGTTTTGATCTTTATTTGTTTTTTAGCATTTTATTCCAAAAAAAGAAAAAAAAAACTCTTGCATATTTTAACATTTTATACATGAAGTTTTTTGCATATTCACAAAAACAATATATAGATAACAAGTTTATAAGCTCATTAGAACTTGGCCTAAATGAAAATGTCTATTTGATCGATATAACCAAATTTTCAAGAAATCCAACCTTTTTTTCTAAATAAATAAATAAATAATTGCTTTTCATTTTTAACTTTTGAAGTAAATGGAGTCATAACGAGTCATTAGTTCTGATATTAAGAGGAGGAGCACATTCTTAAATTTTCAACAAATAAAATTTTTCAAATTTTAAAATATTCATTGATGACAGAATTAGAGATATTATTTTTATTATCTATTTATGCTAGAGTTAGAAATATTAAATCTTTGTTATGTAATATTCACTAATACTAGAATTAAAAATATTATTTTTAGTCCAATATTCATTGACGTTAGAGTCATGAATATTAATATTTTCTGTGTAATACTCACTAATACTAGAATTGATAGTATTGTTTTTAGCTTATTATGCAATGATGCCAAAGTCAGGAATATTAGATCTTTTTCGTACAATACTTATCAATGTCAGAATTTGAAGTATTATCCTCGGTCCAATATTCTCTGATACTAGAGTCAAGAATATTTTATAAATAGACCATCGGTAGTAACACAATAGACCATTAACAATTTAAGACAAGACCAGCAATGTAGCTTACCTTATGTAGGATGCTTTAGGGGTGATAACATCTGCTCTTTAGCATAACATGTTATTTACCATAAAATCTATGTTAAGTAGTTAGGTCATAATACTAAGTAACGATTTCTTTTCACAAGTTAAGACATTTCCCCTCTAAGAACCAAATACCGATTCCTTTTGTTTTAAGACCCTTTCCTCATATTTTTAGAAAAGAGGGTAGGTCGTTGTGATATCCGGGGCGACACTTTTGATTTACTACTTATATGCTATACAACTATTTTTTTTAAGTATAGGATTCAAGTAAATGATAAATGATTTATTATAAAGGTATTAAACTAGGTAAATAGTAAGAGTCACAAGCTCTAAAAGAAAAAAAAATCCTTATTTGTGTAAATTTAAACTAGACTTATAGCTTGTGCTCCCCCGCGAGCCGAGCAAAAAAATGTTCAATATAAAAAAAGAATGCTAAGGAAAACAAATCTGAGTCCAGAATCATTGGTTCAATTTGTAATTTAAACAATATGATTAAAACAATACAATGATAATAAATAAATAGACAAAGAAAATATTGACTTTGGTCATAAACCCGAGACTAATCCCGTATAAAGAAAAACAGAAAAATATAATAAAGCAAATATCTAAAAAAAGGTAAAAAAAAAAAAAACATTAGCTCCTACCCCAAAGAAAAAAAACCAAACCAACTCAGGTAAACCTCCTAAATCCGATTTAATCTCTAAAATTCACAACTCGTGAAATTCTTGAACCGAGTTCAATTAAGAAGCTAAATTCCCAACTAACTTGATTTTGAAGAACGAAGTCGTGATAAAAATCAATTTAAAAAAATTGCTAAAGAAAAAAAAAGATAGCAATAAAAAAAAAAATAAGGATCAAATTTGAAAGAAAAAACCTGTAGAGGATGAAATTGTAAAAAACAAAAACCTAAAAAAAAAGATCCCAAACAAAATAAATAGCAATCGAAAAAAGAAGAACCAAATTTAAAAGATAAAAAAATATGAAAGGGGGGTGAAATTGAAAAAAAATTATAATTTTATAGCTTATTAAAAATAAAAAAATAAAGATCAAATCTAAAAGATTAAAAATTAAAGAGGATAAAATTAAAAAACATTTATAAATTCATGACTTATTCAAAATAAAAAGAATAGTAGTCAAAAAGCACAAAATCTTTGTATTCGGTAATAAGAAGATTGATTTCTCTTGGAAGAAATTAAGATAAATTTATTTGTTAGTCAAATACGTACACATCAAAGTCACTTTATGACTGATTAGTCAAGACAGATACAAAAAACAAAAAGGAAACTTATTAATTTCCACATGAATGACAAGGAAAACGCGGTTAGACCAAAAGACAGCATCAAAATTAAAATCTTTGTTAGACCCACAATTGTCCTTCTGAATCTCTTCTCATTTCACATATAAAATCTCATAAAGATACACAATTCCTTTTTATTCGGTAATTAATAAGAACATTTTTACTCTAATTTGTACGTTAATCAAAATTAAAATCTTTCATGGACCACGATTGCCACTTCCCTTGTCAAATAATCATAGTTGTGATTATTTACCATGAGTTATAGAAGATGAAACCATTTTCATAGGATGACATTGTGAGCAAAATATTGTGCAATTTCGTAAAAACAAGATCTAAAAATATTAACATGGGAAAATATCCTCAATTTGGCGCTTCCGTTTGTAGTTCCAACACCATTATTGAATAGTTCAAAGGCAGAGTTCACATGTCCTCAATTTGATTATTACAAATTATTACATGATAAAGCAGAAAGGTTTGAAAAATTAAAGTATAAATTAGAAACCTTGTTATGTTTGTAGTCAAAATATTAATTTTGTGAAAAAGAAGAAGAACAAGGAAAAATCAAAAGCATTCTTGTCCACCCTCTTTACCACTTTTTTTGCAATATAAGCAATGTCCATTAAGTATGTCGTGCTCTCCTCGCAGTGCGAGACGCAATGATATTTTTTGGATGGTGTCATGAAATGATCCTTTCTTGGTTTAGAAGTCATCACCTAATATCATGATTACTAGAAATCCTAACTGGTCTTTTAGAGATTCTATGCAATGAACTGATTTGTAAAGAGAATATATTAATATCCTAGTACACCCTACCTAAGGTACGCTGCATTGTTTTTTTCTCTTTATTTGTTATGGTCTGATGATGTTTCTATCTCTATCAACATACTAAAATATTTTAGATTTTAAAATAATGCTCAAATAATGTTAGGATTTTTGGTAATATGCAAGAAAGAAACCTTTTTATTATTATTATTATTTTAAATTTTTAAATTTTTTTATCTTTTATTTAGGCTTTTTTTATCCTTTGAATTCAACCATATTTTTATCTTTTTATTAAATAATGCCAAAATAGTTTTTTTTATCATTTGGCAAAAACCTATTTTTCTTAAAACCAAAATTATTAAAATAGATCTAAAGGGGTGTTTGCCACACCCATCCTTAAATCGAAAAATCTTTAGGAAAAACATTGCAAGCTAAATAAGGCCTTAGTCATTTGACCTAAATGTGACCCGACTTTGACCTAACCAGGTTGATCCAAAAGTTTTGGTTCGACTATAAACCAAACCAAATACCACTAGTTTGACCCACAAACTAAACCAAACTCTAAACGAATCAAACTTAAAAAAACAAAAAAAAAACTCAAATTTTTTAATCCTAAAGCACATCAAACACAAAAAACAAAGAAGAACACATAAAACATTCTAACCTAAATTCCAATAACGTGAACATTAATCCAGGCCAAATTTTATGAAATCAAAATCATAAAAAGATTGGAAATAAATTACTGAACAATAATCAAGTATCAAACATCAACAATTATCAACCAATCATCATGATTTCATCAAAATAGGTTTCGATTCAAAACCAAAATTCTAAGATTAAAACCCTTCAAAAACATGTTATTGATGCAAACTAACCCTATATTATTAATTAATCAAGTCATACAAAGTGTTATGTGTAAAGAAATAGATCAAAACTAGTCCAAATCATAGAGTTTTTACCTTCCCCGTTAGATATATCTCTACATAATTATTAGGATTATTTGCGGCCATGTGTCTAATTCTTATTTGAAAGAGATAATCAAGTGACTTATCATTATTAAAATAAGGTGTTTTTTAGGAAACAAAACGACGACGTGCATTCAATGTAGCAATTGAATAGACTTGAGATCTGAGATGACATGAAAGGTCATTCATCTAATGATGAGGGTGAAAAGATATTTCCTTTATAACCCTATTTATTCTTGCTTTTATTTTTTCTTTAACTTTCTCTTTTTTAATTTCTAAAAAACTAGTTTGTACAAAAAAAACCCTGAACTAGTTTTGCTCTAATCTGAGAAAAAAACCCCTCATTCTAGGTACTTCCCACTAAAAGCTTTTTTTTCCTATTCAACTTTAAACAAAAAAATAGACCTAAAAGGATTAAGGTATATCTATAAAATAAAATAAAAAGGAATATTATTGCCTCTAATGAGGATTTCAAGTTTTAACTTGATACCAGGAGAAACAACAGGGGACAAGGCTTCATCATAGTGGAACCTAGAACTACAGGGGGTAAAACCCTAGTGTCCACCTTTGGCAGAGGGGTAGTTCTCCCTATAGGAGAAGTACTTCTCTCGCTATTGCTAGTGAACCTTGGGAGAGAGGAAGGTTGTCGCAGACCCATAAGGATGATGTACTTAACACTCTAAGTATAGAGGATATTGAGTTTGTTAATGTTCGGCAGGCAAGAAATGATATAGTTCAAATGCCTACCAAGGTTGAGTGTATCAACCAACTGGCCTTGGGCTTTACTTAGAGTCATTTTGAAATTATAGTCCTTTTCTGCATATATGTGTTGTGCTCTTCAAGGATTTGTGAAGGGAGTTTTTAGATATTATTGGTTAGGTCTAGTCTAGTTGCACCTCAGTTATCCTATCTTTAGAGAGTTTGTGCAGTCACATTAAGGAGACTGAATTGATCCATTCCAAGGTAAATTATTCAATCATACTATGAAGATTGACTCAATCTTATCCCTATAAGTTTGTGGGGTTATTGCTTTTAAGCATCATCTAGAGAAGATGAAAACATTGTTATTTTAAACAAGTTAATCTCTACACAAGATTTTTCTAGTAGATGCTTTTTAGGTAGGTGACTCATTTTCCCTTGGATAGTTTCCAAAGAGACTTTTTAGGGTTTGTTTTATTGGATAAGTCATCACTCCATATGCACTTGTGGAAAGGTTTTAAGCTTTCCAGTGTTCCAACGACAAACATAAAGTTGACAAACATGCAACCTGAATTTGCTTATCTCCCTGAATCCCTAAGTAAAATAAGAGATCATATTCTGACTTGAAGTAACAAAAATGTTATGTAGCCTTCTGATTTTTTTATAAACAGTGCATATCAAGTATTCACAATAAATTATGTTTCCTAAGGTTATTTAAAACATTATTGATCATTAAAGTAGTCTTTCTTGTTGAACTTTATTGGTACCATCAACGAGATCATAAGAATGATCATCCTATTGGTGGAGTAATGTTGTAGCTCCACGAAGCTTCTCTTAGCTAGTATATTGGTGCTAATAAGTAATGCAAGTTAACATAGAGGCCACTAAAAAACATGATAAAGACTGGTTCTCTATTACTGTATTGGGCTTATCGGGCTTGGCGATTCTTACATGATTAACACCAACTTAATGAGGAGTCGGACTTGGTTGAAAAGTTATTGATGCTTTAGTAGAGTAGTTGTGCTAGTAGTCATAGGGAGGTCTGTGACACATCCCATTTCAAGTGTGTCTTGATCATCTACCATTAACAGCGATAAGAGATATAAAAAACTAGTTCAGGAAGCACAATTGATGGCGTTTTTATATATTTCCACGGATCATGCCAATTGATGATGTCTTAAAATTCAAGTAGCTTAAAAACAAGGCTTATGTGTCGAATAATTGGTTAATCTATTGATTCAAACTATATGTTCTTCTCTCCCTAGTTAAAGTGGCTAGTAGTCAATACCTGGTGAATGGTAGGCCAAAATGGTTGGTACTTGAAAAATGATCCTTTTGGTGGATTTAGGAATCTATGATGCTTAAATAAATATTTTTTTAGAGGGAGAAAGTATAATGGTATTCTTAAGAGAGATTCTTAAAATAAATATGAAATCCTGAATGGAAATTATAAACCTAAGCTCTTTAAAAGAATCATAGGGCCTTTTTAATCCTTGAACCTTGTCCTTTTTATGAAGAGAAAGGGTTGAAGTGTCATCTTACCCTAATAGCATTAAAGAGAGATAAATATCTCTTACACATAATTAATGAGAGATAAATATTCCTTACATATTATTAATGAGAGATAAGTAGTAGGTTCTTTTGAAGATTTTTATACACTTAGAGATATAGAGAGATAAGTATCTTTGACCTTAACTTTTTATGTTAAAGGTCATGACAAAAAAAACAAGCGGAGTCTTGTGACTTAATAGAGAGCCTAGAAAGATCATCAGTTTTACATCCATTTAGACTCGACAAAATATTGAGCCCAGACATGTTGGGTCTGACAAAATACCAAACCCATATGTTCTTGGGTTTAACGTGTAGTTGAGCATAGAATGTTGGGTCTGACAGCTTGTCAGAACCAGATGTACTTGAGCTCAACGAGTAGTTGAGCCTAAGGATGTTGGGTCCAATGAGTGGGTCCTTATGAGAAGTCCTTTCTTCACCAACAATCAACATACGCATAGGAGGACACGGAGAGGATGATTGGAATGTTATGTAGCGTATAAAATCTATTTTAGTAAGTTAACGGAGTCCACATATCCACTATCATTATCAATCTCAGTCCTTTAAAGTAAAACAACTTGTGATTTACTGCAAATTATCATAGAAAGTGAATTTTTTTTTCTATCCTCGGCTTGTCACCATCACAAAATTCCTATCCTTAAAATCTTTGGAATATACACCACAAGCTACATTATTATATGCATGCAAGATCGATTCTGAGCAAGCTTTTATATATTATTAATAAACTTGTTGTTTTACCCAAATAAAAATAGATAGATTCACATCAGAATTAAAAAAAAAAATTAACAATTTTATTCTTTATAACTTAGTTTGAAATTTGAATCAAAATATCAGAAGAAAAACATAACTTCTTAACTATAAGAACAATTATCCTTAAGTTTACATGTTGAATGTTTCATATGTGTAGTGCATTAATTGAAATTGATATTAATGGTCATTTTGTTCTTTCAAAGAAGAAAATATGACTAGGTTTTTGGTAATGTGATTTGAACTGTTCTGAAAATTTAAGTTTTCAAGTAAATATCTAAATCAAGTTTAGTTACTTGCTTAAATTACTTTGAATCCAAGTATAAACATCTGCTTAAAGTATATTAAAAACTTGTGATTTACTATATAAGGTCGTAGGAATTGATTTTTAACTCTCCCTAGCTTCTTTACTCAAATTAAAAAAAAAGATTGATTCACGTCGGGATTAGTGTTTTTTAACAATTCTTTTTTATAACTTGGTTTGAAACTTAGATTAATTAGATTTCACCAAGCTTAGATTAAAAAAAATAAAAGATGCTGACATAATGTCTAGCGTGGATGAAATCTATAGTTCTTAAGGCCAAATGTTACAATCATAAATGATGCAAAAATTAGTAGAGAAAAACTCTAATATATTTTGAAAACACTTTAATTTAATAATATGATTAAAAAAGTAACACATCAACTGTTTATATAAAGGTAAAAACTGACTTAACAAAAAAAATTCAAAGTTAAGTGGGAAAAATACGAAGATCCAAGATTAATTAGAAAAATAATTAAATCATCAAAAACACAACTTCAAGGTCTAATCTGAGAGCCTTTCCCTACCATGATCGATTATAGCTAGTCGGTCTTGTTAGAGAATAATATAAATCATATCTTAGGACCTCACCTAAAAACTTAAGCTTTTGAATTGAATTGGTTTTTTGACATGGTATTAGAGCCTTGATGACCAAGCGATCACGAGTTTGAATCTCAACATCCCCATTTATTTGATAAAAATTAAGCACAAGGTAATGTGAACCTATGTAAGTTTCAAGCCCAAAGAGCTTTCACTTAAGGGGATGTGTTAGAGAATAATATCAATAATATCCTCGGACCTCACCTAACAGCTTAAGCTATTGGGTTGAGATGGTTCTTTGACATGGTATGAGAGCCTTGGTGACCAAGCGGTCACGAGTTTGAATCTCACCATCCCTATTTATTTGATAAAAAAATTTAAGCATAAGGTAGTGTGGGTTTGTGCAAGTTTTAAGATCAAGAGGCTTTCATTTAAGAGGGTGTGTTAGAAAATAATATAAATCATATCTTGGGACCTTACCTAACAGCTTAAGCTATTGGGTTGATATGGTTCTTTGACATGGTATCAGAGCCTTGATAACCAAACGGTCACGAGTTCGAATCTCACCATCCTTATTTATTTGATTAAAAAAATCAAGCACAAGGTAATGTGGGTCTGTGCAAGTTTCAAGTACAAAGGGTTTTTACTTGAAAGGGTGTGTTAGAGAATAATATAAATCATATATTGAGACTGATAAGTTCAACAAATATTTAACAAGTATTTGCTGAGAACTGTTTGTTTCTCTTCGGGTGAGAAAGGACCACAATTATTTTAATATCAAATTTTTCTCCTCTTCATAATTCTTGGCTGCTTTAAATAAGTAAAGCCAGTATAGATAACTCTAAAATTAAGGAAAAGTTGGTAACTCACGATGTGAGTTTACCCATGTACAAACTGAAAGTAACATGTACTGAATATTAATTGCAACAACTATAACAAATTGAAATAAAAGCAACTGATAAATCGCAACTGTACAAGACCCAGTCTTGTATTGAAACCGCTCCTCCTCAACACACTCTTTATCTCTTTTGTATATCTGCATGTCAATGTTAACACTGTTCACGTTCAACTATTGCTGCATGGCACATTCAACTATTATTTCACGTTTGATATCTTCCCGCATGCCACATGCAATTACGTTCACTTCATCATACATACTTGGAATTTGGCATAATGGCTCTGGTTGATCTACATGGTTTATCAATACCTCCCCCATCACGTGCAACCTTGTCCCCAAGGTTGACATCTGGAAACAGTTCCAATAGCTGTTTGGTAGATACCCATGCGGCTTCCTCAACGGGTAAATATTTCCAGTGAACTAAAATTTCTTCGACAATTTGGGCGCCTTGTTTTATCCAACGATGATCAATAACAGCTTGTGGTATTAGCAGAACTTCCCCATCATCATTGAAGGATGGTATCTCTGTGCTATGGTTGTTAACCTTTGAGTTGGTGTTGTACTGTTTAAGCAGAGAGACATGGAATATTGGATGAATGCGTGACTCTGCTGGTAAACGAAGTTTGTAAGCGACGGGTCCAATTTTCTCCAGAATTTCATAAGGTCCATAAAAGCGACTAGCAAGTTTCTGGTATTCTCGCTTAAAAACCGTATGCTGTCAATATGGATGCAGTTTGAGAATGACTAAATCACCAACATCAAATGAGACATCTCTTCTCTTTTTATCTGCGATTTGTTTCATCCTATTAATTGAGCATGTCAAGTTGATTTTGAGCTGCTGAACTAACTCATCTCGGTCTTGCAACTGCTGATCCAGTTCATGCACCGGCGATATACCTTCATTGTATGATGGAATAGTTAGTGGAAGCCGGCCATATAGTGCCTGAAAAGGAGTCATTCCGGTTGAGATGTGGTATGTTGTATTATACCAATATTCTGTCCATGGTAAGTAGAGGCTCCATTTTGTTGGCCATTGGTGAACAAAACATCGCAAATATTGTTCAACGCAGTGATTGACAACCTCAGTTTGGCCATCCGTTTGCGGGTGATACACGGAGTTGAGCTGCAATTTTGTACCTGACATCTTGAAGAACTCCTGCCAGAAATGGCTCACAAAAACTAGATCTCGATCGCTGACTATAGACCTTGGCATGCCAACACTTTTAGCTATAAAAGGATGTTTTAAGGGCAGGAAATGAGCTGATTTGCTGAGCCTATCAACGACAACCATGATGGTATCTTAGCCCTGAGAAGCGGGTAAACGCTCGATGAAATCAAGTGTAATATCCTCCCACACCTGGCAAGGGATGGGCAATGGTTGGAGGAGACCTGCGGGTGCCAATGTATCTGATTTGGTTTTCTGGCATACCACACAATTCTTGATATATTCTTGGATTGATTTACGCATTCTTATCCAATAGAATTGCTGCCCCAATTTCTTGTATGTGCGCAGAACACCGAGTGGCCACCAACTTTGGTATCATGCATTTCGTGCAGCAGCTTTGCACGTAGAGTAGGGTCTACAGGAATGATGACCCGTTCCTTGTAACGAAGCAAACCATTTCGCCACACAAAGTGGCTGTATAACTGATCCGCAGCTATCTGACTTATGGACTGTATATATAAATCTATCTTTGTCGCTTGTTTAATTTCTTCCCACAAAGTAACCTGAGAAACCAAAAGATGATGAAGAACAGGACTACCTTGTTTACGAGAGAGAGCATCGGCTGCAGCATTTTCGCGTCCAGGCCGGTATATGATCTCATAGTCATAGCCCAAGAGTTTGGCTACCCATTTTTGTTGTTCTAGTGTTGTGATACGTTGCTCTAGCAAAACTTTTAGACTACGGTGATCCATCTGAATATAGAACTTTCAGCCTAACCGATATGGACGCCACAATCGTATAGCCTCAAGAATGGCCAGCATCTCTTTAGCATAAGTAGACCAAGACTTCTTTTCTACTCCGAGTGCTTTACTCATAAATGCAATTGGTTTGCCTTGCTGGGTTAATATGGTGCCAATACCATCACCTGAGGCATCAGTTTCTACAGTGAAGACGTCCTTGAAATTGGGCATTGCTAACGTTGGTGTCGTTGTCATTGCCTGTTTAAGCGCGATGAAGACAGTTTTAGTGTCCTCATTCCACCCAAATTGGCCCTTTTTAAGCAGATTGTTGAGAGCCCGCACCACAATGCTATAATTTTTGACAAACTTCCTGTAATAACCTATCAACCTTAAAAACCCACGAAGCTCTGAAATATTATTAGGTCGTGGCCATGCCACCATTGCTGCAATTTTATTTTCATCTACCTTCACGCCATGATTGGTGATTATGTACCCTAAGTACTCCAGCTCTTGTTGACCAAAAGCACACTTACTAGCCTTCACAAAGAATTGTTGTTGCTGTAATATTTCAAAAGTCTACTTTACATGCATCAGATGCATGTCCCACGTAGGACTATAGGCTAATATATCGTCGAAGAAAACCAATATAAATTTTCGAATATGAGGTTGAAATATTGAATTCATGATAGCTTGAAATGTTGAGGGTGCATTACACAACCCAAAGGGCATAACCAAATATTCATAGTGTCCGTTATGACTGCAGAAAGCAGTTTTTGGAATATCCACAGGATTAACCCGTACCTAATGATATCCGGCTCGAAGATCAAGCTTAGTGAAATATGAAGCACCATAGAGCTCGTCTAACATATCATCAACTGTAGGAATAGGGAAGCGGTCCTTCACGGTTGCAGCATTGAGGGCCCTGTAATCTGTGCAAAAATGCCATGTTCCATCTTTTTTCTTCACCAACAGTACAAGTGATGAAAAAGGGCTGGTACTTGGTTTAATAAGGCTGGAATTCAACATTTCATGAACTTGCTTCTCAATTTCTTCCTTTTGATAATATGCATAACGATGAGGCCGAACATTAATAGGTTCGGTGCTGTCTTTGAGAGAAATGCAGTGATCAACCCCTCTGGTAGGTGGTAGACCTGCTGGTTCCTTTAGAATATTTGAAAACTCATGCAAAATGGCCTTCATATCAGGATGAGTTGTCTGGATGTGTGGCTCTGCAGTACTGATCTATAGATATATTGTAAAAATGGCATGGTTCTAGTGAATTGCTTTGGTTAATTCAGTGATACACGCAATTTGTATGCCTTCATCGCCCATTCCACGTAACTGCCTGAGTTGGTTCTTCCGCTTGAAATTCCATAGTTAACTGTTTCCAGTTTCAAACCACAGAACCTAGCATTTCTAACCATTGGATGCCCAGCACTAGATCCAACCCTGTAAGTGGAAAAGAATAAAGAGTTAATGAAAAATGGGTGCCTTGCAGGTCCACTCCGACCTCTTCAAAACGTCCCTGGCATTTTAATTTTTTGCCATTTGCAACCCGTATTGTGAAGGATGTGGTAGGTACCACTAGTATTCGTAATGCATTGGCCAATCTTTCGCTAATAAAATTGTGAGTTGATCCACTGTCGATTAATGCGATGACATCGTTTGACCCTATCCTTGCAGTGATGTGCATGGTCTTGGGTGCAACCCATCCTGTCAACGCATGTAGTGTAATTTTTGGTTCGGTAATTGTCTCAACAATCTCTTGAAGTGGTTGGTCTTCACCTTCATTATCACATAACAGAGTGTTACTGCCATCGTACCCTTCCAACATTAAAATGCGAGGCTCGCGACATTTATGTCCTGTAGTAAATCGATCATTGTAATTAAAACATAAATTCTGAGCTCGTCTTCTCTGCATTTCCTCCCAAGTGAGGCGCCGAATAGGAGTGGTAGGAGCCATTGAGGTAGCTCGATTGAAACTGGGAGGGGAAATCATAGATCTTATTGGTGGTGATAGTGCTAGTCTGCTGAACCTCCTCTGTCTGCTAAGTTGATCATCCTTCATTCGGGCTAGACTGATGGCCTCCTTCAAAGTTTGTGGCTTAAACATGCGTATGCCATCTGAAATCTTAGTTTTTAAGCCACCCATAAATGTACCTACAAGAGCCCTTTGTGTCCATCCGTGTACTCGGTTGCCCAGGTGCTCAAATTCGCGTTGATAATCTCGCAGTGATCCTCCTTGCCTTATTCTTAAAAGGGCCTCATCAAAATCCTCACATTCTGAAGGACCAAAACGCGCCCAGAGTTCGTCTTCAAAGTTTGTCCATGATAAAACTCGTCGTTCTTCTTCATGCAACCGGTGAACCCATTGCCACCACTGGTTGGCTTCCCCTTCCAAGTGGTAAGAAGCCAAGGCGACCTTCTGAAGTTCTGGAGTATTTTGAAATGCAAAAAACCGATTCACACGATTAAATCACTCAGTGGGATCATCTCCTGAAAATCAAGGAAACTCAAGTCGTGCTGTCTTGGATGAGACAATTAGTCGTCCCCTTTCTTGACCTTCACATTGTTGGTTGCCCTGGTTTGGAGGCTCTTGATTTGCAAGCAATACATCAAAAAGTCAGTTAAGCATGTCCTCTAGATGTTGCAACCTATCAGCCATGCCCAGTTCCATTCGGTGCAGCCCTTCTTCTAATTGCTCAATACGTTCCTTATTAGTGCCTATAAGATCTTCTACAAGCTCTGATACCAATGATAAGTTCAATAAATATTTAACAAGTATATGCTGAGAACTGTTTGTTTCTCTTCGGGTGAGAAAGGACCACAATTATTTTAATATCAAATTTTTCTCCTCTTCATAATTCTTGGCTGCTTTAAATAAGCAAAGCCAGTATAGATAACTCTAAAATTAAGGAAAAGTTGGTAACTCACGATGTGAGTTTACCCACGTACAAACTGAAAGTAACACGTACTGAATATTAATTGCAACAACTATAACAAATTGAAATAAAAGCAACTGATAAATCACAACTGTACAAGAGCCAGTCTTGTATTGAAACCGCTCCTCCTCAACACACTCTTTATCTCTTCTGTATATCTACATGTCCATGTTAACACTGTTCACGTTCAACTATTGCTGCATGGCACATGCAACTATTATTTCACGTTTGATATCTTCCCGCATGCCACATGCAATTATGTTCACTTCATCATACATACTTGAAATTTGGCCTATGGTTGATCTGCGTGGCTTATCAAAGACTTCATCTAATAGCTTAACCTTTTAGGTTGAATTGGTTCTTTGACAGGTCTCATATGATAATGGGCTTGCAGAATCTCTTGACAAAGTTTGAGCATGATATAACAATCAGATATAGAATTATTGTTGTTTTTGTCATATTATATGTTAGATGTGTTTAGACTATTCCATGGACTTTACTTTATTTATCTAGTTTATAAACGCATCACGTTTTATATCAAAAGCCTAGGACACAAAACTTTTTGATGTATTTATTCTTAATAAATATTGAAAAATGGTTGGATTAATATATAAAGATTTATTTAATTAACCTAAATACTCAATGATACTGTTCGTTAAAAAATATGAGGAGATTAAATTCTGATCCAAATCCTACATGCCCTTAATTCATTGCCTCAAGAAAAGGAAAAGAAAAACTAGATATAGCATGTCCTTGGCATATGATTACATATGACAATAAAAATATAAATGTACGCTTTACCCAAAGAGAGATTACTACAAAGCTCCGTCAAAAAGCATATATAAAGAGTACATAAACTATAAACCATATGATAAATACTGAAAAATACACATGTGAAAAGGGATGGACAATGGACCCTTAGCTATCATGGCGCCTCATATAGAATTCTTACATATGGGAGAGATTGAATAAGAAAAAGAAGAGTGGGAAAGTGGATCAGATTCGGAAACCCAAGCAAAATAGAAGATAAATCCAATTTTGGTTGGTATGATTGTTTGTCATAACTAGAGAAATTTTTGGTGGCAGCTAAAGGAGTTTTGAAATAAATTATGAATTAGGATAAGGTAAGGTATGCATGATTTGTCAGCCATATTTTGTTCTTCAAAAGATAGAGTAATGTGGCAATGAATAAGGACACCATGTCCCATAAAAGAAATGAAGCATGCTACAATATGGCAGGTGGCTTTCTTTGCACAGTGTGATAGTACTGGGGCGGTTGCCGAATCATATATAGGCCGGTGTCTCCCCCCGCTGGCCTCCTCTTTTGGGTCGTTTTAGTGGGACTATGGGACCCTCTATGAGTATGAGTATGTAGAGGTATATCTGGCAATGTTTTTGTTGTGTTTTTCATTATGAATCATATGAATCAATACTCCAATAATGAGTGCATATTCATTATTAGTTCAAACTTTGAAAGCTTTAATATTCATTATTATTACAATCGGGTTGAATATAACCTACAGTTTTTAGTAGTTGTAGCTCCTAATTATTTATAAAAATTACATGCGAAGGTTTCCAAAACTCTTAAACATGGTACCATACATGTAATTAAGATAGGATTAGGAAAAAAAATAATCTCAATTAACGTATAAACTAATATTTGTAAATACTACTTGCAACAAGCTCATATAAAAATTGAATCAATGGAGTGAATTTTACGTTCAAATTTGATTAGAGCAATGTACTCAAATAATTTTCGTAGTCTAAAACATATGATCAAGTTCATGACAATCACTACTCTTTTGTTTTAGTACATGGCATTACGACAAAATAAGTATGGGTTTATGTGAGAATAATGTTGTATAAACTAATTTCTTATAACATTATTATATTTCCTTAATAAAATGACATTAGCAACTCATCGAGATGACGCACAATTGTGTCTTGCTAGCACTTGCTCTTCTTTTCCAATATTCTTACTCTTTTTCAGAAGATTTGATGAGTAAGTTGCACTCAAGTTGTTTGCATCGTGTTGAAAAATAGAAGCTCAAATGATTAGCTTCTTTGCCTCTTTTGGGATAAAGTGCTTTAAACTAGCTATTTATGCCCATCTCCAATTGTCTATACGCGCAAAGGCATACACGGCATCTTCTTAAGTGGAGCAAGGAGTCGTTAATGGGTTCAAAAGGAGTGATGACAACTGGAGTTCATTTGATTGGCCATGTTCTCTTCCAACTTCCAAGCTCTGCTTGCCACAATAGCAAATGAAAATGACAGGACGAGAATATTTTTTCAAATAAATAACCCCACAAAAACACCAAATTCAGTAGAAAATATACCATCTTTCATAATTTTACTTGCATCACTTTCTCTCATGATGATGAAAGGGTATCTCATGATAAATATTCAAAAAGGCTTCATATTTATATTTTTTCCTCATAGTAATGCCCTATCTGTCCATTTTTATATAGAAACCTTACCTTCTGCAACCACATAATGAATATGCATAGCTAGCTTCTACATTGTTCGTGCAGCGTGAGAAGGTAGCGTGTGCATTTCTAGGACCTGGGGGCCATGAAAGGGAGATTGATCATTCGTTCCATTTAACAAAATATATACTTCTTGGATGAGTAGCATGAAGACAAATAAGAGCTACAGCATTAGGTTTTTGATCCCCTTTTGGTCTTTTAAATGATCATTTAGATTTTCCGGCAGGTCTATCTGTACCAATCACCTAGTAACACATCAGATTATAAGGATTATTTCGAGTTGGTCAGCAGTGAAGCTCTTAGGTGTCTGCCACTCTCTTGCAAAAAATTTCAAATGTCAATAATTCCAAGATTAAAGATGGGCTCTTACACCACCATCCAGATTTTGAGGTTGATTTGCTTCCAAATCCTCAGCTCTATATTGGATGTGGTAGGAAATCTTTGTAGATTTTTTAATCACAGTGATGCAACCCTTCACACTGTGTATTAGTGTATTGTCCTAATTACAAGCATCTCTCGAAACAGAAAACACTAAATATATCATTTCTCACTTAATTCTTAAGTACAAATGAATGATCAAAACATTGTTAGGGAACAGAAGCTCAAGCTATGGCTATGAGAGTTAGAGTTGATGAGTAAGTTCAGATTATGGATTATTTCCAAAAAAAAAAATAGAAAACAAAAGTCCTGTGTAAGTTTATTTAATTTCTTGTGTTTAGTCATGTAAATTCTCTTTCTACAAAAATTTTAAATCTAAAACTAATATAAATAGAGATATCTAACTTAATTATTTTTAATTAAAAGTTAATAAAAAATAAATTTCTGAAAATATAGAGTTTTTTTTTTTTGCCCGATAACCCTAATTTTTATTGATATTATATGCTATATCAGAATATCATGTATATGAAAATTAAGACCAAATAAAAATTTAATATTAAGATTAATTCAATAATATTTTTTTTACTGGGAAACCAAACCGCTGTTAAAAATATGACCTTTTAAAACATCGATGGGAGTCATATTTAGCTTAGTCGATGTCATGTATAACGTTATCAAGACATAATTATATGTCATTGGGATTTCAATCCTGCTGGGACCATGTTGTCTACAAAATTATTTAATTTCCATGTAACTTTGCTTTATTTGCACTATCGATAATGAGTGGTTTTGGTTATGAGTATGATTGGTTTTATGGTTTGATTTACTTTTTATTAAAATTTTAATTATTTTTATTTAAAATTATTTTTTATATATTTAGATTATTTTGATGTGTTGGTGTTAAAATTAATTTTTAAAAAATTAAAAATAAAAATTTACTTTAATATATTCCTAAACAAAAAAAAAACTTTAAAAACAACTCATTACCGTAATTTTAAATGTCTTCAATACATAAAAGAAAACATCCTCGTAGTTGTAGTGAATGAAACATCAGATTCGAGAAACATCGAGGTTCGAAGGTTGGGGGAACTGAACAGAAACAATTGGTGTCTGTAAACTATTGAAAGCTAATAACATGTAATGATTCCTTCTGATATAATTAAATAATGCAGAACCAATGAAAGATTAAAACATATGAAGCTATAAAAATATATCAATTTCTGATATAAATTCCACTTAATCATGTGAGTTGTTTTTTATGTGCCCGATGCTTTCTAGTTAGAAAAATAAAATAAAATCCACAGAGAAGTTTATTTTATATATATATATATATATATATATATATATATAATTGTAATTGCACTGTAAAATGTGGCCCGAAACAAGAACAGGAGTTTGGGCTTGTAGCCGCCTGCCTTTACTGTTTTGGACTAAAAGCTCGTTTTCACACACACCATTTAAACGCCACGAAGATGAATCTGTCTTGTCCCATGTTTCCAAACTGACATTTTTGGGCTATTGAAGTTATAGCCCAATTAGTTAAATCAGCACTGGTAACTCGAAAAATCTTATTTTTTGTATTGGATTTTTTTATTTATTTATTTTTTTTTTTTTTTGAGGAAATCATCATTTTAAGATCATGTGTTTGTGAGAAGTTCGAAAATTGAACTTTATTTAAATGATTTAATAAATTCGAACCTATATTCTTTGTATATATTTAGTGTTATAAATCGGTTTTTGTTCTAAAATAACCTAACCGAACCGAAACCGGTTGGTTTGAACCAATTTGATTACTTTTTTTTGATAAAAACTAAACCGAACCGAAAATGATCACCCCTAGACACAATTGAAGAGAAAAATATGAACTATGGCAAATTTGGTTAAAATTGCATAATTCTGAGAATCAAGTGCTAGATTAGGGAAAAAGGTTAAATTTGAAGGTCCATTTAATTTAATTAAGAGTGAAATTGAAAAAAATCCAAGATTAAAACCCTAATAGAATGAAAATTAAAAATCTAAAAGTCAAGGACTGCAATGAAAAGGAAAAAATATGATAGGGTCCAATTAAATTTATATCCTACTTTGTTTCAGGCCCTGTTTGTTTCCTGGAAAGTAGTTTCTTTTTGGAAATTGAATTCCAGGAAGGTGAATTCTTTTCCGATGTTTGGTAGTGTAATGAAAATAAGTTGGAAAACACTTTCTAATGTTTGGTTATGTCATGAAAATGAGCTGAAAAATAACTTATTAATGTTTTATTTTTTTCAAGTTTATTAAAATAATGAGGAACAAATCTTACAAATTAAAACGTTGAATGAGAATGAAATTGAAAAAAAATATAATTTCATAAATTATTTCAAATAAAATAAATAATAATTAAAATAATAGAGATCAAATCTAACAAAAAAAAACTTGAAAGATGAAGGAATTAAAATAATAATAATTACCATTTCATAAATTATTTCAAATAAAATAAGTAACAATCAAAATAATGAGGAACAAATTTGATAGATAAAAAATTACAATTAAGAAATGATAAGGGAAAAACAAATAATAATTATAAAAATGAAGACCAAAGTTAATATAAAAATCAAATTCTAAGAGATAAAATTGAAAAAAAAATTCAAACAACACACACACACACACACATATATAGCAATCAAAAGTTTGAAGATCAAATTTGATATAATTAGCAAATAATATGACATTTCTAAATTTTCCACAACTTCCGGACAATGTTTTCCGCCCAAAATAAAAGAAAAACACTTTCCTGGAAACTAAACCAAATTTTTCTTTGATTGAAAAGTATTTTCCGTTGACCAACTTTTCTAATGACAAACAAATACAGGAAAGTTTGGAAAATGATTTCCAGAAAATCACTTTCCGTCAAACAAACAATTTTAGTTGATTAAGCTATAGTTAAAATCTAGATATTCAATCTTAAAACCTCAACAAATTCAATCTCAGAATTTTGATCCCTTTGTAAATAATTTTTGGCATTAATTCTAAACTTTGATTGATACTCAGATATTACACAGTCATGTGGAGACCATTATTCAATATTCCAACAATATTTCAACGAGGACATATTTTACCATCCTAAATCACTTTTTATATCCTTGCAAAGCATCAAACTTGCAAATATTATTTTGAAATGTTTTATGGCTTTAATGTGATGATTCAAGTGATTGTACCAACATCAAATTTTTCATGGCTAATCAAAATAATAAATCTTCTTTTTATGTTTGACAGTATTAAGTTTATTACTTCAAGGAGGGTTTGTTCAACATTCAATCCAAAACATTGCCATAGTATTCTTTAAGCCAACAAAAAACATTTGTTTTCATTCCTCTTTACCATAGACTCAACTCATGATTTATGCTCTTATATCATCTATAAAATCTTAAAACATTCATCAATAGAAACCGTGAAAAGATATAGGTTTATTTTTAAAGAATGCAACAAATTCACCTATAAGTCTATTTTCACCAAACTACACAATTAAAGAGCCAACATTATCTTTGGTTTCTTCATATAGAGCATGATCATAAATAAATATCATACTTCTTTTATATCAATTGACATCCTGAAACCCCATCCCAAATGTCTTTTGATTTTCTATTTGATCATGTGGAGATTATGGCATAAATTAAATAAGGTGTTTTACTCTATCAAGCATACAATAGACCGTGATATTATATATGCAAGCCTACTACCAGGAAATGACAGAAAATCCTGAATCCAAAAACACAATAACATACTATAGAAATTGGTATAATAGTGGAAAGATTAAAGCATTTGCACTATAAAATTGTGTGATTCTCGAAGCTCAAGTTTCACTAGCATGATAAAGAACTCTGTATGTATCACTACATTAAATATAAATCATTTAATTCAAAAACTTAAAGATACAAGTAGTTGAAAGAAGTAAAGTTGCCATTAGATAAGTCATTTTGTTGCATAACAAAAGTATCTAGAAATGGTTCACTCACTAGCTTACCTATAAGATAAACATATTTGCATTTGATATGAAGATGGAGAGCTATAACTTGTTTTCACCTCCCTAGCTAGTTTCTAAAGGCAATAATAGCAAATATATTGGGCTTATCAAATACAAAAAAAAACTTGTCATAACCTGCATTGATAGGAAAAACAATTTCATGAAATTATAGGTCATGAAGAATTATAACAAAAAAAAGAATGGAATAAGAGGCATACAATAAAAAAAAGAGGTTCTGACAAAAAAACAACCTCATATAAATCCTTTTGATTTCTGCAATGCTGACATTGTGCTACTGGGAGAATATTTTACCAACTAATTTTTTTTCCTTCAAGATTTGAAGCACTAATATGCTACAATTAGGGACTAATTTACTCTATGCATGTTTTCCATTTTGATCCACCCTTGCTATCGAAGAAAGAGCACAATTGGAAATGAATTATCATAAGAAAATGGACATCCCTAAAAAAAAGTTTGCAAAACCTACTAAACTTCATACTTATCCTTATTAAAAACTATAAAAATTCATTTCATCCTCAGATAAAAAGGAAAATTCTTGCTCATAATAATAAATTGTGTACAAACAAAATTGAATGATTTGATGACATAAATGGTGATAAATGGTGTGCATTTGAGTTATGATCCCACTGCATCTTCTCTAAGGTCAACTAGTAAGTTTTCTTAAAATAAGGCTAACAATTATCGATGTAAGCAAGTTTGGATTTGAAATGAAAAAAAATATTTTTCAACAATTCATTCACAATTCTAAAAATTATTCTTGTTGTCTCTATTTGAGCCATAAATGATTATTCTTGAATAATAACCCTTCACTAGGATCACCCCTATATTAGGGGTGATTTTTAAAATTCTCTAAGTACAAACTATCAAAAGGGATAGAAATATCACAACAAAGAGAAAAATAATGAAAAATAATAATAAAAAATCTTTAAAGTGTCCCTAATTAAAGACAAAAATATCAATAGGGACAAGTGTCACAAAAGAGAGAGAGAAAAAAAGCTCTTCAAAATATCTCTAATTTGAAAGACAGGTGTCAAATGAAAAAAAATTAAAGAATTAAGATCATAACGGGATTAATAGTTAAAATAAGAAAATTCAAGTGGCAAGCTTAAAAGATCTTTGCTTGAAACAAGTGGTCCTATATCCTTTAACCTTTAAACACTATTAAAGCCTTATGTATGTCCATTCTTTTATAGTCGTGAACCATAGCCTATATTACATAGATTCAAAAGCCCTTCATAATAATAATAAAAAATGACTTGTTTGCATTGAAAGGTATCGGCTTTTATAAAGAGTATAAAAACTATGACCTCAATGTACACCATAAGTCATTTTCATGTTATTGAATCATCTAATCTTTACCAATAAATGGACAGGCTTAATGCAATATAAATGAAGATGTTATCCCTTTTGAAATCCAAAAATTACCTTTGGAACCTTTTCTTACCAAATTTTCCTTTCATTCAATAAAAACTCATTTGATCTAGATCATTATTTTTTTCAAACTCAATTAACTCTTGCCCATATACCAATAAAAACATTCAAAATTCATCATAACATTGAATGATATATTTGGATTCTTGACCAAAGAAGTTTAATCTTCATGAAAATACTTTTAAATTTACATCTCAATGATTTTTTTAATAATTAGATTTGAAAGATACAATTTTTAAAATTTGTGGTCTATTCATAAGATAAGAAAAATGATTTTAAAAAGAATGGCCATTGATCAAAGCTATAAAGTTTTGGATAAAAAGAATGTTGATGCATCTTATGATTGCTTCGTGGAAAGTTGAGCATTCGAGTCAATTTGGAGGCAATTTTGTGAACCCTATAATGGCTAGTTGAAAATAGATAGATCAGTTGGGGGGCAATCCAATTTGAAAAAACCTATTGCAATAACAATAGTTAAAAGATAATTTTGTAAAATCCATCAAAGCTATAAATGGTCTCTAACAATGATGAGTGCCTTTTAATGATAGCCAAAAGAATAAGCACAACCAAATCAATTAGGAGCAATATTGCTCGAAACAATCCATGACAATGGATGATTTATTGATTGAGAGTAACACCACACTTAAGGAATATGGTCCAATTAAGAGGCATCATCATGGCTAGAAGACAATTTTCCCTTTTAAAATATGGTTATGATACCTGATAAACATGATGTTACATGAGTGTCTTTTGATGATTATTGAAAGGATACACATATCCAGATCAGTTAGGGGCAATTTAAGACAAACCTTAGGAGTAAAGGACTTAATGAACTCCTTTAAAAAATAATAAAAATGAGCATCTATAAACCCCTGAGAAAAACCTACGAAATTAATAGGAGGAAAATTATCCCAGATGATTTAGGTGAATATTTATCTTATGGGGAAGATGATAGATGGGAGAAAATAAAATAAAAGGTTTATATGGGAGTTCTGAAAAAAAATAATTATGAAAAATAAAAAACACAGAAACATGAATTAAAACCAGATGAAATAAATAACTAATGAAAGAATTATGGTGGAATATAGTATAATGAAATTAGATATGCCCTAGTTTAAGTTGAACAGAAATAAGTTTCATGGTCATGTAAAAATTTACCCAAAAAAATAAAAGGTATAAAGAAGGGATGTAAAAAGAATTAACTAAATTGTTGACTATATATATGTATGCGTGTGCAGCCGACCAAGAAATATAAAGAAAGGAAGAGAGAATTCTAGAAGGAACATGAGGAATCCTTAAGAAAATCTTAGAAAAAAAAACACAAATTTGAGAAGAACTCGTGAGGTTTTTCAAAGACAAACATAATAAACACTAAATTTTAAGAGAAAATCAAGTGGAGAAAAGTGAAATTAGTAAAGGAAGGGGAAACAAAGAAGGAAGGAAAAAGAAAGAGAAGAAGGTTATGAATTGGAGACATTCAAAGTTTGTGAAACTAATTGACAAGGAAATATATCAAAGATTAATGAGTCAGTTGATTTACTTATCACACATTTGACCGGATATTGCTTACGTTATTAGTGTGGTAAGTCGCTTTATGTAACCTAGAAAGGGTCTTGAATATTCTTAGCATATTTATGCGGTTATTACTAGATATTATGACTAAGATTCAAGTGCCAAAGGAGAAAGACGACGTTCAACAAATGTTACTTCACTTTTGTTGGAGGTAATCTAGTTATTTGAAAAAGTAAAAATATAGTGACTTACTTGTCAAGTTAGGCATAAGTGATATGTATACACCATCATAAAAGGAAATGTTAGCAAAGTATTTTGAAGATGCTCATAGAGCAACTAATGATATTTTATTACTTACTTTTTGGGTTTATTTTTGTTTTTTTTAAAAGATAGACACAAGTATGAGAAAAAATGCATACGTAGAGATATTCTTATCATTTTTTATGAGTCATGGATTTGATATTCTCTCTCTTTCATATATCTATCTCTTTTTTAAAATTAGGTCTAGGTAATAACTAATATAATTTTACTAGTTACCATCGAGCACCATAAGAATTTTTGTGTTAGCATAAGTTAAAAGTTTAGATTTTTCTAGTTATAACAATTGATTATAGTTCTCTTGCATTGTTATAGAAGAGAAATAATACAACTTTTACCCTAATTTATCACGAATTCCTTAAATGTAACAAACATGAGGTTAAGTTTGCAAAATTATTTATAGAAGTTTTAATTAGCCAAGTTGAT
>Ga0325401_1000697_pt1 | contig 25603 bp, 17 predicted proteins | sample PopdelMetagenome_FD_205666 | JGI IMG/M metagenome (GOLD analysis project Ga0325401, IMG submission 205666) | Populus deltoides microbial communities from Bellville, Georgia, United States - Xylem-PdKOR-R2 | ecosystem: Host-associated > Plants > Phyllosphere > Stem > Wood/Secondary xylem | place...
AAAAAAATTAATAATATTAATAATAATATTTAACTTGTCTGTCCAAGTTCTTATATTTTTTAATCTTTTTAAAAAATATTTATGGTTTTTATTTGATAGTAATAATAGTTTTTTAAAAATTTACTAATGATAATAATAATAATAATAATAATTTTTAATTTTACCCTTAAAATGAAATCATCAATAATATTTTCTTTCAAATTTATTAATAATTTTAATTATTATAAAAATAATATTAAATAATAATTGATTTTAACCTTCAAATTACATCAATGTTTTTTTTAGTAGGCAAAGACTAAAATAGCGGCGGTCCAACACATATGCCAGAACCACTACTCTTGGACATGATACCGATGAAGTCCAAGGTAACTACACTTGGCAAGTAGCTTAGTCCAAAACACTTGAACTTTGGAGTCCGGCAAATCCAAGGGACACATGAACTGGCAACCATGGAACACATGGACTTGTTAGGCGACTACCTCCACGGTACCAGGACTTGGCAGAAGGCAAAGTCCAACGGACACCTAGACTTGATAGGTGCTCAAGTTCACAGGACATGTGGACTTGACAGGCAACTAAATCTAGAGGAACACGGACAATATTTATCTTGTGCACTCAATATTTAACTAAAAAGTAATTGAAGAATTAGCAATGATATCCTTTAAGCCGCCCTTGTTTTCCTCGCTGATCATAAACGTTAGTCATGCCTAGAATCATTATGTAAAAGAAAAACGTTGCCTTTTTGGGCTACAGGAAAGTTTCACTACTTTACAAAGGACCAAGCGAGATTCTTTCATGGTCACCACCCAATCCGGCTTTTGAAATTTTGCTATTTGGTAGAAAATTTTGGTTTAAAGTATGATTATAGTACACATTTAACATCAATTTGATAGCGAGGTCCACTCAAAATTATTCAACATAAACAATATAAAATATTAACACATTTAAAATTAATTATTAATGAATAAAAAATTAATATTAAATTAAAAACTCTTAGTTGCGTTGTTTTTACAAACCCAAAATCCTCAATCTTGAGTTCAAAAATCACAAGTTTTTCTTGTAACTTTAAAAGTTAAATTTGAGCTTCCACCTGCTAAAGCTTTTAAAGAGAAGAGAACTTGTTTGTGTTTAACTGTGTTCTCTTAAAATTTAAAAATTATTTTTTTATTAATTTTTTTATATTTTTAAATTGTTTTGATGTGTTAATTTTAAAAATTAAAAATATTATTTTAATATATTTCTAAATAAAAAATATTTTAAATTCTAATAGTTACCGTAATCTAATCGCCTAAATCAGCTTTCAACTTATACCATATACTCGCACTCGCTTGACATGACACGACCTCGTACTTAGAGATTTGTTGTAAAATAATTTCTGGCCTAAAAAATTTATTTGTCCGGTCAATAACCTTCCACGTGTCTTGGTTTTTAAAGTAAAAAATTGTCAGGTTTTATATTTTTGTGACAGGTAATTAAAGGTTAAAATAATGAGAATTAATTGTGCAATAATTTTGGTAATTAAAATCAATATAAAAAAGGCATGGAGGGGAATGTCATGCACAACAAGCGACACTCCTCCTGCCTTCTTCTCCAGTTTTTTTTGCTTGTTCTTGAAAATGGAGTTGAATTTGACTTAATAAATATAATTATAAGTTTGAATTGTTCAAAAAATGAAAAGATTTATATTTCTAATCATTAATTTATCTTTTAATCATTATATTTGAAGGTGGATTGGTATGTATGCAAGGATTTTTTTTCAGCCCCCTCCCTTCAATAAATTAAATTTTTAGCCTTAAAAAAAGAAAATTTTAAATTCTGGCCCCTCTAAAATTATTTATATAATTTGACCCTCGGAAACTAAAATTTCTAACACGCAAGCACACATATTTTAATAAAAATTTATTGTAGGATAGTGCAAGAAATATTCGTGTTCAGTAATGAAAAAATTAAAATGGAGAAACGAAAACCATATACTGTAAATAGTTCATAAAATATCAAAACAAACTTTCTATTTTATACTCCTTTTAAGTCACATCACGTACTTTAATTTAATTTTATAGTTTTAATTAGTTTGATGTTTGAGAATGTGATTGCAGTTGTTTTTTAAAATAATTTTTACTTAAAAATGTATTAAAATAATATTTTATTTTTTAAAAATTATTTTTGAAATCAGCACGTCAAAATGATCTAAAAACACCAAAAAATTATTAATTTAAAGTAAAAAAAATTAAATTTATTAATAAATTTAATTGTTTTCTATTTTTAAATATCTCCTTTTTTTTGTCAAGAATCTCAGTATTTAATTATTTATTTTTTATATAAACTTTTAGATAACAACTTCCAAAACAACAATACAAATAACATGGTAAAATAAAAAATTAAACATACAAGAATTTATATTTTTCATCCAAAATTAGTTAGGTAGAAGGACAAATATAAAACAATTTTACTAAATAATATAAGAATTATAATAACTTTCTATTAATAAAAAACAAATTGAGAATATCTTTATTAATAAAAATAAACTTTTTATATATTTTTTTACAAATACTTTATAATTTTATAAAATAAAATTTATATTTATAACTTAATGTATGAGAATATGGTAATGATTGTTTTATTTATTTATTTTTTTATTAATAAATTAAAACTATTTAAAAATATATATTAAAAAATATTAAAATCTCATGAAAAGGGGTTTGAAAAAACAGCGCCGCCTCGCTTTCCGGTGAAGCATGTGATGCACCGACAGTCAGATGGTGGTCAGCTTTCGGTGCCTACCATTTAATGGCATGACAGGCTTAACATAAACAGGCTTTAAATGGGAAATTTCAGCAGTGGTTTGGATTGGAGGGTTTTTGACAGTGTGGTAGTCGTTGTTTTTTAAATAGTTTTTCGTGCTGAAATATATGTTAATGATTTTTTTTATTTTTTAAAAATCATTTTTGATATTAGCACATCAAAACGATTCAAAAAATACAAATCGCACTCAATTTTAACAAAAAAAATTTAAAATTCAGTAAAAAACAGGTTAAACCACATAGCCAACAATTAGAAAAAAGTTGATAGTCAGCTTTGGCAGGAAAGACTAGTGATTTTCAAATCAGAGCACTAACCAAGGAGTATATATTAATTTACTCTTTGTGAGAACTAAGTTTAATAAATTTATATTAATCCCAATATTCCGAAGCGGTTCTTGTTATCTTATGATGACGAAATCTAACTGTGATGAGATTTTTAAATCAAAGAAAAAGTTGAAAATAAATGAAAAGGAAAGGACTGATATGTAGTTTTCCAAAAACTATAGGCATTGTTTAATTATACAGATTAGCTTGTTAGTATCGATATGATGTTTAATCGGTTAGGAGTCCGCACTACGCCGTAGACGCACCTTTTATTTTCTTCAAAAGTTGAGTTCTCATGCCGACACGATTCAAGGTTACTTGGGTCATGCACAGGCAGAATCCAAGTCTATTTCGGACTCTGCATAACCAATGACTCAAGGTTATTTTGGGTTCTATAGAATGTGGGGTCCAATGATAGTTGGGTCTTGGCATGTTCAAGTGCCACGTGTGCGCTTTAGGCAGGAGCCTAAGCGCCACATGAACACAGGGGGTATGCCTAGCCCCAGGCAGCAGCCCAAACGCCACGTGTTCCCACGTGATTTTTATTCGATAGTAATAACAATTTTTTAAAATTTATTAATGATAATGATGTAATAATAATAGTAATAGTAATTTTTAGTTTTACCTTTCAAATCAAATCTATGGGTATTTTTCAATATTAATAATAATTTTTTTCTAATTTAGTAATTGTTTTATTAACAATATTAATTATTATAAAAATAATAATATTTATAACACCAAAGATAATATTTTTAATATTAATACTTTTGATTATAGTAAAAATAATAATATTCATAACACAACTATTACTATTTTTAATTCTAAGAATATTTAGAAAGCAAATAATAATATTTTTTTCTATTAAAAATTTGAATTCCTATAAAAATAATAATATTATAATAGAAATAATAATATATTTCATATGAATAAGAAAAATAATAATATTTTGATATAAATATTTTGAATAATAAGAAAAATAATAATATGTTTTATATGAATACTTTGTATTATAAGAAAAATAATAATATTTATAACACAAATTACAATATTTTTTATATTAATACCTCGAATTGTTGAATACTTTTAATAATACCATGTCGGGGCTCACTTTTTATTTTTATAAAAAATATGATAAAAATTTATAATATAAATAATAATATGTTTATAATATTAATACTAATATTTTTTTTGAAATTTAATAATAATAATATTTTTAAAATAAATAATAGTATTTAGAATCCTAAGATCCAGGAACCTTGGGTCTTGATGGAGGACCCAATAATAACTGGGTCTTGACGCCGGATCCATTTGCTTTGAGTCCAGCGGCATGACTCAAGCGCCAGGTGTCCCCAAGTGGGGCGCAGGTTTGGGTCATACCCAGCGTAGCCCAAGCGTCATGCGCGCGCAAGGTGTGCTCAGCATTGAGGCAGGAGCTTAAGTGGCACATATACGCTTGTTCTACCCAACACACAGGCAGATAGCCTAAGCACCTAAGGCTGGGCAGACCGAGTGTCAGGTGGCTACAACCCGAGGTGCAGCTAGCGAGCGTGGCCTGCCTAGCGCCTAGGTGTTTGCAGCCCCCTGGGCGCGCCTCTAGCCTGGCGCTTAGATCTTGCAAGTTGCAGCCTCCTCACATGCCCCCACCAACAGTGCAGTTCACAGTAAATCACTCATACTCTATAGTATCTGTGATACAGTGTAGAACAGTCCAATTCACAATGAATTTACTCACAATGAATAATATTCCGTGTTATAGTGAAATATTAATCAATTTTAGTTATAGTTGATATTTTGTTTTTTAAAGTATTTATTTTAAATGTGTGAATATATATAAAAAATATGTATAGTACTTAGATATTGTTTTTTAAAGGATTTATTTTGAACGTGTGAATATAACAAAAAAAAGTATGTGTAGTCCTGAATTCAGACACCTTTACCTATCCACTACCTATGAATTACCAGCCATTAGACATATCTACTGACATTCAACCTGGACCCCCAACTATCATCATTTATCCTTTGCAATATGTTGGCCAAAATTTATTCATTTTTATTGTCTTGATTTGCTTAAAATTATTTTAACAATACTTGTTGCTAAAATGGTTGTCCTTGTTCTTGTTTTTTTTTTTTTTTAATGATGATAATAATAATAATGTCTAGACTCTAGAACAATAACAAATGAGTATGTTTTTTTATATTATTATTTTAGTATTTGATGGTAGTTTAGACTATGGTTGTGGTGGTGGATTTGATTAGGAGAGAATGATGCAAACCTATAATATCTTTTTTTATAGGTTTATTTTTTATGTAGATTCATTCAAAAAATATTTAATTTGACTTGAAATCCATATTGTTTCTCTATTTTTAGTACAAAAAAGGTGCGATTAGGCTCCTAATTTATCAAAAATTTCAGCTTGATTTTTCTGTATATTTGAAATTCTCTTTAGTTTATTTTTGCTAAAATACCAGTCTTTTTGTTGTTATTATTTATTTTTATTTTGAAAATAAGAAAGAGAAATTTTGGAGAATAACCTAAAAAAGTTATGACAATTTTCATGAGACTTTAGACAATAAGCTTTGTAAAAAATAATAAAAAGGAATGAGATAACAAATTCACCAGATCAAGAAATGATTAATTATTTTGAAAATATTTGAAATGAGGGCTTAAAAGCGCACTAAAAGGAAAAAGAGGTTGAGTTTGAAAAAGGGCTTGAAAGCACACTTAAAAAAAAAGAACAAGATTAGAAAACGTACTATTTAAAAAATGAGAGCATAAAAGCACGCTCAAGAAAAGATAAGGTATAAAAATAGATCTAGAAAACATACTATTTAAAAGACAAGAGCACAAAAACGCACTTAAAAAAAATAAGGTATAAAGATAGAGTTAGAAAACACACCATACAATTTTTAGTAATTCTCCCTTCTATTTATAAGGGAAAATTGGCAATAAAAAGTTGTGATATGTTATAAAAGGCAAACCTATAATATCTTAATAGTTTTTTTTAATGAGAATTAATGCTAGTAATTGAAATTAAAATATAGAATATAAATTACAACCAGATATAAAATATGAAAAATTATATGTAACCTCCTATTGTATGATTATTATTTTTTTTATTTTGTCTTCATTTTTAGAAAAGTACACTTTACATTCTTATTCAATAAATATTTTTAAATTTAATGAAATGAATAAATTATCCTCCTTTGTAATATATATAAAAAATCACAAATAACACATAGCACACTCGCTTCCATAGAGTCATGTGTTGTCTCTTTCCTTTTCTTCCTTTATATATTTTATTTATTTATGTCAACTCTAAATGAATTCAATTGAAGCTTACAGAGAAGCCCTAAATCCCCTAAATTGAAGGCATTAACTTTACCAGACTGCATAATTTTCATCCTACTTTTGCTAGATGGATTGTCACTAGGGCGAGATGTTGAAGACACTCGCAGCGATCGATTACCTCGTTCTAGATAGAGGCGTCACCTCTCTTTTCTACGAAATCATTTGGAAACACGGTTTTTTTTTAAAAAATTTTAAATTATTAAAAAATAAAAAATATTATTTTAATATATTTTTAAATAAAAAATACTTTCAACTACAACCGCTATTACAATTCCAAACATATATACGAGTTGCGACCCCATTCTTTACTCATTGAGTGTGATCAATTTGTTTAATGATCTTCCAAATCTGCAATGGGTGTTTTTTATTATTTGTTTAATATAAAATTATTTAAATAATAAAATAGTTATTTTTTAACGTATTTTTTATTTGAAAATGTATTAAAATAATATATTTTTTTATTTTTTAAAAATTATTTTTGATATCAATATATTAAAATGATATAAAAATATTAAAAATATATTAATTTAAAATAAATTAAAATATTAAAATATTTTTAAAATATAAAAATATATATTCGGGAGTTTTTATTATGTATATGTACGGTATATAATTTTTTAAGAGATGGGCTTGATTTTGACATCATAAATAATTGTTACCATGATTATTGTTCTATTATATTTCATGAAAGTTTGATTTCATTGCATGCGCTATTAGTAAATGGATGCCATTTACTGGAGCCATAATTTTTTTTTTCCTTTCAAATATATAATTTGAAAAACAATCTGATTTTAATTTTCCCTATAAAATATTATCTCTGAAAAATTAATATGTAAAGTGTTGCCCATTCAAATTATTTAATGTTTGTAGTAATTTTGTTATGTATAAAAAAATTTCTTATAAAAACATAATAATTTTAGTCAAGCCTATTTGGTATTTAATATTATAGTAGTGATTTTTTATTAAAATATTTTTATATAAAATTATATTAAAATAATATTTTTTTAAAAAATATTTTTAATATTACCAAATTAAAAAAAATTAAAAAAAATTAAAAAATTATTTTTTTTCAAAAACATTTTTAAAACATAAAAATAAACAAACTTTTATCTTATTGGAATTATTATATATAAGTAAAGTTACTCCCACTTAAAAATGTAGTTCTGGGAGTATTTTACATAATTTTTTTTTTTATTTTAAGTGTTTTTGAAAATATTTTTGACTTGAAAAATATTAAATTTATATTTTTTTAAATTTTGATATACAATAAAAAATTTGTTAAAAAATTATTTAATATAATTTAAAATAAAAAATCATTTAAAAAAAATATTCTGCAAACATTAACGGCTCACTCCGTCAAGAGGATAATATAGATTTGTCGATGTCCCCAAAAGAATCCTCACGTGCCTTTCACTTGACGTGGCACATATCAATTGGTTTTCCTTACGTCCTCCTCCCTTGGTCTCCCAATCACCATCGCCACCAACACCACTGTCAAATTATTGAAATATAGAAACGAAAGAGAAACGAAATTTTAATCTTAGAAAACAATGGTAGAGGAAAGCAGTAGTAGGATTCCTACAGATGATTCGACGGCAAACTCGGATACATCATCATCACAATCCAGGCAAAGGTAACCCATAACTGTTGCTTCAAAAACCTTAAATTAAAAAAAAGTAATTAACAGAAAAAACCTAAATTCTCAACAATTGTTTTTGCTTGGTTATTGATTATGATGTGTTTAGGGTTTATTTCATTATCATAGTTGCTCTAAAGGGTGTTTTTTTCTTTTTTTGTTCTGTTTAGTGTTTATATATACATATATCTGCTGGGTTGCAACTGGAGTCAAGATTGGAAAATTTATGGATTTTTAGGGGCTGTTCCAGTTATGATTTTTTTGGGAAAAAAACCAAATGGGGTTAATTGAAGAAAAAGAATAAGCTGCATTATGGTTGAAAAAAGAAAGCTTTTTTCCTTTTCGTTTTCTCTTTATAGGAATGTAGGGAAATGATGGAGTATTGTAGATTAGATCGTGGTGAAGTTGTTTGGATTTACAAGTATTCACTTAACAGAGCCATTAATGGGGTCTTTAGAAAGTTGTGTTGAGAAAGCTGTTATTGTGACAGTGTTATTTCCTTAGTTGATAAGATGGCGCTGATTTTTGTTTATTGATATATGAAAAAACTCATGGTTGGTGGCTGTGATGAACTCATCTTGTAGCATATGTTGCAGGAGAAAGAGAAAGTGGGATCAGCCTGCGGAGTCACTGGTTTCAGCTGGAGTTCCAGTATCTGATGCTGTACAATTAGGCAATGTGGGGTCTCTTGTTGGGATCTCGTTACCAGGGGCTGCTTCAGTTTCTGGTGCGCTTTTAACAAATCCACAAATTGCTATTGTTCCGCCTATGTTTCTGGTGCCTTCGATGCCACAAAATACTGCTGCTGTGGTCCCAAAACTAAATCAAGTGAGATACTTTATTGTTATCTTGCTTACGACACTGTTTATGAGGGTTATAACCAATAAGTAATGCCGTTATTGAATTTGTTAGTAAATGTTGTTTAGTTAACTTTTTTATATTATCTCATTAAAAATTTAAATTAATTTTGTTGTGCTTCTTTTTGTTTAAGTATATGGTCAGACATTCTCAATTTATGTATGTGCTTGTGTGTGTGTTTTCTTTTTTAAAATATTTTTCTTGTGTTCAGCCTAAGGTTCAGGATGAGTTAATAATAGCACGAGAGATTGTTATAAATGATGCAGAGTCCTCTGTTCGCTACAAGCTTACAAAGCGGCAGACACAGGAAGAAGTAAGTCTTTCAAAATTGGTTTGCCTGGGTGAAAACATAATTTCTCTGTGCCATCAAGAATTGATAAGAGTTTTTCCTTACCTTTCAGATTCAGAAATTCACTGGTGCTGTGGTGATAACTAGGTTAGTAGGTCCTTGAAGTTGTATGAGGGATTTGTATAAGGCCTTTCTTTCTGTCTATTTTATGAGCTTAACTTCCTTTATAGGGGCAAGTATCGTCCACCAAATGCACCGCCAGATGGTGAAAAGCCATTATATCTTCACATATCCGCGGCTGCTCACGTAAGTATAATATAGTATTCATAGGCATACACAGTCAGTAATTTGTTAGTCATCAGCTGGAGCTTTAGTTATGCCGGGTGATTACTTTTTTCTTGACCCTAGACTTCATGAATTGTCATATAGGTCCGTGCCAAATTTACTACGGATAACAATTGAGATTATGTTTCATCATGTTTATGGAATATACGTTGCAACTATTCTGGTTCAGTTTTATACTTGACCTCTTCTTCTGCTAGTCCTATGAGCTTAAACATTTTACGGTTCTGACTATATTTTTCTTTATAAGATGAATGTAAAAGTGGATCACTATTTATTTTCAGAAATCCAAGGCTGGTTTTACATATCTTACCCTGTGGCAACTGGATAACTTAAATTTTATAGGTTAAAGTTTTGAAATGATTGTATTAGGATCTCTGAAGGACAGGACACCTTTGAATGCTCTTTGTCTCACAATTCCCATAATATATAATTTCTTAGTCTATGAAAATATTACTTAAACTGGATTTTGATGTCATGGAATAAAAAATGGATTATCTGTGCAGTTAAAAGATACTGCAGAACGGATTTTGGCAGTTGATCGGGCAGCAGCCATGGTTGATGAAATGCTGAAACAGGGTCAGAGCTCACAGCCTGCTTCTTCCATTATACAAATACCTGCAGTTAATGGAGTAAAGGTATAGATTACTAGTACTGCTAGTTTATTAAGCTATGAGCTTCACATAATTGTCATGGCATAGAAATGTCTTAACCAAATAAGTTGTCTGATCAGGCGCTAAGTACGTGTGTGTTTTTGGGCTTTGACGCAGACCCAACATTGAATATTGCTGCTCGAATTCGTGGACCAAATGTGAGTTTTTCTATTATTTGCTTGCCTTGTCATATGACGACTTGGATTTTGCAGGGTTACTTGTATGCTCTTTTCATATTCAGACTTGGATGTCTGTAGTATCAACTGCATTGTATCATTTTATGGGTTAATTCTTTGTACATATTTCATCTAGATTATAGTTTAGTAATAAATCGAGCTAAACTGGGTGTACATGGTACTAAAATCTGTCTTGCCTGTCTCTCTTCTGGTTTAAGCTATGCCTTATTGTTTGACTCATTATTTTCATTTTTATTGTCAAAAATGAACATGAGGGATTCTAATGTTTGAAGCTTCTCTCACATCTCCATACCATTGGGAGAGCTTGTTTTGTGTTGGTGGTGTTTTGGTTTTGTACATGCAGGACCAGTACATAAGTCATATTATGAATGAAACAGGGGTTACAGTCGTACTAAGAGGGCGTGGTTCTGGAAACTGTGAAAGCCAAAGTACTGGAGGTACTTTTTAAGTGCATGTATGATGTAATATAACCTTTGTGCAAGTAATTGTATTATTAATTTGAATGTTGTGGCCTTCTCTTTCATTTTGTTACAGAATCGCAGCAACCACTTCATTTATTTTTGTCTGCTAGTAATCCAAAAGGTCTTGAAGATGCAAAACGTTTATCTGAAAACCTTCTGGATACAATCAGTTTAGAGTGTGGTGCTTCCAGGTAATCAAGCTTGTATATCTATTGTGTGTCTACACTGCATCCCATGGGCTTCTATGTATTCTGCTTCTTCAAAATGAGATGTGTGAAATTTAATTCTGCTGCTTCATTTTGGAAGAATTATACACTGTTCTGTTTTGTAAAATTATACTCTTCAGCTAGTTTGGGATTAAGGCTTTGTTATTGTTTTTGATACATTGCTCTGTTTAGCAAAATTTGTTTAGCTTTCATCGGATTGGAATTACATGTAGTCTGTAGATTGTAGAATGAAAAATTGCTGTCTCTCACCTCTATGTATTTTATTCATTTTCTGCCATAGATCTCATCAGTCTTTGCTCTTGTAATGATATTCAGTTTTTATCAACAAATGTGCTCATAAATTCTTCAGTCGACCTTTTATCCCGGTCTTCTTATTTCATGTGAGGGCTAACGTTTTCATCTTTCCAACTGTCGCAGGGCTTCGTCATGTAAAGTTTATAATGCTGTCCCACCACCACAGACATTAACTGGAGCTCATGCTGCTGGGATTGAGCACAAACTAAATACAAGTGCAGTCACTGGATTGATGCTACCAACAATGAGCTCAACTCCACCTATTCCTGCTTCTTTGGTTTCAGTTTCCGGGGTTGCTACTGTCTGTTCCCAAGGGACTGTATCACAGTCTGGGGCAATGTTGAGCTGTGGGCAACCCCAGCCAAGTGTGGCTGGTTATTCCCAGCCTTTTGTAATGGGAGGAACGAGCTATAGTGGATATGGTGGTATATATCCTCAAGCCACACCTTTGCAACAAGTTGCCCAAGTCCTTAGGCAGCCACCTTCCCCCATCCCTTCCACAGTTTCTCCTACAACGTCTATAGCAAATGCATCACCAAAATCAGGAATGAACTCTATTGCTGAAAAGGAGAAACGACCTACACAGAAGCGGAAGTTTCAGGAAATACCAGTTGGTTCAAAGGGTCCTGCAAAACTTCATCAGGTATCTGTTCACTTTTTTCTTTAATCATGCTTGTCTTAATAATAATAATATATATTAATAATTGAATAAATTTAAAAAGGATCATAATATGCCAGAAGGTAATATATTTGTGTGTGTGTGTGTTATTGATGGGCAATTATAAGTATTTTTCTGGAATATGGCTGAGCTTTTTAGACGACTGCCTTGGAATTAAATCTTGGAACGAATATTGTTTGCTCTGTGTTATATAAGCTTTTGTATGAGCACATGATAGTGAAGGGGGTTTACCTGCACTATTTGTCTTATGTCTTCCTGGTGTTAAAATCCTTCAGAGTGGGATTACCATGTACTTTCTTTGAAAATTTAAGCAGAAATAGTTATTATTTCCTTAAGGAGGCAGCAGGGGGGAATTGCTGCCTGCCAATTCTGGTGTCAGTTGTATTGCATGGTGCTAGGGGTTTTATTTTTGGAAAGTCTTTAAGCATTTTGTCTTGTAGAAAACAAGTGGCAATTTGGTAACAAGATTTGAATATTCGATTGTTTCAAAAATAGTTTATAATTTATTAATCTTAGCCCAACAGGTTCTTGGTATCTTGACTATAAGAGTATCATTAATTTTTTTATTCTGTAGTGTTGGATGGTAGTTCTTTATGATCATATAAGAGGAAAACTTTTGGCTGGAGTTCAGTGGACTACATGGTTAATTTAAATTCATGAATTGTCATATCTGCATATCTTATTTTTACTGGCCAGTCAGTGGTCACATGGTAGAGCAGATTGTCCTTCTATGAGGTCAGAAACTTTGAAGACGGTAGAATTTTTCTGTTTTTATTGATTTAGTATTTTGAAACCTGAATGTGAAAATGTATCAAGTTTTTGCTTGCCAGTTTCATGTTTTCTATATTGCTTTATTAGAAAGCGTAATTTGCTGGATAATCCTTATTTGTGAGAACTTGCACTGCTCATTGTACCATTGAAGTGCCCTTGCCTCGAAGCAGCAAGAATTAAATTAACATGGAGAAAAATTAGAATTTGTAATTTTAGTGCTGATTAGATACTGTCTGTTTCATAAAGCCAAGTACAATTTTGCTTGTGTAGAGAGAAATAGGAAGTTGCAGTTTCTAGTTTCATGTGCACATGCTGCCAAGTCAGTCCAAAATGTTGGACTTTTTAACATTCGTGAAGGAGCATGTGAGGCATTCACTAGTTGCTTGGTTCTGCCGTAACTGAGCAGCCCCTCATTTGTTACTAAGTTTGGCTTGCTGGATGTTGGGGCAGGGTTAAAGAATTCCCTCTATCGCGGGGGTTATTTGTTTGGGTGTTGTTTGAGTTATTATGTTCATAATCAATGCTCAGTTTTCTTGGTTTGCAATCTGATGATTTTTTTTTTATCATTATCATTATTTAATGTAAAGCATGAAAAAATTGACGATTGATTGGTTGTCAGTGGACTGATGTATGTGTCCTTGTCGGGTAACTTTTTTTTTTCTATTAAAGCATGAACTTCAGTATGGCTTAACACTTTATTGTTTTTAATTTTTTTTTTATGTTTCAATTTTGTACAATATTTTTGTATTTTAAGCTGACTTTACTGCTTGATATTCCAGGTATTTTCTCTGACCTTCTAAGAAGCTAACAGGCTGATACCAGAGCTCTCTGTTAGGGCCATTGGTTTGTATGTTTCACAGGGGTTTCCAGTTTTGGAGGCACTCAGAAATGGACCAATTCAGAGCCATTATCAGACTGATAAATTTTGTGATTGGTTACATGCTATACTTAGTCCTCTATAGTATGTCTCTTTTAGAACACTTGTTATATCTGATGCCTGGTATCTTCACAGGATGTGCCTCATGCATGTCTGCTGATTTTTCTTGGAGAAGACATTCTGAAATCCAGCTTTATAAAATTGTCACCAGGATTCTGTGGTGGCAGAAAACTGTTCTTTCGAAGATAATTTACTAATTCAAGTTCTAAGGCTTGCCTTAACATCAAATAGAAATTGCATTAAATGCAGAAATGAATAAGTAAAAAAATGAGGAAGTAGGGGAAAATTGCAGCCAATGCCATATTCTGTTGTCATTCTCAAAATTGACCAGGTGTCAAATCTCTTTACCAGGAGAAACATTGGCTTTGGTGTTGGCTGGAATTACTTAAACAAGTTTTATCAGCCTCACTGAACACCCAAATGTGTGTTAAATGCAATAGGAAATCATAGCCTATGTAACACCATGCCTTTAGATATTTGCCCCAATCTCGTTCTACACTTATCTTTATGGTGCATAAGGTTGACTTTTGCATTGTATTTAATTGTGTTTTGAGATTCTACATGTTTTATCTCTGTGTAATTGATATTGAGAAATTTGGCTTGCTTATTTCTTTTCTAACTCATTACAGGGATCAGAATTGTCCAAGTCTGGTAAATCGCTGCAGGCAGATTTGGGTGTTAGAAATATCTCAACTATGCCAGCTCCAAAAATGTTGGTCCACCCATCATCATCCAATGGAATGCCACCCCCTCCTCCACGAGCCAAGCCTCCACCCCCACCTCCACCAAAGTTCACTTCATCAACTCCAGCTGCAAGACTGCAAGACAAGAACAATTTTTGGAATAAAACCATGTCTGATGCTGTTCCTGGTATGTTTAGAATTTGTCAGCTGTCTTTTTTTTTTCAGCCAGCATGTACAATGCTACACGATGAAGTAACAAAAACTAACTTTAGATTCAGCCTATAAATAACCATTCATGCTTTCTTCAACAACCTGCATCAAAACATTAGTGGGAAAAAACTAGAGAGTTCAACTGTATGTTGCCCACTTTGGAGTTGAGATAATTTCTTACCTGGTTTCATTCACAGATCTGCTCACTTCTTTATCTTAACCTGTTTAGTTCTTTCAGATACTTTAGTCAAACTGATGGAATATGGCGAAGAAGATGACGATCCTGAGGATACCAGTGAAGAATCCCCAAATGGGAAGTCCAGTGTCACGGCAGTTCGAAAACCATTTTGGGCTTTATGACCAGTACTTGTGCTGTGGATTATTGCCAATGAGCAGTGATCATTTCCAACGTGTGCCAACTATGTGTTTGGAGATTCCGAAGTTCAAAACGTTGTATTGATTTAGTTAGTTGACATAAGTAACGGTAGGGATATAAAATGTTTTGGGGTGCGGGAATTGATTTTTGGCACAGTATTGGGAAGTTCTGAATCTCTTTGGCTTGGTTCTTTGCGGCTGGTGTTTTAGGGCAAGGAGGGATTTACGACGTCAGATTTTCGGTGTAGATGTACAGTAATAGCTTCTTGTTTGCAAGTCTATATTGTTATTTCAGGTCGGCTCATCCCTTGTTGAAACAAAAGGTGGAAATTAGCAGTGCCCTACAAAAGCATGGATAAGTTTGGAATTCGTCGGACTGCCAAAATTTAACAAAAAAGATTAAGAACAAAAAAGAAAGAAAAAAGAAAGCAAGAAGAATGCTTCTACTTTTTTGGCCTATTATGCCTTTTCTTATTTGTACTCGTCCACGATAATTAAATTCATCGATATGTACCCACAACAGAGGTGTGCGCACCGCCGCATTTAGGAGGTGAGATGTGTGTGCAGCTCTCTCTGACCTCAAAAGGCTACTTTTTTTCATGCCGTCAGAATTGCTGAGGAATGGGAGGCAGTGCATGTAGATGGAGGTGTCTGCGCCAAACAATTTTTCTTTTCCTTCTTTGCCTCTCTTCTTCCTCTCTGCTTTCTCGATTTCTTTGCCTGGTTTCCTCTTTGTTACAAAGAATGTTATATTTTTTTTTCAAGCCCAATTTCAGCTCCTCTATTTCCAATCATTTGTTAAACAAAAAACCAAAACTAATTTTTGCAAATTGAGCGCCAACGCAACATTAGGAAAAATTCCAGTTTCTCGGGATGATGGCATTCACAAATGCAAGAAATGTTGTTGCCCTTGCAGGGTCAGCCAACATCCCGAGAAACTCACGGCAGTCCATTCTAGTTCAAGAACTATCCTCAGTTGAGTATAAAGAATCTATATCTGGAAGAAGATCTACTAGGGCCATGTACATGTCAAGAATAGGGGACAACTTTTCTGGTTCATGGAGACCAACAGATTTGGCTTTGCCAAAATTCAATAGCTGCAACATTGATGCCTCAGCAAAACAGACAAAACTAACTGTTCCAAGCTCCCCAGAAATTTGTTCTGTGAGCCTTTTCTCACTAGCAAGACACACGAACAAATGTTTTCTGTGTCTGAATCCATCTCTTGACCTTGGATTTTGAGCTCTGGAATTCCGATTTCAGCACATCTTCAATGCTCAGTTTCTCCATTTCAAGAATAGACAGACACTCATCCAAGGCATCCCTTCGAACGCTAATATATGTCCGCGAACATTCAGAACCATAACCAGAAATGAATATCATATTTGCAATCTGTTTGAGCTGAGAAACTGTAAATGGTTGAACCAAATCAATGATGAATTCCTCTTGAATTTCTGGCAACGCCATATCTACACAGTGAATCCTCGAATGACTCATCGCCGAGAGGGACTTATGAGCCTGCATTGATGGCAATTGAAGAAACAAGCATATGTTCCGGGTCAAAGCATTGCCTATTCTCAACTAACATGCGCTTGAACAATTCCTCAAGCCTTTCCATTACCATTTGAAGAGCATTGTGAGCTCTCCTTAACAGCTTCTTCTCCACCGCCTATATTCAAGCACAAATTCTCCAGCCTTTCAGTCAACTTTCAGGCTTCATCAGCAGCATTTAGCTTCATCAAGACGCGAGTCCTGGATCATAGACTGATCTGCCTCCCAACTCATAACCTTCTCCTGAATAACATTTATCCATCCTTCAATCTCCCTGATTGCTTCATCTTCATTTTCACCAATTGTGGTTATGAAATCAAGAAATGGTGAGACTAAGGCTGCCTTTTTGATATACATATAAAAAGAATTGCCATATTTTTCATGGACAAGTCTCCTATCCTTTCATCTTCTGCAGATTCTTCCTTCAAATAATCCAAACTTCTTTTGTTGTTTAGAGAGACATGATTCTCGTGAAACATAACGACATCAAACAGACTTGCTATCGCCTTTGACTTCCTGTTTTTTTTTTCCTTGTGACTTCTGCTCTGAGCCATGGTTGGATTGATTGGCAGGGAAGGAACTTCATAATCCTCTTCCATAGCTTTCCATAGATCTATAGCTTCCTGGTATGTCTCCATTTTCACTATCCAAAGCCGGTAGTTTTCTATATTGGAGACAGGAGGAGCAATTTGAGAAAAACTGGCTTCAACTTTCATTTCATGGATCCCATAAGAAGATAACTTCGATACCATATGAAGGTTTAAAGAAGAAGAGACGGAAGAAATTAAAACTGCAGAGAAGATAGAATACAAAAATGCAGCAGACAAGGGAAAATTGATTCTCTTTATTTGATTAACATCTTTAGAATTAAATACCTGAAAAAACAAACTTAAATGCAAATTAATAGATGAAATTCACGCTATGATCTGCAATATGTTGTTAACATACTAACAACTCCTAAAGACTAGCAAATTTATTTGCTGAAACAGATATCTGAAACTAATATAATAAAAAGACGACCTATAGCAGTACTGAAGCAATTTTTAACAATATCATCTCCTGTGGGGGTTATGCCATGATCTTAAGTTGAGATCCCTCGAAGAGTTGCAACAAGCGATTCTGTAAATAATCAGCACTGTACTTAATGTGCTTGTCGCTTACATGATCAGTATGTCGTTCAACAAATTTCTGATATGCACGGATCACTTTGAGGGAAGTCGAATTTCGTAAATCTTCACGAAGCTGGTCATCAGGGATAAAACATGCTGTCTGAGCCCCACAGACCTCTTCAAAAGCAAGATAAAAGCTCCGAAGCTTTTCCTCCACATGGACTTTCGAGACAGCATACGAATTGGTACTCCCCTCATCCTTCAATAAAGAGAGGACTGGACTCCAAGTAACTGTCATATAGTTCCTCACATGCTGGTGGAATTCCCAGTCGTGCTCTTGAATCCACTCCGCTCCTAGTATAAACTGAAGTTCTGAATACTTAATCTTTTGAGCCATGTAATGTATATTGTTCATCAAGAATATGTGCTTCAAAGAAGCATCTTTAAATAACTTGGCCTTGTTGTAGAGCTTGTATTCTAGAATACAAGAAAATGCTCGAAAGTGGAGAGCCAGTGGGGATAGCTTGCATGTACCTCCACTTATGCTATCTCCTTTAGTAGTTGGACTCATCGAAGAGCCATTGCTGAGCCATTTTAGAATTGAATCATTCGACAAAAAGTGCCGAGCGATTGGGGAAAAATCGCATGTGCCTCCACTTAAGTTCTCTTCTTCCACACCTGAACTCATGCAAGAGGGTGCTGGCATGGGGTGTTCTCCACAATGGTCATTGAGGAGAAAATCAAGTGTCTCGTGGTAGCCTGTGAGAGCACTGATGTAATTCATGACATTTTTTGTGAGTGGGTGAATTCCTTCAGCTCCAAAAGGCTCTGTCATTGTGTATGTCATAATGGAATCCTCAAACTCATCAAGTGTTTTCCTTACAGAATCAGCCAATCCCCTTAGAACCATATCACCGTCCACTATTACTTGAGAAATAGCTTTGTCAGAGTACAAAGAATCTAAATATGGGAGAAGACCTGCCAGGACCTCATACATGTCAAGTAAATGGAACAACTTTCCTGGATTTCCGGGACCAGTAGATATGGCTTCGCCAAAATAGGTCAATAGCTGAAGCACTAAAGGCTCAGTAAATGAAACCAAATTAACAGTTCCAAGTTCCCCGAAAATCTGTTCAGAGAGCCGTTTATCACTAGCAAGATAGACACGCATAAACATCTTCATAGTCTGGATCCTTCTCTTGATCTTCGATTTTAAGCTTACCTGATCCAGTTTCAGCACATCTTCAGTTCTCAGTTTCTCCCTTTCAAGAATGCGGAGACATTCATCCAAAGCGCTCCTTTGAATGCTAATATATGCCAGAGAACATTCATTAGCATAACCAGAAATGGACATCACATTCGCAATACGTCTGAGCTCAGGGATAACATCGTATTGAACCAAATTAATGGTGAACTCCTTTGAATTTCTGTTAATGATTTTTCTTAGCTTCGAATCCCTAACCAGTTTATTGTCAAGAGAGATTTTTGAGGCTGCATTGACGGCAATTGAAACAACAGGCACATGTTTTGGCTCAAAGGGTTGTCTATTTTTAGTAAGCATGTGCTTGAACTCCTCCTGAAGCCTTCCCATTGAGATTTGAAGAAGATTTCGAGCCCTCTGAAGCATCTCCTTTTTTCTATCTTCAGTCATACACAAGATTTCCAGTTTTTTAGTCACCTGTCGGGCTTCGTCAGCGGCATTTAGGTACTCAGTAGCTTCATCAAGACCCGAGTCCCAGATCATAGGCCAGTATCTTTCCCAACACATAACCTTCCCCTGAATAACATTTAGCCTTTCTTCAATCTTGTTTATTTCATCAACCTCTTTTTCGCTGATTGCTATTGCAGTGGTTAATTGGGTATGAAGGTCTCCCAGAATCTCCTTCTCATCATCTGTAAGATTCTTTCTTGACCTTAATGCCATCATAATCTGTTTCGCCGCATCAATGATCACCATGTCACTGCCTCTCGTATACTGGAACTTCAAGATCACCAGCAATCACTATCTCAATGTTCAATAATAAGAATACTGGACCCAGAAGCTTCAATTACACCACTGAGAACACCTTCCCGCCCAGCTGAATTAGCTTCTTCATTCCGAAAACTGAGAACACTAATAATCCAAACCAAAATATAAATGCTTTGCTTGAGATATCATGAAAATACACGATGAAGGGTACTTTGAGTGCTTTCGAAAAAGGCCCGCGAGCCGGGAACTGATTGAAGGAAAGAAAACGAATGTGATTGTATTATAAGCTTAAACTTCCAATATACTAGCTAGAATCACTACAATTAATAGTAATAGTAACCAGCTCCAAATTCATCAGACAACAATAAAAGCCAGTTCACTTGTATATACATATATATATCTTCTTCATTTTTCACTCTTTCTGAGAGGATTCTGTATATCCAGTCTATTGGCAGCCATTAAACACGAAAGAACAAGTTCATAATAGTAGCTCGATAAACATGTGTAGCATATCAGAAATGGGGTTCCAAAGATTTTGTAAGAACAAAGTTTAAAACAAGCTAAAGACAATCAAATTAAGCAGAAATATGGAAGGCCAAGAATAAATAGTGAACAGATTTTAGATTTTCCAGGTCAAGAAACAAACAAACAAACAAACATATATATATATATATATATATCCGAGTAGTATCCTAAGATACAAAGATCAAACATAAACTGACCTTTGTTTCGGTTCTTTTAAGGCCTTTTCTTCTCAAGTTATGCAGATTTTAGAGCTACCATGTCTCTCCTGCTCATGTTGACTCTGGCCATATTGGTCTACGAAGAGACAAAAATTTATTGAAAGGAAGAAGGAAATTTCCACAAACACGTGGCACTCTTTAGTCTTTACATGGAAACACAAGTGTTCGTCTTTTCTTTTTTCTTTTTCTTTTATTTTTTAATTGAATGACTGAGATCTCTTGTCTTCAACCGTATCCATGATAGAGATTCTCTGTTAAAAAGGTTGTTGGGAATATTTTTTAAAATATTTTTTATTTAAAAATATATTAAAATAATACTTTTTTTATTTTTTAAATTATTTTTAATATTAGTATATTAAAATAATTTAAAAATATTAAAAAATATTAATTTAAAATAAAAAGATAAATTTAATTATTTTAAAAAAATACTTAAAAACAAAATCTCAAGTATATTACAGTTGATTTTTCTTTGTTTTTTTTTTTCCCGTTTCTTTTGAATTGCAGGGAAGTTTTGACATTAACGACAAGGCCCCAAGGCCAGAGATCCTATCGATCCGAACACTAAGAAAGTACAGGAAAAGGGCATAACAACACTAAATCACAAGTGTAATTCAAGTCCATCTACATCCTTATAGGATAATTTAATATGAAATGGATGTCACGTATGAATTATGAAATGGTTTGTACTCCCACAAAAAATCTCTAACCCCAACAAATCCGTTTATTTTTATATATATTTAAAAGTATAATAACCATTACTTTTTAAAATACTTTTCATTTCAAAACATATCAAAATAATAACTTTTTAAAATTTTATACAGATTTTCATGACTATACAATAACGGTTGCCTTTCAAAACATATCAATTAGTCTTCTTAAGTTATGTAGATTTTCATGACTATACGATAACGATTATTTTTTAAAATACTTTTTATTTCAAAACACATTAAAATAATATTTTTTTATTTTTAAAAATTATTTTTAACATTAACACATCAAAATGATCTGAAAACATGTAAAAAAAATATTAATTTGAAGTAAAAAAAAAAAATAAAATTTTTTTAATTTTTTTCAAAAATATTTCCTAAACATAATGCCTAAGCAGCCAATTTTGATATATCAAAGGCACAGCAACCATGTTAGAACGAATTGCCTGTCTGCTGTGTTGAGGGTCGTGTGGCTGGTAAGGTTCAGAGCTCGGGGATTGCAGTAAACCTCATGGCCCCAGTTCTTCCATCTAGTGACTCCTTCCAACTCCCCAGATGTTACCTGGCAACTGCAGCAGCAACTTGCAAGGAACGTGGGCCAGATGGCCGCCCAGTTGATGAACTGGGCACCGTCATCTTACCTGATTGCAGTGAGAGAGCTAAAATTTTTTAAATAAAAAGATAAATTATTAATAAATACTTGATATTATATATTATGTATTATATAGATATTTATTATATAAAAAAATTAATTTGAAATATATATACTAAATCCTATCAAATTAAATTAATATAAGAATACTTTCAAAATGAAAAAACTAACTTGGGTTAATTTATTTTTTTCACAGTTTGGTTTTTTTGGTTATTTTTTTTTATTTTCTTCATTTAATTAGTTTTTTTATTTTTTTCTCAACTCTAAATTTAATAATAGCTAATTTGAATTAATTGATAACCAACAAAAAAAATAAATAAATCTACTAGATATTATTAATATTAATATAAAATGAATTGAAGAAAAACAAAAGGATTAAAGGGGCAATTGCCCCCTCATTACCCTACGTGGCTCCGCCACCGCCTGATAGGATAAGTTATGTGTTACATCCAAACACTCAATCAAAGCCTTGTTGTGGTAATATAGTTCCAGAGTTGTCTTCTGGAAAATTTTATTTTGATATTTCTAAGAACATTAAAAAATTTTACGGGGGTGTTTATTCATCGAACAGAGAGAGCAGGCGACATTGGAAGCAAAAGCTGTCCTCGAGGGTAATATAATGGACAAAGACGCAACGAAAACTGCTGTGGGGATTGTGCAATCACAATGTAACCAGTTTATGTTAGCCAAAGAGGACAATGATCCAGAATAAACTTTTTTTTATTCCACTCGTATATTACGACTTTTTTTGCTGGAAAGTAGTTTTTTTTGGAAAGTGAATTATTTTCTGATGTTTGGTAGTGTAATGGAAAATAAATTGGAAAACACTTTTCAATGTTTGGTTATGTCATGAAAAACGAGCTGGAAAATAACTTATTAATGTTTTATTTTTCTCAAGTTTATTAAAATAATAAGGAATAAATCTTACAAATTAAAAAGTTGAATGAGAATAAAATTGAAAAAAAATATAATTTCATAAATTATCTCAAATAAAATAAATAATAATTAAAATAATAGAGATCAAATCTAAAAAATAAAAAAAATTAAAGATGAAGAAATTAAAATAATAATAATTAACATTTCATAAATTATTTTTTAAAAAATAAGTAACAATCAAAAGAATGAGGACCAAATTTGATAGATAAAAATTTTCAATAAAAAAATGATAAGGGAAAAGCAAATAACAAATATAAAAATGAGGATCAAAGTTAATATAAAAATTAAATTTTAAGAGATGAAATTGAAAAATAAATATTCAAAACAAAATATATATAGCAGTCAAAAGTTTGAGGATCAAATTTGATATAATTAGTAAATAATATGATATTTCTAAATTTTTCACAACTTCCAGAAAGTGTTTTCCACTCAAATTTTCCAGGAAAACGTTTCTTGGAAACCAAGCCAAATTTTCCTTTGACTGAAAGTGTTTTCTGTTGACCAACTTTTCTAATGTCAAAAAAACACAAGAAAGTTTGGAAAGTGGTTTCCCAGAAAGTGAATTATGAGAAACAAACATAGCCTACATATTGTAGAACCGAGATTTTTCAGACATTTTGGCTAGTGATGGTACAAGTCAGGCCACCTGTTCATCGATCAAGTGCAAATTAAAAGAGCAGAGGAGAAAGAAAACATTACAATAGCAGAGGGGGTATAAAACTTCACATAGCGGAAAACTAACAATGAAAAATGGTTATCGTCCCTTTTTTTTTATTTGCTCGAATCCACGAGAAAGAATACAATACCCGAATCTATGAATAACAAAGTAACGTTTCTGAAAGAAATTCTTATTCAAAATCAAGCATGACTATAATGAGGGAGGGCTGCTTGTATTTATAAGCTACCAACCCTAATTCTAATAAGAGAATCACTTACGAAAATAAATAACAAAATAAGAGAAAATAGGAAAATTCCTACTAGAGATGTAAATCGAAGTCCTAAACTTAAGTAACAATATTAGCAAATTAAGGACCCCAATATAGGAGTCTATGTTAAATAAGGAAAAGAGTGGTTGTAGGCAGAATACACTGCTTGGCTCCTAGTGTTTTCTTCCTTGCAAAACTATTATTCCAGTCGGTCTAGGAATCCTTCATCAAGCTGTCCTATATCAGCCTCCCCTGCTTAAAAAGAACGCGCCCTCGAGTTAGTCAAGTGAGAAGAACATTCATTTGGAGGATGATATTCGAATAGGTCAGTAACATTAAAGGTGGGAGATATGGTCATAGCTGTAGGGAGGTCCACTACATATGCATTATCATTAATCTTCCGCAGAATCTAGAAAGGACCATGCTTCTTGTCGCTTAACTTGGTATATGTTCCTATTAGCATTCGCCCTTTACGTAGATACACCATCACAAGATCTCCTACCTAAAAAGCTTTAGCTCGCCGTTTGCAGTCTACTGCTGCCTTGTACCTGGCATTAAATTCCTTCAGATTCTTCCGCACCTCTTCCTGAATTGCTACAATACTAATACCAGGAAGTTTAGGCAGAGGCACCAAGTCTAAGGCATGACTTAGGGGTTGGCAGTACACAATTTGGAATGGAGTCTTCCTAGTGGACCTATTTAGCATGTTGTTATAAGCAAATTCAACTTGGGCCAAAGTAAGATCCCATCATTTAGGTTTCTACCCAGATAGGAAGTGGATTAAATTTCCAAGAGTTTGGTTTACCACTTCTGTTTGGTCATCGGTTTGAGGGTGATTGGTGCTGCTGAGGTTCAAGGATATGTCAAACAGCTGCCATAAAGTCTTTCAAAAGTGACTTAAAAATTTGGTGTCCTAATATGAAGTGATAGAATTAGGGACCCCGTGTAAATGAACAACTTCTTTGAAGAACAAGTTAGCGACATGCACGATATCAGAAGTCTTTTTGCATGTGATAAAGTGAGCCATTTTAGAGCATTTGTCCATCATCGCAAAGACAGAATCAAATCCATGCTTAGTTTGTGGAAGTCCCAGAAAGAAGTCCATAAAAAGATCTTTCTAAGAAGCAGCTGGAATGGGTAAGGGCATGTATAGACCTATATTATGAGTTTGTCCTTTGGTTGCTTGGCACGTAGGCAGCGTTTGACATGGCTATCAATATCCCATTTCAGCTGGGGCTAATAATACCTCTTTTCTGCAAGGGCTACTATTTTACCATAACCCAGGTGCCCACCCAAGCCACCGCCGTGTAGTTCATGGATCATTTACTCCCATAATAAGCTCCAAGAAATACATAACTGATTGCCTCAAAATGAATACCTCTTTTGAATATGCATTCCTTCATGAGAGAGTCCCTGCTAACATTTTACCCAGACATGGCTAAAATCCTCATCATCAGCATATAATTTATTAAGACAGTCGAAACCTATAACTTCAGCACACATTGTGACAAGTAGTAATACCCTTCGGCTTAGAGCATCAACTACCTTATTTAGCTAACTTGCTTTATGTTTCAGAGTGAAAGTGAATCGTTGTATGAAGGATACCCAACGTGCATGCATCAAGTTCACACTACTCTGGCTATTAATGAATTGCAGTGCGTGATGATCGTTAAAAAAGATGAACTCCCTCTACACTAAGTAGTGCTCCCAAACCTTTAAAGCTCGAAACACAACATATAGTTCAAGCTCATAGGTGGACCATTTCTGGCGAGCATCACTGAGGTTCTCGCTATAAATTGCAATGGGTCTGCCTTTTTGAGATAGGACAACACCAATGCCTATAATAGACGCATCACACTCCACTTGAAATAATTTGTCAAAATCTGGCAGTGCTAAAACTAGGGCAGAAGATAATTTTTCTTTA
>Ga0325401_1000700_pt1 | contig 25577 bp, 15 predicted proteins | sample PopdelMetagenome_FD_205666 | JGI IMG/M metagenome (GOLD analysis project Ga0325401, IMG submission 205666) | Populus deltoides microbial communities from Bellville, Georgia, United States - Xylem-PdKOR-R2 | ecosystem: Host-associated > Plants > Phyllosphere > Stem > Wood/Secondary xylem | place...
AAAAAAAAAAAAAAAAAAAACTAGCAACCTCGTATTTTCTTACAAATCTAGCCACTCCAATCCATTGACATCAATCTACATCTATCAATAGTATTAGCATTTATTATTGAATTTTTTATGAAGCTTCGATACACAAAGTAAGAAACTCATCTATTTTTTTTTTATAACTCATTTATGTTTTAGGTTAATTTAATAAAATTTTTTGTAGCATTTATAGTTTGCATATACATTTACGGGTTTTATATGTTTTCTCTAGAGAAATTTATTATATTAATGTATGATTTGTATGTTAGGGTTTGTTTGGGATTGAGGGGAAATTGAATTTTATTGTCATTTGATGAAATTGATTTTGATTTTGTAACTTAGGTGTGTTATAATTGAACAAATGAGTTATTTTAATGGGTACCTTATATTTTGTCAATTTTATTGTTAAATTGGAAATTTAGGGAAATTTATTTTTTTATGGAATTGATAAAATAAATTTTATTCTATATAGGTTTCATAAGCAATGAATGATCATCCTTGGATATATTGAGATTCACCCTAGGGTTATATAAGCAAGATTATCTTCAAAAGGTTGAGGGTTTTATTAATTCCATACTTTCAAATCCAAAGAATATCAGTACAAGAAAAATTAGATGTCTATAAATGAAGTGTAAGAATAAAAAGTTTCACCATAAAGATATTGTGATGATGCATCTATTTAAAAAATAGTTATTTGAGAAATACTTATGTTGATTTGCACACGGAGAACCTTATGTTCTTCATGAAACCATGGTAGAAATGATGGTTAACTCAACTTCTAGTTCTAACAACATATATAAGTTTGCAGATGATAATAGTAATCCTTATAAGAGTATTGTGACAGATGTAATAAGAATGAATCAAGATTATTCAAGTGAAGGTTCACATAACATCTCTTTAGATGAAAAATAAAATGTAGATGCAATTAATTTTTTTAAACTTTTGAAAGATTTCAACGAACCATTACAAGATGGATGCACAACTCATAATAAATTTTTGACAATTGCAAGAGTGTTTACCGTCAAATTAGATTACGAGTTGAGTGGGGCTGATTATGATAGCATAATTGAATAGGTTAAAAGCATGTTACTTAAAGGGAATGAGCTGAAAGAGATTTCTAAGCTATAAAATCCATGATGAAACCTTGTGAACTAGGATATCAAAAAAATCAATAAGTGTCAAAACTTTTGCATGTTATACTATGATGAATATGTAAATTTATCAAGTGCAAAATCTATTAGCATGCTTAGTATAAATCAAATAGTGGTAGAGGAAGGAAACTTGTTGCATACAAAAAACTAAGATACTTCTTAATCACTTATAGTATGTAAATGTTATTTATATCTCTAAAGACTACTGAGCATATAAATGATATTATTCATATGATACGATAGATGGGGTCATAGTATATACCCTATCAATAATGAAGCTTGTATATAGTTTAATAGTGTATATCCTTAATTTTTAATGGAACCATGAAATGTACATATTGTCTTGTGTGTAGATGGATTTCACCTATTTGGATCCTTTGTTGCACCCTATACTTGTTCGTCAATTATACTAATAGCTTACAACTTGCCCCTAGAGATGTGTATTAAGTTGAAATTAATGTTTTTATTTGTGGTCATACCTGGTTCTTACAATCTAGGTAGGAATATAGGTATTTGTCTTTAATCATTGATTGATGATATGAATCAATTATGGTCAATCGAGGCTTTGATATATAATGTCTCAAAGAAACATAATTTTTAGATTAAGACATAATTGATGTAGACCATAAATGATTTTTATGTGTATGGGATAGTCTCAGGTTGGAGCACACTTGAAAAATTAGCTTGTCCATACTATATGGAAAATAATAAGGCCTTAACCTTAATGAATGATGGTAAAACTTTTTTTTTTTATTTCCAATGAATGTTCTTGCCATGTCATTATCAATAAAAAAAAGTGGAGATTAAAAGGATGTTGCACCACCAGTATTGTCTTATGAAGAATTGTATGATGTGGTTTCGTAGTATAAGGGTATTATATTTGGTTCTCATTATTGTAAATAGAAGTTTTCTGGTTTTGGTGTGACCCACAATTAAATAAAGTGGAGTATATTTTAGGATTTTTCTTATTAAAAGACTGATGTCATCCACCATAATATAAATGTCATGCTCGAGAAGAAATTGTTTGGCAATATTTTTAATATGATCATGGACAAGAAATGGTAAATAAAGGATAACATGAAAGCTAAAATGGATTTAGCTTTCTACTGTGATTATCAGAATATAAAGTCGTTTAATGATGGGTTACATATCACAAAACCCAAAGCCACCTTCACCATAGATAATGATACATAGTTTATTGTCTACGAATGACTTAAAAGTTTGTGACTTCCTGATGGATATACTTCAAATATAGCTAAAATGATGAATTTAGGAGAATGCATATTGTATAGAATGAAGAGTCATGAATACCATATGCTTACAATGATTTATTGCCAAAAGAGATATGTGATGAAGTGACAAGGATTAGATTTTTTGTTTTAGAGATATTTGTTCTAGCAAGTTGCATACAAACATGGAACAACTTGAAACTAACATCATTATGGTAATTTATAAACTTGAAATAATATTCCCTTTCAAATTCTTCGACTTAATAGAGCATTTACCGATACATTTAGCTTATGAGATAAAAGTTGGAGGGCTTGTACAATACAAATAAATGTAATTATTCAAAAGGTTATAGATTACATGCATCATAAGTAATTGTCTATTATCTTTTTATAAACATCTTTTTATTCATCTTAAAGTACTTGCATGTAGGTACATGTTTAATCATAAGATAAAAGTTAAAAATAAAGTGCATATTAAGTCTTTGATATACGAGGCTTATATTATTGAAGAAATTTTAATGTTTACCTTATATTATTTTGAACCTCACCTGAGAACAAAAATTAACCATGTTTTAAATCATGATAATGATGGTGAACTACCTTCAAATGAGAATTTATAAAATTTTACTATCTTGAATGGCCATTATCAAAGAATATAGTGAGGAAAAGGTACTTAACAAACATCAAATTCAAACAAGCACATAATTATATACTATTCAACTATGATGATTGATACTTTTTGTTCGGTATGTTAGTTTTACAATTATATAGTTTTAAACTATTTTTGCTTATATTATCATAAAGACTCAATTCAGTAACTTTTTTATAGACAACATCATCAATTATTATTATTCTAAAATCCAAATGTTACTAAAATGCAAAATTTTTAATTACAAGATGATTAATTTTCCATGTTTAAAACACATGTAAGTATTTAATAATTCATATCTCCTAAAAATATATTTACTTATGTTTTTCATAGGATAATTAATGGTTGTTAATTAACTTTATCCAGGTTTTCAAAATGGAAGGCAATATTGATAGATTGAAGTTCTAATTTTTGGGTTCTAAAAGAAAAATCCAATGTTATAATGGGTTTTTTTTTTAATCAATGGATATGTATTTTATATTGAAGAGTATAGTGAAAGTAGAAAGATATATAATTATGGGGGTAAGTGTGAAGTTTCACAAATAAAATAGAAGAAAGTGTTTTTTAAAAATTACTACAAGGTACAGAGTTCCTAACTACAATCTGATTGAGCAGTTCCCACCTGCTTGCTAATTCATCCCAACGGTCTCCTATGCATCGATGAGTTTTCAATTAATTATCATTACCACATATCGACATACTTCTTATACATATCATAATACCAATTCAATTAATTTATTTATCCATCATAATCATCTGTTTTAATGTCTTTGTATCATTTTGTTGATTTTCTCTATGTTGAGTTGTACTTAAACGTTCATATTCGAATAAACCTTCATTTCATTCTGTAAATTTCTTGAGATTATTTAAGAATACTTCATTCATGAAAAATCAACATAAACACAACAATTTAGTCTTTAGATTCAAAAATTTTCTTCTAGGGATTAAATCTTCTAATCATTTAGAATTCATTATCATTATGTGCAATAGCTTAACTCTTTACAATCATCATCCATAACTTCACACGTACACATACACCATTTTTTTATCAACCCTATATAATTTCATAAATTCAAAGTACGTTAAATATTCATTACCACTTGACAAATTGATTTCAACCCTTTTTAATTTGTCATCAATAGATCAATTTCTACTAAACACACACAACTTCGTAAGCTTTCATGATGTTCCTTATTCCTCATCTTTCTAAAAAAATGGCCAGCTCTAACCCTTCAAGGAACATTGAAATTTTCTTTCAATTTATGCATAGATTTAAGTCATTTATGCCCTATCCAATCATAATTACATCAACTCCATCAATTTTCGTTTTTTCCCAAATTGGCTTTCAAGAACCATAATTCCAAAAAATTAAGAATCATGCATTTAAATTTATTTCTTTTCATTCAACTTGTATAAATGAGTTTGAAACTCCTTACCCAATAAGGAAATGAACTTCGAAAGTTAACCAATTGTATTTATTCCACTCCTCCTCTTCCTCTTCACTTTGCTGTGACTTTTTCCCTTTAGTTCCTCTCTCTCACATGATTTTCTTTCACTTAATTCTGGCATTTGTTATTTGTGTTTAATCACTCCTCTTATCTACCCAACTTGAAACATGATTTCAATCAAGACAAATCTCTCTAGTTTCTATTTTTTTCCTTCATTTTCTTATTTTTTTTCATGTTTTGCCATGACTTAAAGAAGAAGAATTTACTGGAATTTTTCAGCTCATCATCTTATTTACAAAAAACAACATTAATTAGCCTTATATTATCATATGACCTTCTCGATCCTTGATTTCCTTAAACTTTTAACCTAAAATAAAACAATATGTCAAGTAACTTCTCATAAAAGTTCAGTCCAGTCCAACGATTGAATTGAGAGCTAGACGTGTTAGTGTAAAACTAGTTATTATGTGGTTTTACACTAAAAATTTGAATTTTCTTGTGCCCTCCTTGCACGAACCATTTTAATTACTCCATTAAGTCCTTGTGACCATCTTCTTACGCAATAATATATTCATTTTTATTTTAATTTTAATTTTTTTCATATAAATTTCCTCTCTCGAAGTTCTGTATAATTTCTAGTAAAATTTCATTCATTCAAAATAAAGCCCACTATTTCCTGCCAATTTATCATTTATTTATTCATTCTATTAAGTTTGTTTCAATTTTTTTGGGGTTTACATTTATTGCAACTTTATAATGCATCATGTTTTTTTTATATATTTTAAAAGTTTTTTTTAATGTGGGTAATTATTGGCTTGAAATTGCTTGGTATTTTGCTATTGTGTACCTAGGTTGGCTAGAGTATATAACAAGCCATAAGCAATTAGTGAAAAGTCGACAGGATTAGTGACATACATGCAATTTTGTCAAAACATTACAATAGGGTTAGGAAATGATGACAAAATTGGCGACGAACAAGTAATTTTGTCAAAAAATATAGATTAGAAAATGGCAATTGAATTGCTAATAGATGTGTAACTTCATAAAAAACTCACAGTAAGTTTGGGTAATGGCGACATCATTGCCGATGAAATTAAAAATATTAAAAAAAATAAAATTTTCATTAGCAAGTCCATTAGTATTTATTGACATGTTAATATATCGATGGAATTGCTCATGGAATTTGTATCAGTAAATCTAGGTTATAATTTGACAATTTCACACTCACCATTTCATCTCATATTCAACAAATTTAAAAATACCAAAATTGATAGAGCTCTCACCATCTCCTCTCACTGCCACCTCTCGTCGTCACCGCTCACCATCATCTCTTGTCATTGTCTCTCATCGTTGTCTTTCACCATCATCTCTTGTCGTTGTCTATTCCTTTCTCTTATTAAACAAGTGAGTAATATTCTTACTTTTTTTAATCTTTTATTATCTATATTACTTGAATATGAATTTGATTGTGTTTTTTTATGTCGTTATTATAAGTTTTGTTAGTTTGTTCATTGTTGTTGTTTTACTTATTATTGGTTTTTTTATTGTGAGTTTTAAATTGTAATGATAAAAAACCATTTTTGTTGTACATTTGGGTTTTGTTAGAGATGGTGATTCTTTGATATTTGGACGGGTAGTGGTGTGGTAGTGAAGTTGGTAGAGTTTGAGGTTATGGTGATGGGGTGGTGAGATTTCTTCCTTGTTTCACCAGATATTATGCTCTAGGCAACAACCATGGGGTTTAAGTGGTAATGTTTGTGGTTTAAGAGTGGTGTTGTTAGTTGGATTGATAGTTTTATGGTTTTCAAAGGCTAGATTATAAGGATATAAGTGTCAGTATTAACTACCTTTAAAATGGTGTAGGTGTATTGGGGTTTGTGTTTGCTAGTAGATTTGGTTGTAACATTAAGGCTCTAGTGATCTTGGTGATGACGATGTTGTTTTGAGTAGATGATTATATTAGTGTTTTAGGAAAACTAGAGCTAATGGAAATAAAGCTAAGAAGTGATGAGAAATAGGGGTAATAATGGTGGTAGTAATTCTTCTAGCTGGTTGTAAATTATGTTTTTTCCTTTTGTTGTATCCTTTTTGTGTTTGTTAGGAAATTTGTTCTTTTAAATAAGTGTATATATATAGCTATTTTAGGGCATGTGGTTACTTGGTTCTGAATTTGATTGCATTCCAAGATAAGAAAGAAAAAACAAATAAACCATTTTGTTATAAGATTTGAGCTCGCACTTATGAAATAATCAATATATTTTTATAAGATGGATGACTAAAATTAAACCTTTGTTTTGGTACTTGAAAGTTCACTCGGAGATATACCTTACCATTGAACTAGGGTGAGTAGTTACATGTATTTCATGTGTTGACAATGGTTTGAGTTTATTACATTGAAATTGAGAATTAACTTGTATTATATTTTGGATATTCCAATAAAAAGTTTAAAGACATTTAAAAGCGTTAATGCTACTGCTAGTTCAAATAGCAGTAGTGTTGGTGATGTCAGTGATCATGATGTTAATATAAGTATTGATCATGAAGACACATCTAATGTACACGATACTAACCAAAGCTCGTCCACTTTGGTAGTAGAAGTGGAATCTCATCTTCAAGAGATCCATATTTTGATATAATTATTGAAAAATAAAAGGTCAACCAATCCATGTAAGTTATTTATTTTGATTAAGTTATTTTAAAATTTACATTAAATGAAAATGATAGACTTTGTGTGAATTTATTTTTAGGTTTACAAATATTGAAGCTACTTGTTTTTATCATACGTGTGATAAAATCATTGTTCGAGGAACCATTGTTTCAATAGAGTCAACTTCAAGATCATCCTGGATGGATAACTATAATAAATGCTTGGTAGGGACTGTTTAAGATAGGATAAAATTAATATTTCTTTAGTTATTATATAGTTTATTTTAAATTTTAAAAAACTAATCAATGTACAAATTGACAATGCAAGGGAAATTTTGGTGGGACAAGGAAAACAAGATGGTAGTCAAGAAAGTGTGGGAAAACAACAACGCAATTAGGTAAGTTTCAAGCTATAAAAAAATTATATTTAAAATTATAATCTTAAATTTTCTAATCTTATCTATATTTAACAACTTTTCTGTAACAAGTTGCGTGATTTGTGATATGATTCCACAAACATGTAAAAAAAAGTTGGCTCTAATGACATCACGGTATTGAAAAAGTATAAACCGAATCTTGTCATAAAGAGTAATTAGGCAAAGTTTCAAGAAGTTTTGGCATTAAAAAACTTTAAAAGGTGCTCATGATCTGGGTTGTAAAACCACAAGAAAAACAAATACATGGTTGAATGAACAAGCACACCGGTGAAACACTTTTATTTGCTAATGATGAAAAATGCTTGCTAAGACTTTTTAAATTATTTTTTCCTCAATTTTCAATTTAATTTTTATTTGTTAGAATTTTTTTAAAATTTATTTATTTTTCAGGAAAAACTGCTTAGGTGCGAGCCTACTTTAATGGAGTTATATGAGAAAACTCATATAAAAAAGGGATACGGGAAAAGGGGTAAAGAGTTTTGTAGATAGCAAAGAGAAAATGTTCATTCTATGTTTTTTTTTAATTCTTTTAATTTTTAGAATTCTTTTAAATATAATTGAATTTTTTTTTTGGTAAAAAACTTATAACACCACAATGGTTGAAAAACATGGAGAAAATCCTTGCACCTATCCTCCTCATAATCCTCGGTTATGGTTGGAGGTTGAAGCAACTAATGGACAAGATATGAATTGGGTTTCTGGGATGCCTATGGTATTGGCTTATGAAATGAGGTCGAGTCGTTCTGCTTCAACTCTACACATACAATAATCTTGCTTAAGTTAGTCAATGCTAAAATTTAAAGTGAAGGTCCTAAAATAGGTCAAGGATTGAGTAGCTAAATTAGAAGAATAAATGAAAGCCAAATTAGAAGAAGAAAATAGAAAGAATTGGGTAAAAAATGATGGAATATATGACTTTTTATTATAGTGCTTCCCAATTCAGATCTTTTGACCAGGGATTCCCCCTCTTTACCTCTACATTCATCTTTGCAGCGATGTATTTATTTTTATGAGATTATTTTTGAATGAATAATGAAATTAATAAAATCTTGATGTTTAATAAAATTAATAGTTTTTGGTTTTATTATGACTTATATTATTTTTAATACTTTTAATTAACAACTAAAAAATGAATTTACTAAACTTTTGATGAAATTTTTTTGCGATAGAGATTTATGTCATTGGCTAAGCATCATTTCATTGAAAAGTTACAAAATAGTTCAAAAGTTATACAACTTTCCAATGGAATTTGCGGTCGAGATTTTGTTGCGAATCTTGGAATTTCATTGGCTATTCCATCGATAATTTTTAGGTATTACCAACAAAATCAATGATGCGGACTTCTTAATCATATGGTCAAGCAACCCCCAACGAAGATGATACTTCCCCAAGAAAGCCAAAAATTAGGTTTTGAGAACCTTGACCCGAGTTAACATGTAGCTAAGAACCATAGGTATTGTAATTCATGAATTCACGCTACAAGGTTAATTATACCTTGATACGTCAGGTTTTCTTCTTTGTCATAACAAAGAACATGTTTGCTTCAAGCAATACACAATAATATTATTCATCTGAAGGATGCTAAAATTTGTAGCAAGAAAAATATTATATAGTCTTAAGATAATTTACCCTAACAGATCCATATTGGATTACAAACTATTGGGCTTTTAGCTAACACAAGCTTAATGAAATATTATGGTTCAAAGAATGCTTAAAACAATAAAATAAAAACTATGTAAAATGTTTAGAATAATACAAGGAAACAATCAGCCCCCAAAATTGTCCCTATCTTGATTAATTTTCTTTTGTAGTTGGGTTTGACTTGCGTAGAAATAATATGTGATTGTTGCCCCTTTTAGACCTCTTTCCATATTTGGAATATGTTGGAATATGTTGCCTTGAATGCTTGATGTTCTTCCCTTGTTTGGTCAAATTAATACTCTCAAAAATAGGAAAAAGATTTATTGAATTCTTCCCTTTTAGAAGCCTTCCACAATCTCCCTTTAAAGTAAAGAAATCCTGCAAGAGAAAGGAAAAAAAACAACAAGAAAAGTCCACCAAATCTAACCGCCTCTTGTTCTCATTGTAAGGAAAGCATTTCTGTAATGGACAAATAAATAGGGGAATTTACTCTCACATGTTGTCACCTATTGGTTTCCATGTTAGATATGAAATTCTTATCTAATATAGAGACTTGGTAATCCCTCTCCGATTCTACTTTACAACCGCCCATCATGAACTCAAACTTTGCTAGGATTTTTGACAAATCCTTATAGGAAAAGGACCTCAACACCCTAATTACTCCAAACCACTTTTGGACCCCATATAGCCTAAGCCCATACACATCCATAAGGCTCAAATCAGATCTAGCCAAAACTAACTTCTCCATAATTGGATCGAACCCATCAACACCAACAAACCCAATCTAACTGAATGCATCCCAAGGTGAAAACTCAACATGGCTAAATCAAATACAAGTTGAAACCCAAGAAAAAACATTTACTTGGCTAAATGGTCTTCCCCTCTAACCAAACTCCCAACTGAATCCCCATCATGAGTAACCCAAGGTTGAACCATAAGCTAAACCATATCAATCAACAATGGAGATTCTATCATTAATTGTTTTACTAACAAAATCAGCGAGAGGATACTTTTTTGGTAACTTAATTACTGACAAAAATTGGTCAGTGCAATTTATTTTTTTGGCACCAATATTGTGTTGTTATTTCCATCAATATTACCAATTATTGATGAAATGATAACGGAAAACAAATCCTGATAATGTTGTTTTGATAATGTATTTTTGTAGGTAAATCTGTCAATGATATAAATTGCTTATGGAATGGTATTTACATGTTGATGGAATATTTTATCGATATTTTCTAGTTTTCATGTAGTGGAAGTTTTCCTTTTTTTCAAAAGAAATATTAGGAATGATGAAGATGTTTGAAGAAGATGAAATTGAAAAAAAAAAAAAAGAACACTAGGCCTATGATCCTAAAATAATATAGAGGATTTGTATTTAAACATAAAACATAGTAACAATTTGCATAGGATCCTTGGGCAATATTCTCGATGATATGCTTTATATCTTAACTGATTTCAAACACCACTAAAGGTGATATGATTTTATTTAAATCCGAGATATACTTATTTACCATTTTTGCTGGAGTTTTCTTATCTTAGTGAACTACCATCTTCGGTTGAATTTGTTGCCATTAAAACTCCATCCTACAATGTCTCTCCACTAATATAGGTATATTTATGGAAGTAACCATCCTTATTTATTTGATAGTTTTGGATTTTTTTTATCACTCCACTTGTTCTAATAAATCATGTTGAGTTGTTATGCTAATACTCTTTCTCAAACTCTGTCAGGTTTGGGGGCAAAGTTTGGTTCGAAAGTAATTAAAGTAGCCTTTGACATTGATTTAGTGAAGAGGTCTACTATTTGATCTATAATAAATATGTGTTTAGTGATGAGAAGTCCAAGTGTAACTTGTTCAAGCATAAAATGATAATTCAACTTAATATATTTACTACGAGCATGAAACATTAGGTTAACTATCATATAAAAAGTACTAAGGTTGTCATATTAGAGGATTAGAGGAGAAGTAAGTAGAATATGAAGATTTTTTAGAATAAAAGTCATCCACGTGAGTTCGGCTGCAATGTTAGCCATGGCTTGATACTCTACTTCAATGTTGCATTGAGAGATGGTATATTGGTTCTTTATACACCAAAAGATGAGATTTTCTCTAAAAAAATATGTAATATCAAGTGTTGGAACGCCTTATGGTGGGACAACTTACCTAATCTGCATATAAAAAAGCATATAGATCAAATGTAGTATTCAAAATAAAGTGTAAGCCCATGTTAATAGTGCCTTTGATATATCTTTAGATTCAATGAACTATTATTAAATGCACAATAGTAGGAGCATACAGGTCATACATAGTTAACACTATATGAAAGATCTAGTTGTGTGAGTGTTAGATATTGAAAAGCACCAACAAGTCCTCAAAAGTAACTTGGTTCTTCTAATAAAATGTCATTTGATGAGATCCTGGTCTTTGCTTCAAGTGGTGCTCATGGGCTTATAATCAACCATGCTAGCTCGTTCAAAAATGGTAAGGGCATAATATAAGCAGGACATATGGAGGTCATCAAGTGTTTGAGATATCTCAATCCTAGAAAAGTGATTAACTGGTCCTAGTCCTTCATTGTAAATTCTAAATTTAGAAGATAAATGAATGTTCTAACTAAAGCAGCAGAGGTTTGTATAAGAAGTATATCATCTATATAAAGAAAGAAAGGTAAATATACAAAAATAAGAATGAAATGTGAATAAGGATGGGTCTGATAGGCTACAAAAGAAACCATATTTAAGAAACAAAACATTAAACTAATCAAACTAAGCTTACTGAAGTTGACTTTATTAAATTTTAAGACTTAGGTTATGAAGAATGTATGGGTTGTTTGTGCATCTCAGAATTGAGATGAGATAACTTATGCCTTTGTCATGGCAGCTGCATCTCAAACTCAAGCTAGAGTGACTCATGCTCAAATGGTGCCAGTTGCATCTCGAACTCAAGTTTAGACCTAAACTGTTGGGCTTCATACTAACTGTATCTTCAGTTAGGGAGAGGGAGCCTATAGAAGTTTATGAATCTGGAGTGAATATTGGCACTACCAGTAAAGGACTCAAACATGATAGTATCAATATTGGCAACTAAGTTTATGCAATAAGATTAAAGTGAGTATAAGGTAACCATAAATCAAATATGTTAATGACATGTGATGTAGGAGGAGTAATGCTTTGACTTGAGTGCTTTATAAGGAAAAAATAACTCGTTAAAAACCATATTGCAGGAGATAAAATATTTTTTTCTAAAGGGATATAAACTTTTCTATCCTTTACGTTTATCATTAGAGCGTACAAAGATGCAAAGTATGAATTTTGGATTAAACTTGTGTCACCGTGTACTTCAGGTGAAGTATAATCAGGATAAGTTTCATATAGTGTAAAGTATGAAGTTTAAAAATTAAGTGCAAACAAATGCAACCAATTAATAAGGTAGATAACATTAATGAAAGCTTCTACCCATAAAAATAGAGTGGCACCATTGTGAAATAACATAGTCATACCTAGTTCTCATATTATCTTATTTTTCCTTTCAACCATACTTGTTTCCTTTAGAGTATATAGGCACGATACCTAATGAATAATACTAGTGGAAAGAAAATAAGATGATAGCATGGAGTTTTTGAATTCTCCTTTTCTATTAGAGTGAAAAATCTTGATTTGTTTGTTGAATTATCTGGTAACATATTATTCAAAGGCTACATAAGCATTTGCAAAATTAGATTTATGTTGTAAGAGAATGATCCAAATATACTTAGAAAAGTCATTTAGCAAACAAACATAATCTTTGAATTTTCCTAATGATAAAATATGAGTAGGTACCTATAACTCACAATGAATATTTTTAAAATGTACCAGCACTTAAATGTTAAGATTAGGAAAACAATAATGTACTAAGCTTCCTGAATTGACAAGTATCACAAATGTGTTATTTTTTTATAGCTCCTATAACATTAATCATGCCTTTATTTTTTTAATAATTGTAAAGCATAAAGCCAAGGATATTCTAAGAGTTGATGCTAAAAGTTTGTTGAGCCAGATTTGAATCAATGAGAAAAGTAGAGCTCCAATAAAGTGGGAAAAATATAGAGATCACGATTACACCTCCCTATGATCACCGATTGTCCTGTTTGTTGTTCCTTAATACAATAGTCAACATTAGAGAATTTATAATTAACAAGAAACTAAGTTGGTAGCTAACTATCAAAAATAAATTTTTTGTTAAGTTAGGAACTAGCAGGACATTGTAAAAATATAAAGTATTTTTTCTTAATGCTATAATCTCTAATACCAGGAATTTGAAAAGAAGATCCATTACTAATAAGAATTGAATCTACACCAAAGTAGTTGTGGATATTAGATAACATATTTGACTTTCCTGTCATGTGTTGGAAGCTTCTATGTCTATTCACTCTACTTTAGTGATGGTGTTGTCCAATGTGACGGCTATAAGAGCTTGTGGTATGTCATCATGCTGAGTTGGTTGTTTTGGCACCTTTTAACATGTTTTTACAATATATCTCATTGTGCTATAGTACTAGAATTTTTTTTCACGATAAAGATCTCTTTTTGTATAGGTCATACGACATTCACTAGGTGGTAGATGATGTCTTTGTTGAGAGCCTGATTAGGCTAGAAGAATAAGAATTGTTTCATTCGTTTTATTGTTGTGCTTGAAATCCTTTCCTAGTTGATATGAATTTTTTTTGTTGCCAAGATATCGTGAGGGAAATTATTAGAAGTGTTGTTGTTTTTGTCCATAAAATGTCATTTGAGGAGTGAATGAGTTTGGGTCACTTTCATGATTAAAGAACCAATTACGTCGCTGATCAAGACTTTGGAGTTAGGAGACCAGCTCAGAGTATGATGACCTAGGTGGCTTCAACATGGTAGTGGTGAATTGAGGGCTAAGGCTAGTGAGAAGGAATAAAATGTTTTCTTTTTCTGGGATAGGTTTCCCGATAGTTAAAAGACCAACGTATAAACCTTTAAAGGTGCGAGTATGTTGTCAAATAGTTTTGTTATCTACTTCATGAAAATATGTTACCTGTTGTTTAAGTGTGAATTCATGTTCTTGTAAATTTTTTGCATATGCATTCTTAAGTGCGTCCCAAATAACATAGGCTATGTTTAAGCTAACAACTAGGTTGAGTGTTTCTTTAGAGTGTGTTCCAATTATCCACCCATGAAAATAATGATCCACCTTTCTCCAGACAATGTATACTTCAATTAATCTTGGTGCAAACATTTATGCATCCATAGTGTTATTTGAATTCGATATGGTGTATTTAATGAGGGCAGGATCTTTATTTGTAATATGGTTGACAGACTCTTAGCTTTCTACAAAAGCCAAGACTTGTTCATGTCATATGGGATAATTTACAGGACTACGTTTGAGGGTAATGAAGTTGCCAATATTGAGAGGTAATGAAGTTATGGTTGTACAGAGTTGTTGGGATGTGTCATGTGTTCACACTTACTCTAACACCAAGAAGGAAAATTGGAAATGATGGATGTGTTTGAATAAAAAGAAACTGAAAAATATAAACACTCGACAATGATCTTAAATTATTATAGAGGAATTCATTTTAAGCATAAAAGTATAGTAACGTATTGCATGAAATCCATAGGCAATATTTCAAACACCACCAAAGATAATTTTGATTTAATTTGAATTCTAGATATGCTCATTCACCATTTTTGGTAGAGTTTCCTTATCTAGTTGAACTACTATCTTGGGTTGAATCTGTTGCCATTAAAACTCCCTTATTTCTTTTACAGTTTTGGATTTCCTCAGCACTCCACTTATGCCCACAAATCATTCTAAATTGTTGAGTTGTGCTAATATTTTCCATTTAAAACATTTGTTGTTGTTGTTGTTGTTGTCGCCGTCGCCGTCGCCGTCGCCGTCGCCGTTGCACAGTTTTTGAACATTTTATTATTTAGTGCATCTTATTTAATGATTATATGGGTGATAATAAGGTGCACTACCAAATTTTTAGATTTACCAATGGAATTGTCTATCGATATTTATACTCACAGTTTGTCAGAATGAAATTTGCACACGTGATCATAGAAGAAAATAATCTGTCAGAAAAACTCTCATCAGCGAGTTTGTCGGTAATCATTTTATAGATGGATTTACTAACGAACAAAGCATGCCACAAAAAACTTTACCTGACAGTATGTCTATCGGTGAATTTGACATGTAACGCCAAACAAACCATTTATTATTCCATTGGTAAGTAAACATTGACAATGACATTTGCAGTAATTGTTTTTTAGCTCTCTGATATATACTGACAGTTTATGTTCATAAGTAACCATTTCAATAATAATTTTAAAACATATATTTTTAAAAAATATATTAACAAAAACAAAAAATAATTAAAAAAATTAAATTAATATAAATTTGAAATATTTATTAAAAATTTAAACATTTATAAATTCAAATACAATTAATCTAGCATAGAGACAATAGAAGAGGAGGAGGAGGCGAGTCTTCACCTAGATCGTAGGATGAATAAAAAGGAACACATGTATCACCCATATGTGATCTTATTTCCATTACCAATCGACAGATTTTGGGTATCCCAGCATTGAGTCATTTATAATCAGTAGCAAGATGGGTCGTCTGATATTTAACTCGCTAATCTAAAATCACCTCAAACTCTAGAGTTTAACTGCTCGGAACTGATTGAGAGCATCCAACGGTTGAAACACTATGGGTCATCCACAAGAACTTGGTCATAGTGTTAGAGAGACCACACACTTGATTTCTATCGGGTTTACCAAACAATCCTGCCTCCAACCATAAATCCGGATTGAGATATGAATGGGTTATATGTATCTTGAAAAAAAAAAGTCAGTAAATTCAAGAAAATAATAACTTAAGAAAAAAATGGTTGAAAACTACATACTACAAAGTGTTTAGCTTGACTATCCACAAGTTGTTGCACCCGTTTTTGGTAGTCATTAATCTACATGTACGTTTCCATAAAAATCTCCATTGAGCTTGGTTCGCGTCCAAGAACCATATCCTGCAAGCAAAAAGTGTAGTTAGTTAAATATATTTATAAGAAACAACAGATAAAAAATAGATGTAATTTAAAAAAATCTTACCATTCTCTTTGCAAGCGAAATGAATGGAACGGAGCCACCAATGTACAGGGTAACGAAACCATGAACACGTCGGGTTTTAGTTCTCCATACTGGAGTCTTATCGTCGCATGAAATGATTGAACATCAAAAGTTGAATATATTCCGCCCACACAGCCCTTAAGATGTATAGAGGTTTGAAATCTTTTGAAACCACCACCTCCTTCCAGCTTGGAAGCTCACTCTCTTTCACATATTTATTTGCCTTTCTATTGTACCTCGTACAAAAAAATCACACAATCTATTTGATACAAATGAATTATGTATTATTAAATGAATAATAAAATTGAATAAAAAGATTAAAAAATTCTATCTTGATTTCAATCTTACCTAGTTGCATTGTGATTTTTCCAAACTCTCATTACAATAGTGTTGTAAGCTCTATCCCATTCAAGTTTTTTCGTGCAGTTAAAATTTGTACAAGAAAAATTTCATTAATAAGTTAATAAACTAACCAAATTAACATGATACAAAAATATTTAAGCTAATACTAACGTTAAACCTTCTGAACCATGAATCAATCATAGGTTTCCATTCAAGATGTTTGAAAATTTGACTATATTGAAATAGTGGAATTTCCATCAATGATTTCATAGTAAACCTGAAATTGCATTTGTTAATTAAAATTATTTTTAAAAAAAATTATTAACATGTCAATATTAAGGGAATACAAACTTACATTGAAAGGTTGTTCTTCCTCTAAGCCTGGTACTTCTGAGTAAATGGAACTCGTTGTAAAGGGACCCCCTGCGACGTGGTGGCATCACATTCAATGAGCCTGCATCATGAGTGGATGTCTGTGTCTTAGGTGTGTGATCTCGGTCGACACCTAATGACTCATGGTCGTGAGAAATACTGCTAGAAGAACTAGCAACCATCCTGTCTGTATGACATGCTATTGACATTTCCCTAGACATCTACACAAATTAAAAGATTAAGGTACTGTAAATCATTAAACATTCATATTTTAAAAAAATTGATAGCACCTCACCTATGTGGGAGACTACCTAAAATTTTTGAACTTGCAAATATACAACAATTTAAATTGGATTGCCACAAACCAGTTGATTATATTTTAATTTATCTCAATTGAATAATTTCAATTATATTTATTTAACCAAAATTTTAATTCGTTTTGCTATGATCATTTGCAAAATGATCATAGGAGGTTAATATAAACACATTAAAAGATCTATAGTATCAATATTTCACATTAAAAACTATTCATTTTTCCTAACTACTATCTTAGCTATTTTTAATCTTTTATTTATTTATGATGACTACTATTTTGTTTAATTTTTATTATTTTTAAATAATTTTTATTTTTTTTTGAAATTTAAAATTGTTTGTTAACACCAACAAATCAATTAGCTAACCATGTATAATCATTAAAGAACATAAAAAATAAAATCAGAATTAAAAAAATTCTAACAATCTATATACAATCATTAAAGACCATAAAAATTAAAAAATTGCCATCAACATTTATGCAATTATTTATAGCATAAAAAATTAAAAAATTGCCATCAACATTTACACAATTATTTGTACCAAAAAAAATTTTAAAAAATTAAAAATTTTCATTAACATTTATACAATTATTAATAACACAAAAATATAAAATGTCAAGTTTTTCCAATCATAAGAAGAAAAAAAATCCGAACAAATCATTAAATGAATAGTGAATAAAAGAAGGAGAAAAGAAAAAAAGACATACATGTGCGTGGAGAAGCAGAGAAGAGAAGATAATGGGTTGAGGATAGAAGTAGAGAGAGAAGAGAAAAAAAGGTATGAAGATTTGGGAGGAGAAGAGAAGAAGCTACAGAGGAAGAGAGAAGAAGATAAATGATCGTATGTTCTGATTTTAGGGATTCTAGTATTTTAATTTGGGGTTTATTTACCAGCGGTTTTACCGATTGACAATTAAATATTAATATTTTTATTTTTATTATCGATGTATCTATCTGTAAAGTCTAATTGAAAATTTCAATTTAATCAAATTTTTTCAGAAATCCACCAATATCACTGACTACATTTTTTGTTCATTAGTGATTTTGTATGTATTGATTAATAATAAACAATGCAAGTGAGAAGTGAACATTACCATAGCTCTCAAGAAAATATTGATGTACATTAACAGTCGATAATTCCATATATACTGAATAGTAATAAACAGTGCAAGTGTAAAGTGAACAATATCTTAGCGCTCGAGAAAATATCAAAGGTCATTAATTGTTAGTAATCGATCCCGTATGTATTGTGCACAATGAACAATGCTAGTGAGAAGGGAACAATTCCAATGTTCTCTCAAATATATCAACAGACTCAATCTATCGATGTATCTATTTGCATTTTATAAGTCCGTTGGTATTTTTTTCGGTGCAAAATAATTTCTGTTATCAAATTGTATTTGCATCCATCTTGTAAATACTTAACACAAGTTCTATGTATAATAATAAAATCACAGTAACACACACAATACAATAACACAAGTTCCATGTATAATAATAAAATCACATAAACTAAATATTTCATTATGATTTAATAATAAATAAATGTCATTATCATTACATTAAAGTTAATTTCATCCAGAAATATTACATTATAGTTTATGACATTACACATTCGTGTTGTGCAAATTAATAAAAATTATCTTCCTCTTTAATTTTATCATCGTCATATCCATCGCAATCTTCTACGTTGAATTCTTCGCTATCATCATCTTCATCGACTTGTGTATATCCGTTAGTTCTTAAAACATCATTTAACTCCTCAACGTTCAGTATTGCAGATGGATTTACCAACAGATTTAATCTGTGAATTTAAATTCATCGGTAATTATGTGTGTAAAAATAACACTTCATCATATTTTTTGGTTTTTTTTCATTGTAATTTTCTCAGTATATACCAATGAAATATTTTTGACAATGCTAACCAATGGCTGCTAGGAGTGTATATTCAGTTGGAAAAACTCGCCGTAATTTACCGAAATAATATTTCTATCGATTTATCATCCGTTTATATTTGTTATTTTTCTGGTATTCTTTCTAGGTATCTTACGTTTGTCTCTTGGATCTCCTTGGGACAAGTAATAGAAAATTAAATGTCAAATTAATAACGATAAAATATTACTGGATCTTCAAGGACGTCCGGAAAATCTTAATGGCAACTTATAATTATGAGACAAATACGCAAGTTAAGATAGAGAGGCCGAAGTCAAGAATTTTCCTTGTATCATTAAAAAAAGAGAGGAGTAGTCATGCATGCAAGAGATACAAACGATCGATTGATAAGAAAAAGGAGCATGCAAGTGTTTTTAACAAAAATAAAAATAAATCGTTCTAAATATACACAATTAATACTATATATAATTAATTTACCCTCTAAATAAATCTAATTAATGGTTGGCAGACACGATGATCATAAATTATACTATTTTTATTGGTTTCTCTTGAGTTTGAATTTTGAGAAATAGTATCTAAAGAAATTTATTTTATTTTTAAGGTAGCAGATCAATATTTAATGTGGAGAAATTATTAGTCTTAAATAACATGTATTAATTATCACTAAAAATAAATACCTCCTTATTTAATAATTAACATTCTCAAACAATCGATTTCCTTCCGAATTATTCTTCAATCCACGTACGTACGTAGCATACAGAAAGTTGAGCTTGTTTACTCCGCTGAATCATTTTACAGTATTGATGGGAACATATACAGGCTATGTATGTATATCCGTATATATGCTATGTATGTATGTATGTATGTATGTATGTAAATGTAACACAAAACAGGTGCTGGTCATATACACATATATACACAAGGAATTCCAACACCTAAAATTTGTACCGGGTGTTTAGAAGATTGATAAAAATTATTTTTTATCTATAAAATTAATTTTTAACATCAAAACAATTTAAAAATATATAAAAACATAATTTAAAAAGAAAAAAATAATAACTAAACACCGCTGCACTAAGCAATTCCAAAATTTCAACCAAAATAGTAGCGGACTAGATTGGGCAAGGTAGTAAGCACACAGCGAAGAGAAAATATAATCAAATGGGGAATCTTTGGATTTCCCAAAAATAAAATAAAATAAAAGGTATTTTAATTTATACCAAAAATAAATAATAATAATAATAATATAAGGAAGATCAGCATTAACATTGTCCTAGTTGTCCTAAAGAAGCGATCAATTAATCTATATATATAAATAATATGATATGATATTGATTTCTTGCAAAGACTTTGTCTGGAATATCTTGTTCACTGGCCTCCGCTGGCTTGCGGTCACGAGTGCCCATTTGATTTTATTATTCATGGAACTCTGTGGACCCGACTTGTAGGCTACAGTTTGCAAAACCAATATTATTCAATACCATAAATAGCCTTATCATATACTCGATCGCATTACATTATTAATACATAACTCTACCACAACAACCCAGCTCCCCCCCTCTCTCTCATCAAAATATTACTCTCAAACACATTGCAAGTTAGCCCAGCTTTTTTCTTCCCTCCTTCCTTAATTCACAGCCTGTCAAGCTTGAATTATTATGAACATGAATACAAACATGTCTTAACTTAAGGTTTGCTTTGTTGTTCTTCTAAGCAAGGGAGAGCTAGCTATAGGCTAATTCAACTATTGGAGTCTTTCTGGTGTTTACTAGCCATAATTAATAACTCTCCGAATTCAGCACCACAGCTGCACTCCATAGGTTGCTCCGTCCATGTTGTTAAAAGAAAAAAAATGAGTTATGGAAGCTCATGAGTGGTATAAGGGCTTGCTTGTTTTTCAGCTTTTCTTTGTCAACAATAGACTACCTTGTGGCATGAAGGAGGGAGATGTTCAATGAGCCTTGTAGGAAAGTACAGCGATCTGGTCACTATATATTTCAGGTGATGAATATATAATTATAGAGTAGTTTTCTTGTTCTTGTACTGAGTTGGTCGTGAAACTTGAGTTTTTTCTTTTCTCTTTTTCTTCCGAGTTCTGAAAGATGGCTTATAAGGACAGCATTCATGATCTTTTTTTTTTTTTGTTTGCTAGCTGTATTGGTTATTTGTGATTTTCATGATTGCTAATAAATCTCTTGCATATAATTAAGAATACAAAGTGCAAAATTGGTCTTGCAGTCTTCTCAGTCTTCCATCTCATAGTTATCCAGTTTGCTGTTCATTTTTGTCTATTTGTTGATTGCTTTATGCTTTAATTAAAATAAGCTTCTGTATCAAAAGAAGGATTTTTAACTGTTGTGTGATTTCATCATGTGGCTATCGAAAAGGGTTGGTTTTGGAAGAAACAGAAAGGAGTGTGAACACTTTTCTAGAACAAATTTCATGGAGATGAAGACTACCCTTTTGGCTAGTGATTGTCCCCCCAGTGAGAGAGAGAGAGAGAGAGAGAGAGAGAGACCCAAAATCCATGTTTGGTATTTCTATTGCCTACTTCCAGTTTTCTCCTTACGTCCTTCTTCATTGTCAAGGCACTATTTAATTTGTTACACTTTCAGAGCTCCCAATGCAGTTGTGAGCAGTCCCCTCCCCCTCCATTTCAGCAGAAATCCTCCTTTACATTTTCGAAGACAAAAATAGGTGGCATGATTTAAAATATAGCAAGGCAATTTCATCTTTGTAATAATTGCTTGCATCTAGAGCAAGATTGAAGAAGATCTCGTTCGTTTGAATGTTTCTTGCATTTGAATTTTACTTTATCAAAATTTACAAAATCTGTTCTGTATCACTTTTGCTCCCAGATATCCCATAGAAACTTCGGGTCAACGGCCCTTTGTCTCCACCCCTATGTAGTGGCCTTTTATAAATCCACCACAGTTTATAGAGTAAATAATGGAAACAGATAAGGAAAAAAAAAAAAAAAAGAGGCAAAGTTTATGATGGATCACATGTTATCCATCTCCATGATTGATCTCTTTTTCTGTTATAATTTTCTTGCTGTTTTATTTTTTCTTGATGAAATCGGAGTTGCAAGATTCTCTGTACTCTCTTATATTAGTTTGAAGTTTGATTATCATATAATTTCAGGGATGGGAACCAAACTTGAATATGCCATCAATCTTCTAGCAACTTCACACAATAGCAGTAGCGTTAGTGTACGTTGTGTGGATGACCTGGAATATTTGCAGACCAGGGGTCTGAGTAAGGACCTTCAAGTTAGTGGGATAGACAAGTTTTGCAGCTCTATGGACAGGATGCCTGAGAAACACAACATAGACTTCATCAAGAAGACAATGCAGTTGCATGATGATATCTTCAAACAACAGGTTAGTTTCAAGTCTAGTTTAACGTACATGTTTTGTGGAGATCAATGTGTTAGCTGAAACCTTTTTACTTGAAGAATATTTTTTCCCCATAGTTGGACATTTTGACATCACTACTTTCCAGGGAATAGTTTCCAGCTAGAACTACTGAGGCCAGGGTAGTGTTATCTATTCATCACTCTAATTCAGACCTAGAACCCTCTGAGCAATATATAAATAATCTTAATTACAGAAGCATTTCCCTTTTCTTTCCACTGGCTAGCCCCACAGGCATAAATTACTGATTACTGTCTATGGCAAGGAACTTGAAAGCTGACAACAGGAATATTATTAACTAACTGTAAAGTGGAACTTGCAGGTAAGGGAACTCCATAGGCTGTACAGTGTTCAAAAGATGTTGATGGATGAGTTGAACAAGAATGAAATTAAACAAAACAGGAAGTACTGGACTCCAATGACTGGTTCATATACTAACTACTCTCAATTCGCTAACCGGCCTAAATCAACAGAACAAACCACTTGTGGTTCTAGTTTCCTTGTTCAAAGACCGAGAGATGATCCAAGTTCAAGAGAAAGAAGTGGTAGCTGCTCAGATGAGACGATGAGATTAACAAGGGGATTCGATCTTGAAAGGCTTGCTGAGCATATATCAACTGGAGTTGGAGCCGTGGACGAGAACCAAGCTGGGCCAAGCACTTGTGCACCCCAAAAAGGAAAAATGAGCATAGATGGATCTGATGAAGATAGTGAAGTGGAGCTGACATTAAGCATCGGAGGTAGCACTACAAGCAAGAAGATATCCAAAAACTACCAGACACTTGAGCTTGAATCCCCAGCCTCGTTTATATCTGAACGAGGAGAGGATTACAGCACTCCAACAACCCCAATGAGCAGCTCTAGTGCAACATGCGGTCAGGACAGAAAGCGGCCGCATTGGCTTTTCCAAAAAGTTTAAGTATAAATAGAACTTGACCATATGTATGTGTGTGTCCTTCTAAAACTCCACTTGACTCGGACCAACAAAAATCTATGGTCTTTGAATTGAGATTCTTGATTCAGTTCCAACCTCGATCTATTAAATGGATTTTGAGGAACCCTTATCTGGGGTATTACATTGGTTGTGAATAGGACATCTACTGGACGTCAATCTAGCTACCTTTTCTTTTCAAGGCCACCAGTTCAATATTTGAAATCTCGATCTACAGACTTTGTGTTTTTAGTTGTTCTGCACCCATCTTAGTTTGTAAACTTTTCCAATTTCAGATATGTAAGAGCAGATTGGAGAAAGAAATTAATGAGAGTAATTAATATGTTATCCTACAGAAGTAAACCAGCAGGCGTGTATGAGATGATGACCAAATAGGTGGCCGCACTTAAATGCATTCAAGGATGCTTATCACTACCAACTTGGGGATAAGAATTTAAGAAAATTTTGTCTCCCTTTTTTTTTCTTTCCTCTAACTAATGTTGTGAAAGCAACAGGTAGTCGAATTGCAAAACTAACAATGATTAATATCACAGATTGTGCTTCTTGCAGTCACAAATATTGTCAGAATGTGTGAAGTGGGGCAGAAGGAAGCCATTGATATGGTTTTTTGTCTTCAAATCCTTGTCTCTTATTTCAAAGTGTTTCAGTGCAGATGGTCCTGACCAAAACACAACCCTCTCTTTTTCTTTGCTGCTGTATCCATCATCTCTCCAATAAAGGAGAGAAACAGCGTTGCTCAACCCATGATCCATGTAAGATCAACTTGCACGTCCTACTGATCAAACGGTGGAGTATAGAGAAGACAAGGAAGATACTATAATTAAACATGCCCATCATTTTAGGGACTTAAACTCTTGCAACTTAGTTTTTAATTTTCCTTTATGCTTTTCCCCTCAATAGCATGCTTCTTGTGCACATTAAAAGCCACATAATCCGAGGTTCGTACTTACAAATTGAAAATATAGCAGAATTTGTAAACATACCTGAGACCCCACTTTGCTAAAATGGTCATACGGTGAAAAACACAGTTCAGAAACAATTTACTAGTGATTTTTTTGTTTTTCAAGAGAAATGGTTGAAATTTTGTTGTTCTATCTGTAAACCTTCACTAACTCCCAATTCTAAGACCTTATTTAGCATATCTTTTGAATACTTAGGTTTGGATTTAAGAAATAGACATGTGTTATATGTATACAGCTATTCCTGCAGATTCATGCACAGACCATCAACAGTCCCTTTAGGCTGTTAAACTTGACCTTCCCTATTTATATGCTATTTTCAAGTGCTGTACCTTTTCTTTTTGCATGCTCACTTGATTTATAGAGTTCTCACAGCTTTAATAACATTTTAGAATTGCTGTAACTCTCACTTCCCTTTCCCTAGCTGTCAAAAAGTTTGTACTTTTAACGTTTCTTAGAACAGGCACTCATTATATGCTTTGACAAGAGGAGGAGGACGAATGAGAAGCTTCATTCTAGATCATTAATTATGACTTTATCTGCATGTGGGCATCTTTAGTTTAATTATTTATCTCATTGTCGAAGACTCGAAATCATATATTGTCCCTGGCAGAGACAGTGCTGCTTTACTTGGCAACTATTTTTGCTGAAAAGCTCCTCCAGTTGAATTTTCAACGTTTTAAAATCAAATGTCCCATTGAGGTTCTCAGTTCTAATCCTTGGACACCCGATCTCGAAACACACTTCGAAAGTAATTTGCTTGTTGAGAGAACGGACATTTAACAAAATCGTAGTCGATAGTGAGCGAAACAACACAACAGATCCCATTGCAGTGGACTGTGGGAGCTCCAACATCTGCTCCCCTAGACTAACTAAACGAGGTTGCAAAAGCAATATCTGTACCCTTGAACATCATTTTTTCAAGGAAATTTGAACTCACCAGCGACACACACACACACA
>Ga0325401_1000702_pt1 | contig 25567 bp, 21 predicted proteins | sample PopdelMetagenome_FD_205666 | JGI IMG/M metagenome (GOLD analysis project Ga0325401, IMG submission 205666) | Populus deltoides microbial communities from Bellville, Georgia, United States - Xylem-PdKOR-R2 | ecosystem: Host-associated > Plants > Phyllosphere > Stem > Wood/Secondary xylem | place...
CGAGCACCACGCCAATACGTTGCTGTGCCTGCGAGCCGGCGTACCCGTGCTGTGCGAAAAAGCCTTTGCCCTCAACGCCCAACAAGCCGCCGAAATGATAGCCACCGCGCAGACCCACGGCGTTTTCCTGATGGAAGCATTCTGGACGCGCTTCTTCCCGGCTGTTAAAGAAGCTCTGCGCATGGTGCAAGCCGGGGAGCTAGGGGAGGTAAAGCACATCGTGGCCGATTTTGGCTTCAAAGCGCCTTACAATCCCGAAGGTCGCCTGTTCAACCCCGCGCTGGCAGGAGGTAGTTTGCTCGATGTTGGCGTGTATCCGTTGTTTATCAGCAAGTTGCTGCTTGGCAATCCGGCGGAAGTAAAAGCCGTTGCCACGTTCGCCCCAACCGGTGTAGATACCAACTGTGTCATGTCGTTGGCTTACGCAAACGGGGCTACTGCGAGCTTATATTCTACTGTTGTGGCTCATACCGACACGACCTGCCGCGTCTACGGTACCGAGGCTAGCTTGCATTTCAACGGCCGCTTTCACGCCTCCGATGGCCTAACGGTGTACCGTGAAGGTGAAGAACCTAGAGTTATTGCTTGCGAAAAGAAAGGCTACGGCTACCACTACGAAGCCGAGCACGTGCAAGAATGCCTAGAGCAAGGCTTAGTAGAAAGCCCCTTGCTGCCACTAAGTTTCAGCTTAGAGCTGATGCAGTTGCTAGATCAAATTCGGGAACAGATTGGTCTACATTACCCAGGAGAATAATGCACGTAACAAGCGTAACCTAATCACAACCCAAACATTACACCTAGTCACTCAGTCACTCAGTCACTCAGTCACTCAGTCACTCAGTCACTCAGTCACTCAGTCACTCAGTCACTCAGTCACTCAGTCACTCAGTCACTCAGTCACTCAGTCACTCCACACCTACCATCCGTCGGATACCTAGCTTTTTCATACGAGCCTCCAGCGTTTTAGCATTGATGTCAAGCAGGACGGCGGCGCCGTTGGGGCCGCTTACGCGCCCACCAGTGCGCTTGAGAGCCGCCAGAATATGGTCGCGCTCTTGGTCACGCAGCGTTTTGATGGGCGCCTGATCGGGCAGCGGAATGGGCGGTGAGGCTTGCGCAGCCACAGCCGAAAAGCCCGCAAACTCCAGAAACGGCCCCGTGGAAACAATAACGGCTTGCTCCAGCACGTGCTCTAGCTCGCGAATATTACCGGGCCAACTGTACTGCTGCATGGCGCGCAGGTCCCGCTCACGCAAGCCACGCACGGGCTTGGCTAGCTTCTTCGTGAGACGCTCCAGGAAGAAGCGGATGAGGGGCTCAATATCCTCAGGCCGTTCGCGCAAGGCGGGCAGCTTGATCGGAAAGACGTTGAGGCGGTAATACAGATCGGCGCGGAAGCGGCCTGCGGCCACCTCGTCTTCCAGCACGCGGTTGGTGGCCGCAATGATACGCGCGTCCGTCTTAATCACGCGGCGGCCGCCAATGCGCTCAAACTCTTTTTCCTGCAACACCCGCAAAAGCTTGGCTTGCAAGTCAAGCGGCAACTCCCCGATTTCGTCCAGGAAAATCGTACCGCCATCGGCTAGCTCAAACTTGCCAATGCGTCGGTCGACGGCCCCAGTGAAAGCGCCCTTCTCGTGACCAAACAGTTCGCTCTCAATAAGCTGGGCGGGCAGAGCCGCACAGTTGATTTTGATAAGAGCCCGGTCTTTTCGCGGGGAAGAATTGTGTAAGGCTCTAGCCGCTAGCTCCTTACCCGTACCCGATTCGCCCGTCACCAGCACCGTCGTATCGGTGGGCGCCACTTGCTGAATGCGCGTCAGAGCCGGTTGTAGGGCGGGGCTGTTGCCAATGAACTCGCCAAAGTTGGCAGTGGTATTAATCTCGTCGATTAGGTACGTCCGTTCCCGCTCTAGCTGGGCTCGTAAGCTCTCGATCTGCTCGAACGCGAATAAGTTCTTAAGAGCTAGGGTAATCTGGGGTACTAGTCCCATGATAAGCTCAAGGTCGTCTTCGGAGAAGCTGTCGTTTTGGCGGCTCGATAGGATCAAAACGGCGCCTTGGTCTTCGCGCACCCACAGCGGCGCCGTCAGGATAGAGAGGGTGCCGTGCTGCCGCTGAATCTGGTCAAAAAGCCGGTACTGTTGGGCTAGGTCCGCGAAATTCTTTCCTAGGTACAGGGCCGGTTTGGTGAACAGCTCAAACGCCTCAGCTTCCATACTTCTATAATCTGGTACGTCACTCCAACGGTTGGGGTCGAGGGGCTCGAACGTAGCGCCATCCGGCTGCTTGCGCATCTCCACAAACGCTTCCCGCGTGCCGCCCCGCCGCTGAATGCGTACGCCAAAGTAGTCGCAGGGCACCACACGGTTGATTTCCGTTGCTACTCGCTGGAAGAGCTGTTGCCGATCTTTGATGGTTAGCAGTGCATTATTGACGGCTAACTGAATGGTTTTTTCTCGTTCTCGGCGCGCAATCTCCTCGAAAGCTAGGGTGTTGCTAACCGCTACGGCCACGAGGCTGCTGATTTTCTCCAGCAGCTTTACATCGGCTTCTCCGAAGTTTGGATGCTTACGCGAAGCTAGGCACAGCAAGCCCACCTGGTTGCCGCCCGTGCGCATAGGCACGATGGTGATATAACGAATGCCCTGCTCTTGCATTAGGCAAAACGGCGAATCAGGATAATGATCCAGCAAATCCTGGATGGGTATAGTATGAATAGCCGGATTGCGCAGGAAATATTCGGTAGCGCTGCCTACTATCAGGCTATTGGGAGTGGTATTCGTAACACCCACCGTAGGCGTTAGGCTATTGAGGTAATCGCGCAAGAATAAGCGCTTATGTACACCATCGGGGTCAAGGGTGACGATAACAACCAAGTCGAACGGAAAAATCAGCCGCAGCTTTTTCGTGACGATCTTAAACAACGATTCTTTGTCGCGCGTAGTGGCAATAGCTTCATTCAAATAAAGCAACAGCGACTCGTCTTGGTTGGAAAGCGTAGCAGCAGTGGATTGTTGATCAGCCATATAATTCTTGCTTCAAAGAGTACTGTTTTACCCTGCAAAGTTATTACTTACGGATACTATTTTCCTTAAATAGCAGGAAAAATAAATAGTAATATCTCAAATATCAGGAAAAATTATCACTAAGCTCGTATTGATACAGATCAGATTAAAATTATTTTAATAAATTAAGTAACAGTATTACAGTGCATTACGTTTCGTATTTGACGAAAATGGGGCACCTGGCACAAGGTTAGGTAAAGAGCAGGCACCAACAAGTCGTACACTCGTATGCATTCCCGATCAACTTTTGCTGCACCACTGCTCACAACCCTAGGGTTGCTAGTAGGGAGTGCCGCTTACGCACAAGTACCTATAGCTACTGCTACTGCCGGCGACTCGCTGTCGTTGGAAACTACTATCCGCTCGGTACTAGATGCCAACCCATCTATTAACGCCTTGCAAGAGGAAGTGAACCGGGCCCAGGCTAGCTTGGCCGAAACCCGCACCTACCTCAAGCCGGTTGTGAATGGTACCGCCAGCTACACCCGCATCGACCCGGTGGTGAAGCTGCCTTTTAATGGCGAAGTCCTGCAATTTGCGCCTAATAACAACTACGATGTGCACCTGGCTGCTCAGTACACGTTATTGGACCTGGGCCGCACGCGGGCTAATATCGACCTGTCGCGCAGCCGCATTGCTTCGGCCACTGACCAGGTTACCGTAACACGGCGTGACCTAGCTTTCTCGGCGGCGCAGAGCTACTATAGCATTCTGTTTGCCCGCGAAGCCATCCGGGTACAGGAAGCTCAGATTGCTTCTTTGCAGCAACACCAGCGCGAAATGGAACGGCGCGTACAAGGTGGCGTGAGCACCAACTTCGACGTGACGACCACGAAAGTGCGGATTGCCCAAGCTGAGAATACGAAAATTGACTTGCAGAATCAGCTGCTCAATCAGGAAGTACAGCTCGCTCGCCTGTTGCACCGCCCCGAAAACACGGTAGTGCCCGTGCGCGGCCGCTTCGAGTACAATCCGCAGGCCGTAGACGTAGCAGCTGCCCTGAACGCTGGCTCCCAAAACCGGCCCGAAGTGAAACTGGCCAAAGACAACGAGCAAACGGCTATTGCGCAGCAGCACGTGGTAGAAGCCAGCAACCGCCCCAGTTTGAACGTGCTAGGGCAAGTAGGCTCCAAAAACGGCTACATCCTGCCCAACATTGAGCGCATGCGCTTTAACACGGTGCTAGGGGCGCAGTTGAACGTGCCCATCTACGACGGTAACCGCAATAAAGTCCAGCGTGTGGGCGCCGAAGCTACGGTGAAAGGGGCGCAGGCCCGCATTCAAGATACGCAAGAGCAGGTGCGCGCCGACGTGTTGCAGGCCGTGAATAACATGCAGGCCTCTGCGGCCCGCTACGATAACTCGGAGGTGCAGATTGCACAGGCCACCGACGCCCTAACGCGCGCTAAGTCGCGCTACCGCTACGGCGTTGGCAATAACCTCGACGTGCTCGATGCCGAAACGCAGCTAGCCCAGTCGCGCCTCTCGCGCCTGCAAGCCATCTACAATTATACCCTTGGTCAATACCAGCTCCGCCGCGCCACTGGCGAGCAGATTTGGTAGCGGTGATTTAGTGACTTAGTGATTTAGTGAATTCTGTTCGCCAGAATGAAAACCCACTAACTCACTAAATCACTAAGTCACCACTTCACTCAGTCACCTAATGAAATTGACCACTGTTCTTTGTCCGCTTGATTTTTCGGTTGCTTCGGCGCCGTTGGTGCGGTACGCTACGGCCCTGGCCGCGGCCACTGGTGCTGAGTTGCGGCTGGTGCATGTGTTGGAGCCGCAACTGAAAGTAGCGGCGCCCACAGCCAACCACGACCTAGAAGTGGCTCGGCAGCTCGCTACTTACCGGGCAATGGCCGAACAAGCCGGCGCCCGGGTGAGCACACTCGTACTGCAAGGCGACGCCGCCACCGAGATTGTGGCCGAAGCCAAGCGCCACCCTGCCGACCTCGTTGTTGTTGGTTCGCACGGTCAAACGGGCCTTACTCGCTTTCTGATGGGTAGCACCGCCGAAGCCGTTGTGCGGGCTGCTCCTTGCGCCACTTTGCTCGTAAAACCTTGCGCCGATGACACTGTGTACCGTCAATCAGCGTAAGACCTCTCAGGAAGCGGTACGGGGGCTAGCTGCCTCGCAGGTAGTTGGCTTTCAGGACGTATTCCACCTTTATTTCTCTTTCCCCGCAATTTCTTTCTAAGCTTTTTATATGGCAACCTCTGTTCAACACGATCCGGCCGTAGCGCCAAATCAAAATGCTGCTCAGCCACTAGATGAGCAACCAGAAGGTCGTTCTAAGCGCCCCATTATTCTCGTAATTCTTGCCTTGATCCTGCTAGTGGGCGGCTACTTCGGCTGGCAGCGCTACCAATTTGGGCAGGCGCACGAAGAAACCGACGACGCCCAGGTAGAAGGCGACGTATATCCCATCATCCCCCGCGTAGGCGGCCCGGTGTTGGAAGTAAAGGTTGTTGATAATCAAGTCGTGAAGAAAGGCGAGGTACTTGTAACCCTCGACCCTGCCGACTACCAGCAGCGCGTAGATGCGGCGCAGGCGGCCCTAGCTGCTGCGCAAGCCCAAGTAACGGCAGCTCGCGCCGCTATCGGCACAGCCCAAGCCAACGTAAGCGCTGCCCGTGCTACGATTGGTGTGAGTGCCGCTAACCGTGCCCGTTTGCAGAAGGACTTGCAGCGTAGCACTTTCCTGCGCAAGGAAGACATCATCCCGCAAAGCGAGTACGACGCCGTGCAAGCAAACCTGGAATCCACCACGGCGCAGCGCGCCACAGCCGAGCAGCAAGTACGCGTAGCTAGCCAGCAGGTCGCCTCGGCCCAGCAGCAAGTAGCTGTAGCACAAGCGGTGGTAAAACAACGCCAAACGGACCTAAACAATGCTAAGCTGCAACTCAGCTACACGACCATCGCCGCGCCCGGTAACGGTGTGGTGAGCCGTAAGAATGTGCAGCCGGGCCAAGTGGTAGCACCGGGTCAGCAGCTCATGGGCCTCGTAGCCAGTGAGAAGACTTGGGTAATTGCCAACTTCAAGGAAACCCAGTTGGAAAACATGAAAGTAGGCCAGCCGGTGAGCGTTGAAGTCGATGCTTACCCGAATGAGGAGTTTGCTGGCCACATCGAGTCGTTATCGGCTGCTACGGGCGCCCGCTTCGCCCTGCTGCCCCCCGACAACTCGACCGGTAACTTCGTGAAAGTAACCCAGCGCGTGCCCGTGAAAATCGTGCTCGACAAAGTTGACCCCGAGCACCCCTTGCGCGCCGGCATGAGCGTCACCGCGACTGTCGCAGTGAAATAGTGAAGTTGTGAAAGGTGAAGTTGTGAATACTGTATTGTGAGTATTTACAACTTCACTATTTCACTCTCGTTTTCGCTTTTTTGCGTGTTGAAGCCAGAACAGCTAGAATTTCTTGGTATTCCTTCTCTAGTTCTATCAAGCGACATTTGGCTACAATGTTAGAGTCGCCTAGCAATTCAAGCCAGAACAAGGTTTCATCAGCTTCTTCTACACAGATGCAAAGCTTAGCGTACCACTCAGCCGTTGAGCGACTGCGGCAAGAAGCACGAAAGTTGGCTGCGACCGACGTAGCAGATCGCAACAATTGTTTTCCAAGCACCATAGTCTCGTTACGAGTGGGCAGGTGCTGAACTAGACGAATTACACGTAACGACGCTTGTTTTATACGAGCTCGAATATCCTCATTAAAGGAAGTGGATTCAACTGATAATTCTCCGTCCATAATTATTCGATAGTTGTAAAAGGTAGCCTAGCCTAAGGCAAAGCAAAACTTCACCTTTCACAACTTCACTCCTCACAACTTCACCATTTCCCGCATGGAAACTGGATTCACCAAATGGATTATCGTCATCACGGTGGTGATGTGCTGCTTGCTCGAGCTGATTGATACCAGCATCGTGAACGTGGCCCTCACCCAGATGATGGGTAACCTCTCGGCGACGCAGCAGGAGGTAAGCTGGGTGGTGGCGTCGTACGCCATTGCCAACGTTATCGTGATTCCGATGACGGGCTTCCTCGGCGAGCAGTTCGGCCGCAAAAACTATTACCTAGCCTCGGTTATTCTCTTTACCCTAGCCTCTATGGCTTGCGGACAAAGCACGAACATTTGGGAGCTAGTGGCCTTCCGCTTTATCCAAGGCGTAGGTGGTGGCGCTCTAATGGCTACTTCGCAAGCTATTCTTATCGACACCTTCCCACCCGAGCAGCTCGCCTTAGGGCAAGCGCTATTTGGTATGGGGGTAATCATTGGCCCGACCATCGGTCCAACCTTAGGGGGCTTTATTGTAGACAACTACGACTGGCCCTGGATTTTCTACGTGAACGTGCCAGTAGGTATCCTCGCTTCCATCTTTACGGCCTTATTCATTCGTGACCCTGAGCGCATCAAGAACGCCATACCGAGACCCTTCCTCGAAATTGACTGGGCGGGCGTATTTCTGCTCATCTTGGGCGTAGGTTCGTTGCAGTTGGTATTGGAGCAAGGCGAGTCGGAAGACTGGTTTGAAGAGCCCTATATCGTGTGGTTCACGATTCTGACCCTTATAGGCATGGTGGGCTTCGTGTGGCGGGAGCTAACGGCTAAGCAACCCATTGTGGACCTGCGCGTGCTGGGCAAGAGCCGTAACCTAGCTATCGGTGCCTTCTTGTCGTTCATCCTGGGCTTTGGTTTGTTTGCCTCAGTGTTCGTGTTCCCCATTTTCTGCCAGCGCATCCTAGGTTTCTCAGCCGAGCAGACGGGTTACTTGCTACTGCCGGGTGCCTTGCTCTCGGGTTTCATGATGCCGGTGGTTGGTAAGATGATCCAAGCTGGGGTGTCGCAGAAATTTATGCTACCAGTCGGCTTCCTGGTGTTTTTCATCTTCTCGTACTGGATGAGCACGCGCATCACGCCCATGGCTGGGGAGAGTGACTTCTTCTGGCCGCTGATGCTCCGTGGCTTTGGCTTGAGCTTGCTTTTCTTGCCTATCACCACGATGTCATTGTCGGGTATCAGCGGCAAAGACGCTGGCCAGGCGGCTGGTCTCACCGGTATGATCCGTCAGCTAGGTGGTTCGTTTGGCGTGGCCCTTGTGGGTACGTACTTAGAGCGTGCAACTATGCACAACCGCGTAGCGCTGTTGCCGAACATCTCGCTGTACAGCACCGAAACCCAGCAACGCTTACAAGGCTTTATTGCCAGCTTCATGGCGAAAGGTGCTGATATGGTACAGGCGCAACAGCAAGCCTACGCTGCTCTAGAAGGTACCCTGATGAAACAGGTAGCCATCGTTACCTACGGGCAGATCTTCCTGATGATCGGCGGATTCTTCTTACTCTGCCTGCCACTGGTGCTGCTCATCAAGCGCGCTAAGCCTGGCGAGAAAGTAGACCTAAATGCCGCGCACTAACGAGTGACTGAGCGGTTGAGAGACTGAGTGATTGGATGATAACTAACTCAGCTAATGTGCAAAAAGCCCGTCGGTGATCCGACGGGCTTTTTGTTTGGTACCTAGGTTACAATTTCAAGGTTCACTCAGTTGGCAAATCACTAACTCACTATTTCACTAACTTACCTACTGGTACTGTATGTACAAGGGCTTGGGGGTGAGTTCGGCCAGTACTTCTTGGGGCGTCATCATGTGGTGGGGCTTGGGGCGGGGGTCATACTCGTAGAAAAGCTTAAACCCGGTGTACTGCACTGGCTGCTTCTGAATGTAAGCGCGGTAGGAGTCCTTTTTTAGGATGGGGTTGCCCCAGCCGTCCATGTGCATTACTACTTGCACCCGCGGGTCAAGCTTGATGTTTTGGTAGTTCGTAATCATGCCCTGCGTGAAGCGGTGCACCGTCAGGACCTTCGGCGGTAGGTGGTTCTCGCTCACGATACGGGCCAGGAAGTTGATGGTGTAGTTCACGTCCTTGGCGTCGTACGTCCCGATTCTTTTGCCGGGCCGCACACCCTTAGTTTTCATCGCAAACTCGGGGTCGATACCTAGGTGCACAATGGGGTCTTTGAGGTAGGGCTCTAGTTTGTGCAGCTCGTGCTCTAGGTCGCTGAGGCCTACTTGCACATCCAGGAACAGAATGCAGTTGTGCTCTTTGGCCCAACTAATGGTTTCCTCAATCGTTGCCTTAGAGTTCATGAGGCGGTACTTGCCGTCGGCACCCGCGGCGCCTTGGGCCGTGATGGTCACGCTGTGTAAGGCCGGCTGGATGGGCAAGCTGGAATCAGCGGCTTGCCATTCTTTGAGTACACCTTCAAACTTGCGAAACATTTTCTCCTTCGGTTCGCGACCTAGGATACCCATGCCTTTCGCCCGGATGTTACCGTAGAATGCTACGATGCGGTGCCCCGGCAAGATGGCGCCCGGCAGTTGACCATTTTTCTTGGCAATAGAATCGGCCTTGAGTGAGTCGCGGCGCATGGCTTCCATTTTCAGCTTTAAGCTGTCGATGGGTGCAGGCTGCACGGACGCTTTTGCAGTGGGTTTCCCTTCAGATTGATTTCCTTCAGGATGATTGCCGCAGCTTGATAAATTCAATAAGGAAAACAGACCCAACAGGGGCAAGCCCAGGGATAGAGTACGCAGATAAAGCACTGGGAGAAAAATTTGGAAGGGAGAGAATCCAAATAAAGTGCTTTCCTGATGAATAAGTACTATTGGTCGCTAGGAAAAATCCTAAGCTCGACAGTAAATCCTAAACTGTAACTAACTTGTATAAAATGAATTAACCACGGTTGCGCCTAGGCGCAACCGTGGTTAATTTTGTTTGTGCCACGGCTTATTGATACTGAATATACAGTGGGTTGGGGTGGAGGCCGGCTACTTCTTGGGGCGTCATTAGGCGCGACTCGTTGCGCCGATCGTTTTTGTAAAAAATCTTGAAGCCAGTGTATTGTACTGGTTCCCGCTGGATAAACTTGCGGTAGGAGTTGCGTTTGATGCTTGGGGTGCCCCAACCATCCATGTGCATCACAATCTGTACCCGCGGGTCAAGTTTGATATTTTGGTAGTTCGTAATCATATCCTGCCGGAAGCGGTGCACGACCAGTACCTTGGGTGGCAGTTGATTTTCGCTTACGATGCGCGCCAAAAATCGGCGGGCGTAGTTGACGTCGGTAGCATCGAATTCGCCCACCGTTGTGCCCGGCCGTGCCCCCGATTTCATGGAGAACTCGGGGTCGATACCTAGGTGCACGAAAGGCAGGCGCAGAAACTTCTCTAAGCGCGGCAGTTCTTCGGGTAAGGTGCTCAGGCCTACTTGCACATCCAAGAAGACCAGGGCGTGTTGCTCGCGGCCCCAGTTGACTACCCGCTCCAGCACGGAGTCGGGAAGGGAGAGGCGGTATTTGCCGTCGGCGCCGGCGTCGTGCTGGGCAATGACGGCAATGGCGTGCAGGGCAGGCCGCACAGGTTTCTTGGGGTCGGCTTTTTCCCACTCCTGCACCTGGTCTTCGAGGCGGCGCAGCATTTCGTTTTTGGGATACTGACCAAGCACGCCCATTTTGGTGTGGACGGGGTTGCCGTAATACGCCACAATGCGACTATCGGGCAGGATAGTACCGGGTAGGCGGCCACCAGCCCGCGCTACCGAATCGGTGCGCAACGAATCTTGGTAAACTATGCGCTGGCGAATGCGCGCCACCTCGGCTGGCGACAAAGTTTTGATGTGGCTTTCGTGTTCGGTGTGTTCAGTGCAGCCGGTTGGCAGCGCTACGGAAGCCCAGAAGCTAAGCAGAAGTCCGAGAAGAGGCGAGCAGGTAAGCTTGAAGGAAAACACAGGCGCTACGGTTACAGCATACGAGCTTCTAAGATACTACCTCCGCCGCAACATCTGACACGCAGGTGCTCAGCTCTGCTGAAATTTAATGGTTTGCAGTTGCGCTGCTTATGCTGCAGAAGAGCTTTACCTAGGTGTACTACATAGTGCCGGTTACGGTTCGGTAGCTAGCTCTGCCAAGGCAAGCAGCCTGAAAACAACCCTAGGCGAGCAGCTTGAAAACCAACGCTAGTACTGGCTGCTTAAGACCGCAGGTAAAGTTGGAAGTCAAATCCTACAGGAATGAGATACGTTGTGCGGACTGCCCGGCCGCGTTGCCTACCAGGCTGCCACCGTTTGTGCAACCCTTGAACCGCCCGTAGGGCTTCTGCGTGTATAGCCTGGGCCGCTACGGCCTGACTAGCGGGTACCAGCAAGCCGCGCTTAATGTAAGCGTGGGAGAGCGTACCATCTTTTTCAATAATCACCTCTATCAACACTAAGCCGGTAAGAATATCTTTTCGCGCCGCCCGCGGGTAGCGTACGTTGTATTGCACATCCTTGAACAGCTTAAGCATACCGCCGGGGTAATCTGGGGCTTCCTCAACGGAGGTATACAGCGGTTCTTCGTTTGCCCTCGCTCCCCAAGGCAGTAGCTTTTCGGGGGGCGGAACGGCACTCACCAACCATCTTTTACTTGGCACAGCCGGTGCTACGTCTCGCGTCTGTTGAATTACCTGTTCATAAACTATCGTCAGCAGCAGTATAACTCCTGCGGCTATAACCGATGACTGAATCCAGTGCCAACGAGTAAGCGGACGGTGTAGCATAACTGCGGTCGGATAGGAAAGCTAGGTGGAAAAGATACTTGCAATAACCCGCTTAGCGGTTGATTAACAAGGTAGTTAGCTTTACTATAGAATGCCAGCTACGGTTTGGTAACTGGCATTCTCACGAACGGTAGAATATGCTAGGCAATTACTTACTAGGGTTACTTGGCAAATTGGACAGGCAGCACAAAAGAAACACGCATTGCCTTATCGCCCTGCTTCCCTGGGGTCCAGTGTCCCGGCAGGTTGCTAACCACCCGGAGGGCTTCGTCGTTGAGCGATTTAGCAGCGGCAGCCTGGGTGCCAGTTTCCTGAATACCGTGCTGCAGGCGCACGCCCGACACGCTTCCATCGCGCTCCACCACGAAACCAACGAACACTCTTCCTTCTAAACCGGCTTCCAGGGCAGCGTCCGGATAGCGCGAGTTAGCTTTAATATCCTCGAACAGCTTAGGCATGCCGCCCGGATACTCCGGCATGTGTTCAACATACGCATAGATCTTATCCTGCTCCGCCACGGGTGCCGGAGCCGCCACCGTAGTCGGGGCGGCAGGAACTTTGGGTTCGGGCAGAGCGCCGGTGTACGAGGTCTTCTCACAAGCAACTACTGTGAGCAACAGCGCCCCCGCGGGCAGTACCAGCCACTGCTTCCAGCGGCGAGATAGGGACAAATAAGGTAGCATAGATAGAGGTGAAAGGTTGTGAAGTGGACACTAGGTAAATACTTGTCTGATAGCCCGTAATAAATGGCCACAGCCAGTTTATTTTTCAGAAGACGGCTTGGGTGTGCCAACCAGCGTGGAGTGGTACTTCTGGGGCTCAAGCTGAAACATCACGGGAATGGTATAGGACACGGCTACCGCCTTCCCGGATTGCCGGCCTGGCACCCATTTGCCGGGTAGATTTCGCACGGCAGCCAAGACTGCCTCATCTACTTGCTTTCCTACCTTCTCTAAGCCCTTCGGTTTGGCTATTCCCTTTTTCAGCTCAACGGCCTGTATGCTACCATCCTCGGCTACAATGAAGCTGACGAAGACTCGGCCTTCTATTCGCGTGGCTAACGCTTCTGCCGGGTAACGCACTTGTTGTTGAACGTCTTTTAAAAGTTGGTCCATGCCCCCTGAGTACTGCGGCATTTGCTCAACATTGTTGTATACCGCCGGCGGGGGTGGAGGTGGGGGCGGAGGAGCTAATCGGGTGTCGGAGGTAGCCGGAGCAGCAGGCTCGGTAGCTTGCTCGCAGGCAACGGCAGTGACTAATAGCGCTGCAACAGGCAGCGCAAGCCACTGCTTCCAGCGGCGGAGAACGGGAGGATGGTGGAGCATGGCAATACGGGTTAGGATGGAGGAAGTGTGGAAAGTGGTCGTCAGGGCAGGCGCAAAGCCTAGGCGGTTTGCGGCTTGCCGGGCCAGCAGAGAGGTGTAGGTAGTGGGGGCAGATTGGCTGGCTTCAGCGTCGGCTAGGTATTCGTGGGTGAGGTGCAATGCACGGGGGAGTAGGTGCACAAGTGGGTTAAACCATAGTGCTGCCCGCCACAGCGCCAGCCATAATCGGTCGTAGGTATGGCCCTGGCGCACGTGAGCTAGCTCGTGGGCCAATACCTGTTCGGCCTCAAAAGCATCAAGCGGCATCGTCTCGTCCCAGTACACGATGTGGCCGAAAGAACCCGTCGGTTGGCGGCCACCCGTTAGGCGCAGGGTATAGCCTGGTTGTGATGAGGCGGGCAAGGCTTGGGTGAAGCGCCACTGTTGCCAAAGCTGCCAAGCTAGGTGCGCCAAGAAAACCGCGACGCCCGCGCCGTATAGCCACAACAGCCAATGGGTTCTGGGTTGACTACCGGCCGCCGCACCTGCCTGCACTTCGGGCAACAAAAAGCTAGGTAGGCGGTCCGTTACGGCGGGAGCAATTGGCCAGAAGCTAGGTAGGGGCAGCAGTGGCAACCCCGCCGCGAGTACCGGCGCCAGCAGCAAAAAGAACCGATTGTAGCGGAAGCAACTTTCCGGGCGCAGGGCTACATAATAGAGCACGCACAAAGTGCTGAGCACGAGTGTGCTGAGTAGCATCCAATGGAGTAAGTCGGTGGTCATTGTTGGATAAAACTGAAGGAAAAAGCTGCTTTAGCCTACTAACCAGATCAGCGAATACCATTTACCCTGGCTAGGTTTGTGCGAACCTCCTGTTATGGTATATGGCTGCGATTGGAAAATGAGCGTTAACGTTCCCCTGACGGCAACAGCTCCCCCGTTTTGATACCCCGGCTTCCAATGTGCCTTCAACCCCTGGACAGCTTTCAAAGCTGCTTCGCTCGCCTGCTGTGCGACTATTTCTTGACCAGGCTCGGGAGTAACAGCCTGTTTGATGATTGCGGTACGCATTATGCCAGCAGCATCTACAACATAGTCTATTAGAACTTTACCATTCAAATCCGCTGCTTTCGCGGCAGTAGATGGGAAGAGCGGCTTGACTTGTGTATGCAAGTCCTTAAGCAACTGCGATGATCCACCCGGATACATGGGCGTTTGCGCTACTTGCTCATATACAGGAGCTTGGAATACTGGTTGTCTATTTAGAGCAGATGACGTACTTGGTTCTACCTCTTGCTGACAAGCCAAGCCAATAAACGCTCCCGCACTTACTGGCAACAAGAGCCAGCGTTTCCCGATTCGAACAAGATGAGCATACAGCATAGCAGTACGGATTAGCGTTTGGGAAGAGGTGAAAGAATGAGCGAGTGGAAACCTAGGCTTCAATTGCCGGAGCTATGAATGATATTTCTGAGCCGCGGCTAGCGGTGCTTCTGCTTGTAATAGGAAGGATCAGGGCGGATGGCGTATTTATTTGAAGCACTGGTCCCTTGTCTTATATTAGTATCAGGGGCGCATATAAATTGGCTGGACTGCACTTTCACGCCATCAAAGCTCCAATCCGTCGCGAGACCGTATTTGTAGGAATATCTAGACAGGAGTTTCTCAAAATGTTCTGGATTCACATCGCATACAATCGTTACAACCACTGGAACTGCTTGACCAGCTTGTCGCCCGGGTGTCCAGTGCCCCGGTAGGTTCTGCACAGCAGCTAGAGTTTTCTCTTGTACCTCCTTGACCGCTGCTGCTGCTCCTGTGAGGGTGGAGCTATTCTGGTCGATGGCAACACCTTGCATGCTGCCATTTTCAGTCACAGTGAACTGGATGGTAATACGGCCCTTGAACTTAGAATATATAGTAGCCCTGGAATAATGGGCCGGCTTGGCTTGGGCAGTTAGATCACTGAAGAGCTTACTAGTGCCCGTTTCGTAGATGGGCACAAGATCCACGTGCTGATAGGTCTTAGTCCCTGACGCTGTCTGTTCGCTCCCGACCGGTGTGACCACCTCTGGAGCCTGCGTGCAAGCCATGATAACGAGCAAACCCGCCCCAAGTGGCAGCACCAACCACCGTTTCCAACTCCGCGCAGAACGAGCCTGTAGCATAGCAATGCGGGAGAGCGTTTGGGAAGAAGCAAATGAGTGGACAAGCGGCAGCTCGGCATACAGCTGCCGAAGTGTGAGCCGCGCCAGTAACGCTGAGTAATTGGTCGATGCCTCTGCAGTGGGCGTTGTCGCCACTACGGCGGCGTCGGCGAGGTACTCGTGGGTGAGGCGTAGGGCGCGTGGCAACAGGTGCACAAAGGGGTTAAACCACAGCACTGCCCGCAGCACTTCCAAATGTAATTGCTCCCTGGTGTGGCCTTGCTGCACGTGAGCTAGCTCGTGGTGCAACACTTGCTGGGCTTCCGCGGGCGATAGGTCAGCGGTTTCATCCCAGAAGACGTATTCGCCAAAAGAGCTGATAGGAAGTTTGCCACCCGTGAGCACTAAGGTGTAAGCAAATTCCTCTTCACGCAGCAGGCGGCGCGTAGTACGACGCAAGGTGGTAAGCTGCCAACCTAGGCGCCCTAGCCACCACAGCACGCCTGCTACATAGAGCATAAGAAGCCACGGACAAGGTGTCGACTCTGCGGGTAGTACTTGTGGTGCTACGGCTGACAAAGTCGGCGCAGCAGAAAGCACCACGGCCGGCGCCGCTACTACCATATCGGGAGCGGGAGAAAGGAGCCAGCTACCTAGGCCAAGGGAATGCAGGGGTAGCAGTGGAAGAACAACGGCTAGCCACGGCGCCAAACTCAAAAACCTGCGGTTGAAGTGAAAATAGGGCTCCTTGCGCAACGTTAGATGATAGAACAACCAGCACGCGCCGAGCACGAGCGTGCTGAGCAACATCCACTTGAATAGAGGCAGCATGCTTATAAACGTTAGAAAGCGTAGAGAATTGACGTAATCAGAAGCCCACAGCTGCTACACGACCTAGGTAATGGCTAGGCTGTGAGTACCACCTATGTCTTGGCGTATTATTGACGCTTATGAGTCTTGTAATAAGAAGGATCGGGGCGGATAGCGTATTTGTTGATTTCTTCTTTTGTGGATTCTTTGATGGGAATCGATATACCCGCAACGGTGCGTGTATCCACGCCATTGAAACTCCAATCTGTTGTCAGGTGATATTGATCAGGGTACTTAGTTAGATATGTATCTGTGTAGGCTGGGTTCACGTCACACACAAGGGTTACAAGAACTGGCACAGCCTTACCCGCTTGCCTTCCTGGAACCCAGTGGCCTGGCAAGTTTTGCACTGAGGCTAAGGTTTTCGCCTGTATTTCTTTGAACGCTGCTGATTCTTCGAGACTGGAGCCACTCTGATTGATAGCGACATTCTGCATATTACCGCTCTCAGTTACAGTAAACTGAATAGTGATACGGCCGTGTGGATGTGCAGCTATACTAGCTTTAGAATAATACTTGGGAGAATGCATGCTAAGGTGTATTATATCCTCAAAGAGCTTGTGCGTACCTGTCTCATAAATAGGCACTTGCTCAACCTGTTGGTAGGTATAGACTTGGTCCGCTGTCGTCTGAGCTTTTACTATTGGTGCAACTGGCTCCTTATCTTGCGCGCCTGCTAGGGTGACAAATAGCACAGCACTCAGCGGCAGTACTAGCCACCGTTTCCAACTCCGAACAGAACGAGAATGTAGCATGGCAATACGGGTTAGGGTTTGGGAAGAAGCAAATGAGTGTGAGAGCGAAAACCTAGGTTGCAACTGCTTAAGCGTGAGCCGCGCCAAGAGAGCAGCATAGCTAGTAGTGTGCACCACTGCAGTAGGAGCTGCCAACACGGCGGCGTCGGCGAGGTACTCGTGGGTGAGACGCAGGGCACGTGGCAACAGGTGCACAAAGGGGTTGAACCACAGCAAAGCTCGCAGCACCTCTAGGTGTAGCTTTTCCCTGGTGTGGCCTTGCTGCACGTGGGCTAGCTCGTGGTGTAGCACCTGCTGGGCTTCCGCGGGTGTTAGCGCCGCCGTATCGTCCCAGAAGATGTAGTGGCCAAAAGAGCTGATGGGGAGCTTACCCCCTGTGCACACCAGGGTGTAGGCAAACTCTGCCTCGTGCGGAAATCGGTGCAGTGTCTTGCGGAGAGCGGCAAGTTGCCAACCTAGGCGCCCTAGCCAAAAGAGTACACCCGCCGCGTAGAGCGCGGCTAGCCACGACCAAGGCGTAGATACCACAGGCAACGCTTGTGGGGCCACGACTGGTAACATCGGCGTAGTAGAAAGCACCACGACTGGCGTAGCTACCACCGTGTCGGGAGTAGGCGAAGGTAGCCAACCACCTAGGCCAAGCGCATAAAGCGGGAGCAGGGGCAGCCCGAGGGCCAACCACGGTGCTACCTGTAAGAACCAGCGGTTGAAGTGAAAGCAGGATTCTTTGCGCAACGCGAACTGGTAAAATAACCAGCATACGCCCAGGCAAAAAGTGCTTTGCACCATCCAATTAAGTAGGGTGGCGGTCGTCGGGAGCGGGAGCATCGTCGGGAGGGTTTGGGGTGGTTAGGTCTTGCTGTGCGTGCCGCAATAGCTCGTCGAGCTGCTGAGCGTCGAGGTTTTCTTCCTTGGCGAAAAAGGAAACGAGCCGGCTGAAGGAGTTGCCGAAGTAGCCACCAAGCAGCTTGCGTAGCGAGAAGCGACGGTAATCGTCCTGCGCAATGAGAGCAAAGTAGCGGTGCGTGCGGCCGAAAGCTTCGTGGTCGACAAAGCCCTTTTGCTCCAGGATGCGAATGATGGTCGAGACGGTAGTGTAGGCCGGCGTGGGGGTAGGCAGGTCGGGCAGTAGGTCTTTCACGAAGGAAGGCCCGCGCTGCCACAGCACTTGCATTACTTGTTCCTCTGCCTTTGTGAGTTCGGGTAAATTTTCCATGGGACTGACTTGATGAAAGGAAGTTATAACTAATTTTTTAGTTATGCAACTAAATTCTTAGATAAGATTTTGTCGCTGGTAATTTTGGAGGCCATTCGTCATCCCGAACGAAGTGGGGGATATGAGTAAAGCACCTAGGTCGGCGGCTCAGATTTGTCATTCCGTTCGGAATGACAAATGGCTCGAAAAGGCATTATTCTGAATCCCAGAAAAAGCTGTATTCTCCTTCTAATCAGTGGATATAGCTTCCAGAACGAAATTTTTTGGCCGGTTTGTGGTGTTAGGCATGCAGATCACCACTCTTAACTAGTATCCTACTTTTGGCTTTCCTCAAATCCCACTTTCCGCTGCGACACCTGACTTGGTTGTTGTGGCTAACGCTACTGGTGGCGCCTGCGCTGAGCTGCACGAAAGACGCAGCTGGCTCCGAGCCTGCACCAACGGTTACTACTCCGGTTGCTCCGCAAACGGGCCAACTGCTCAGCAGCACCCTCATTGGCGAATACACGCCCGCCAACCTAGCTAGCCGCGTATCCGACGTGCCGCTGGTAGGCGCCCTGACGAAGTTTTCCATCCGGGTATATAAGCTGACGTACAACACGCTCAACACCGACGGCAAAATCATTACGGCATCGGGGGCACTGCTGGTGCCCGTCACGACGCAACCGCTGGCTGTGCTGAGCTATCAGCACGGCACCATCCGCCCCGCCGACGAAAAGCGGGTGCCTTCTTACTACAGCTCCAATAGCGAGGTATGGTCGGCAGTGTCGGTGCTAGCTTCTACGGGCTACATCGTGTCGGCGCCTGACTACATTGGCTACGGCGCTTCTAAAGACTATCCGCACCCGTACGAACACGCTGCCTCGTTGGCCTCGGCTTCTTTTGATATGATGCGGGCGGCGTATGCGTTCTGCACCAAGGAAAACGTGCCGGTGAGCAAGAAGAACTTCTTGCTGGGCTACTCGGAAGGCGGCTTTGCTACGCTCGCGCTGCATAAGCTGATGGAAGAAAAGTATCCCAACGAGTTTGCCGTAACGGCCTGCGCGCCGGGCGCGGGCGCTTACCATAAGTCGACCTTCGCCGATTACATCCTAGCTTCCGACAAGCCGCTGAACTTCCTGAGCACGTACGTATGGGTGCTCGATACCTATAACCGGGTGTACGGCATCAATCGGCCGCTGACGGCGTATTACAAGGCGCCTTACGCTGCGCAACTGCAAGCCAACGTGTTTGGCGACGTGCCTGATTACGCAAGCCAACTCTTCACCGACGCCTTCCGCAACGGTGTTCTGCAAAAAACGGACGCGTCGATGCTCGCCGCTTTCCGCGACAACGATATCTACGACTGGAAACCGGTGGCACCCCTAGCCCTCTTCCACGGTACCGCCGACGACTACGTGCCTTACTTCAACTCACAGGATGCCTACAACGCCATGCAGGCCCGCGGCGCCAAACAAGTGCAGCTACGGCCCATTCAGGGCGGCAACCACTTTTCGTCAGTGGGTACCTATACCCTAGCTGCCTACGCCTTCATCTCGCAGTACAACACGGAAGTGAAGTAGCATTAGATATTATTCACAAAAAAGGCCGGCTCTCCTAAGAGCCGGCCATTTTGCTTACAAGTAGAAGCTAGACAAGCTAGCCTAGCCGTGACGGCTACCGCTCTGGTCGGCTTGGCCCTCACTAGTAGGCGCCGTCATGCCGGTGCCGCTGTCTAGGTCACCGGCTACTTTGTCCTTCAAGTTTTCGTCGTTGGCTACGTGCGGCTGGCTAGCTTGGCCCGATAGGCCACTGCGCACCGAACGCTCGTGGTCGGTGGACCCAGCGTGTTGGGCCTCTTCCGACGATTGATTGCTGATTTTTTCGCTATTGGCATTCTGTGGAGCCTTGGGGTCGTGTTGGCTGCGCTTTCCAGATTGATCTGACATAACCGTAAAGATTAGGGTGGTGGGAAAAGCTAGGTCGCACACGCACAGTGAACAACCCAACTTATAAAAGGGTACGCCGTTCGGCTTCCGCTGTTTCGCGAAAGGCCCAAAAAGGATGGTGTAACTCTTCGGCTTTTACCAAGCCGCCCACCGCTGGCCAAGTCGCCTTCACGTTTTTCAACCTAGCTCAAAAGGTCTGACTCCTAGGTTATTGCTTGGCAAGAAACGGCTAGCAGATCAGATAATAAGTATTTATCGAACTGCATTTCCTCTAATAGGAGCCGCATTGCCCTGCACCGCTTGGCGTAACCAGCAGCCTGCCAAAGCCGCCGTACCGCCCACCAAGCCACCAACCACAGCCGTGAGTAGCACGAGCGCCCAGCTACTTCCGCCAAGTGGGAGCAATTGGGCTACTCGGTGCGCCAACAGCCCGTCGTTGCCGACCGTCAGCCACGCTGCTGCCACTGCCCACCCTAGCCCGACGCCCGCAAAACCCGCCAAGAAGCTCCGCCCACCCGTGCGGCCTAGCCCGGCGGCCAGCAAGAAACAGATGGGCGTCACAATCCACCAGGGGAGGAAAAGTTGGGCTACTGCGGCAAGTAGCAGAATGAGGAAGAACAGAAGCATGGCAGTAATGGGTAGAGGCTTAAGTTATTTGCTGCGTAGTTCCCAGGCCGTTTGTACCCGCGGGTTCTTTTCAGCGGCGCTACGCAAGAACACGAGCGGGTGCAGCCTGCCCTTGCTCCAGGGCTCAATCATGTTGTCGTAGAAAGGTGAGCCAGGGTTGCCCGATTCGCCACCAGGGAACAGGCCATATGCCTGCACCTGCGGCCCCAGGGCCACCACCATGCGCCACGATGGCCCGTTGCGCTCCGTCGTGGCATTCACGATGCCAGACCCACCGCCCACGTTCAGGTCCATGTGGCCGAAGCCGGGCAGCTGGGCTAGGTGCAGAATGTCGGTGCTTTTCTGGTTGGCCCACGCCCACTTCGTGCTAAGCGGTCCAAACTTGCGCGTGAGCGAGTCGGTAGCAAACTGGAAGGACGCCCGGGCCAGCTCAGCCAAGGTTTCTTTGGCGGGCGTGCGCGTATCGTCGACCCAGCGGGAGTTGGGCTCTTGCAGAATGAGCGTGTTGGTCCGGTCGCGGGTGGGGTAGCGCATTTCCAGGCCCGTCGCTTTGCCGAAGTCATCCTCCCAAATGCGTTTTGCCAAGGTGTTGTACCATAACTCAAACACGGTGGGGCCAGTGGCCTGGGCATCGTAGAAGTAGTTCCAGCGACCTAGCTCTTGGTAAACCTGTTGCTGGGCCTCCGAAAGCTGCCTGGGCTGCACCAACCCTAGCAACCTAGGTAGCATGAGCTGGGCGTTCAAACCTAGGTTGTCGTTCTGCAACACCCGCAGACTGTCGGGTGTGACGTGGTTCATGCGCGCCAGGCGCTCATTAATGCGGTGCCCCCGCTCGTAGTCGCCGTAGTTCCAGTTGAGGTAATAAGGATAGTCTTTGGGGTTGGCCGAAAACTGGTTGGCCGACGACACAAAGCCCCGTGGCGGGTTCTTCACGTGCGGGTTTTGCGCCGACGGAACCCAGCCCTGCCAATCGTGAGCCGGATTGGTGCCGTCCAGCACAAACTTGCCCTGCTCTTTCCACTTCAGCGGCAGCAAGCCATTGGGCCAAATCGCAATGTCCTTCTGGCCATCCGCAAAAATGAAGTTCTGGGCCGGCGCGCCGTACGTAGCGAGGGCCGTGGTGTAGTCTTGGTAATTACTGGCCCGGTTGAGGCGGTAGAAGGTTAGAAACTCATTGGCAGCATCGTGGGCCACCCAGCGCATGGCGTGCAAAATGGGCGTCTGGGCAAGAAAAGGCTTTTCCTGCCGATCATACACAACGGGGCCGTGGTGGGTGTACAGCACCGTATCGAGGCGGTCGGGCTGCCCGCGCACCTTGATGCGCTCCACTACGCGGCGCACTGGCTTCCAGCGGCCATCGTGCCAGTACTCGCGGCGGGTATTGTCTTTGAACTTCAGTTGATACCAGTCGAGTACATCGGCGTAGGTGTTGGTCACACCCCAAGCCACCTGCTCATTGAAGCCGATGATAACAAACGGTACTCCCGGAATGGATACCCCGCACACATTCACGCTAGGCGCGGCAAGCTGCACCTGATACCAAATGCTAGGCAGGTTGAGCTGCAAGTGCGGGTCATTAGCCAAAATAGGAAATCCCGTGGCCGACTTACTCCCGCTCACGGCGAAATTGTTGGAACCTAGCTCGGGGTCGGGCTGGTTTTGCGGCACCAAGGGCGAATAGTCAGCCTCAAACCCAGCGGGCGCAGCGGGTACCAGCACCGGCTTGAAGTCGAGTGGCGTGCCATCGGGAATGACGGGGTCCTCGCGCTGCGGATAATCCGGGAACAGGTCGCGCACCACCTCGCGGCTGTACTTGCCCAGGGCATTGCTCAGGCGCAAATCATCGGAACGCCCCGTGAGGTCGAAAGCCATGTACTTCAGGATAAGCGCGCACTTCAGCGGCTCCCACGGCTCGGGTGCGTAGTCGAGCAATTTGTACTCAAAAGGGTAGGTGGTTGGCGTCAGCGAGTTGATGTACGCGTTAATGCCATCGGAGTACGACGTTAGCACGGTGCGCACCGTGGGGTCGACCATGGCCGCGTCTAATGACTTATGGGCGCCGTACACTAGCCCCATGCGCCGGAAGAATCGGTCGGTTTCCAGGCGGTCTTTTCCTACAATCTCGGAGAGCCGGCCAGCGGCTACGTGCGTGATGAAGTCCATTTCCCAAAGCCGGTCGCGGGCCGTGAAGTAGCCTTGCGCGTAATACAGGTCGTGGTCGTTTTGGGCAAATATGTGCGGCACCCGCTGATCGTCGAAGCGCACCTGCACGGGCTGTTGTAAGCCAGGCAGCTTTAGCGTTTGCTGCGCCGGAAAGTCGGCTGCCGTTTCGCCGTTTCGCCAAAAGCCGCGGAACGGGCTCAGAAACTTGCCGAATGGCGGCACGGAACCGAAGCGAGTGTTCAGCGCCCACGTCAGCGCGATGGTAAGGGATAAAGCCAGGAGTGCCTTGAGCCAACGTATCATAGCTGGCAAGTAACGATCTAGCCGCTAATAAACCACGCACCTAGGCCCGAAACAACCACGTAAACCTAGAGCTTGCTGCCTAACCTAAAACGCACGACGCCCCAGTCGTAAGACTGGAGCGTCGCAGAGCAAGGAAAAACGACCTGCTTAGTGCCTAGCAAAAGCGATGGTCATCTCAATGGTCGGTAGAAATGACCACTGAATGTCATGACTTACTACTTAACGGCAACTTGCTCAGGCATCGGCGCGGCCGATACGCGTCGGACGAGGCCGTTGATGCCGTGCTGCTTGAGTTGGCGGCGTGCCTTCTCGGCGGCACTCCAGGTAGAAAATTGCCCCACGAGCACGCGATTCAAGGGTTTGGCAGCTGTCGTTTCTTCCTCTACCGTGGCCGAGAGTTGCGCATTAATCTTTTGGATCTTGGCGAGTTGATTCTGGGCGTTGTTGGCGTCGGAGAAAGTACCAGCCTGCACCACGAAAGCTAGCTTGGTAGCCACGGCGGGTGCTACTTCAGGAACGGCTACTTCCACTGGCGCGGTAGCCAGGGTCTGGGTAGTATCGGTAGCTTCGAGAAGCGCTTCTAAGTCGTTGGGCGCCTCCGTAGGCCCCAGCGGAGTTTCTTCTGGTACTACCTCGGCTACCACATCAGCGGTACCGTTCTGCACAATAGCCAGCGGCCGGGCGGCTACCTCCGAGAGGTCAAGCACGCGTTGGTGGCGGAAAGGGCCGCGGTCCGTAACGCGGACCACCACGGATTTGCCGTTATCAGGATTTGTAACCCGCAAGCGGGTGCCGAAAGGCAAGCTACGATGAGCGCAAGTGTACTTGAAGCGGTTGAACCGTTCGCCACTGCTGGTAGCATGGCCTTGGTGTTCGCGACCGTACCAGGAGGCACGACCCCGAATTACGGCTGCCTTGGCCGCGCTAGTGGTTTCGTCTTCTCCCGAGGCCGCACAGGCCACTTGCAAACCGAACACAAGAAGGAAAAAAGAGAAAGCTAGCAATAGACCAAAAGATTGCAGTCGAATACGCAACGTCATTCTTTCATTGATTGGTGAACGGGACAAAACTAGAAGGGCTTTCTAGAACCGACCTCAATTGGAGGTATGTACGCCCTGCCCCGAAACCGTGCCAATTATCCTTTTCAAAGAAAATTTGCATTTAAGCTATTTGTCTAATTTGGCTAAAATCGACGATTGTGTTTAGTTAAGCCGGATTTTGCACTATAGAAAGAGTTTGAAAAAAGTCGTCTCAAATAAGACTATCTGCCGCTAAAAAAACTTTGCTGTGGGAAGCGGCAAAGCGCCTAAAGCTAGGTTGCAAAGCTCTTGGAAATTTACTATGGAGTAAGAACCACGTACCGGTTCGTTTTGCCGTACTTTGCTCTATGGATTTTGGCCGCCTTTCCGACCTCCGCTACGTCGACTTTCGTTTACCCCTCGACCACCCCGAAACGGCTACCGTGCTGGCCCGCGCCCAAGCCGCCGGACAGCCGCCCCGCGTGTTTGTGGGCTGCCCTATCTGGACCAATAAGGCGTGGCTAGGCTCTTACTTTCCGGCGGGCATCAAGGATGCTGATTACTTGCATCATTACGCCCGGCAGTTCAATAGCATTGAACTCAACACCACGCACTACCGCATTCCGGATGCGCCCACGGTGCGCAAGTGGCGCGACGCGACGCCCGTCGGCTTTCAATTCTGCCCCAAACTTCCGCAGAGCATCAGCCACGACCGAGAGCTGTATAACGCCGACGACCTCACGACCACGTTTTGCCGGGCTATTAGCGGCCTCGATGACCGGCTTGGGTGGGCTTTTCTGCAACTGCCGCCCACGTTTGGCCCCGAGCACCTACCTAGGTTGGAGCGTTACCTGCTCGATTTTCCTAGCTACGTACCGCTGGCCGTCGAGCTGCGCCACCCGGCTTGGTTCTCCGACCCCGGCTTGCGTGAATCGGTGTTTGCTATGCTCGAAGCTTTGAATAAAACGCTCGTTATCAGTGATGTAGCAGGCCGCCGCGACGTAATGCACATGCGCTTAACCACGCCCGTGGCTTTCGTGCGCTTCAATGGCCACGGCCTGATACCAAGCGACTATACCCGCGCCGATGCCTGGGCCGAGCGGGTAGCCGCTTGGCTAAGTGCGGGCCTACAAACGGTGTATTTCTTTGTGCATCAAAAGGATATCATGCACTCACCCCTTTGGACGCAGTACTTCCTAGAAAAGCTGAATGCGCGGACGGGGCTGAACGTAGTCCCACCGCGCATTATTCCGCAGCCGGTACAGGGAAGTTTGTTTTGATAACAGCCTGCTGCCTAGCGCACGTAACTGATCTGTACGTTGATCATAGGAGCCACAGAAATTCGGTAGGAAGAATTATAACTTCTATATAAGCCGCTAACATAGTGGGGCCTATACAACTTCGAATTGTCAAACGCACCTAGCCCGGCATTCAAGTCATAGAGGAAGGAGCGACCTAGTCGGCGCTGCATACCCCAGAGGGCACTAAGGCCGGAGAAGTCGTAGGGAATGTAGGCGCGAGTGTTATATCCTCTCACCGAAGGCGTGAAATCAGCGCTGGCGTGCAAG
>Ga0325401_1000704_pt1 | contig 25531 bp, 27 predicted proteins | sample PopdelMetagenome_FD_205666 | JGI IMG/M metagenome (GOLD analysis project Ga0325401, IMG submission 205666) | Populus deltoides microbial communities from Bellville, Georgia, United States - Xylem-PdKOR-R2 | ecosystem: Host-associated > Plants > Phyllosphere > Stem > Wood/Secondary xylem | place...
CGCTGGTGGGTTGGCAGCTTCGTTAGCAGCTCCTGGAAGCCTTGCTCGGTGGCGTACTTCGAAGCAGCAAAATCCATCAGCCGCCCCGCCCCCTGAGTGTGCGAAGCCGGGCGTTGAGCTAGCAGGCTGTTGCGAAGCTGATCCCGTTGCGTGGTAACTTTTTGGACTTCGGCCGTTAGCTCAGTTTTTTCACTTTCCAGTGCCTCTATTTTTTTTTCGGCGGCGGCGAGGGCGGACCGTAGGCGCTCCACCTCCTCATTAGTGGTCTTATACTGGTTATTACTGGTTTCCTTATATACAGACCCTGAATGTCTATAGACACTACCACCGTTGTCTATAGACACTGACTCTGAATGTCTATAGACACTACCCAAAATGTCTGTAGGCACTGGCTTTTCTTCGCCTAAAATGTCTATAGACATTTTGCACTCTTTCAAGTTTTCGAGGGCTCTATTCAATTCCTCGACCGCCGCGAACTGTTCGGGCTCGGTACCTAGGTAGATCTTGCGAAGCGCCTCCGTTGGGGTAACACGACGCAGCTTGGTAGCACCAGTAGCTACTACTAGGCCGAGGCGCTGTAGCTCAGCTAAGGCGCGCGTAATGGTGCGGACTGTGCCACCAATCTGATCGCTCAGGTAGTCATTGCCGGCGGTGAAGGCACCATGGTTGCCATTCTCAGCCATACCAACCACCTCAATCAGCACGGCCCGCAGGGTGCGATTGATAGCAGTAAGACGGTTGATATTTTGACGAATCGGTAACATGACGCGAGTGGGTGGGGTAAAGCCTCCCTCACTGCTGTGCAGGAAGCGTTGCGGATCGGCGGTATTCATAGGATGGAATCAGCGGCTTCTTCCCGCACGAATAGCTTATAATCAACTAGGCGCTTCACCTGAGCGGGCGCCACCGGGTAGGGCTCCTCTTCGCTCTGGCCGGGGCGGGTGCGCGCCTGCCAGAGGGTATTTTGCTGCCAGCTTAGCGTGTACTGGCAGCGGTCGGTAGTGCTGCGGAACGTGCCGAGCAAGGGCGCTACGACGGCGAAGGAAAGGGCGGGCGTGCTCATGCGGCTGCCCTCCTTTTCTTTAGCTCAGTATCGATAGCGACCAATCGATTACGCTGCATCTTTACCTGATCAGCACGGCCCGCCTCTTCCCACCGGGCAAGTGTTCTTGCGCATTCTGTGTACTCTGCTTCTAGCTGCGGCATGGAGCGCTGAGCATAGTAGGCTGCTATTGCTTCCTCTGCCGGTATTCCACGCTGAATAGCACCACAGAGAGCCGAGAGCGAATCGATGAATAAGCTCATAGTTCAAGGCCGGTTTGTTGTGGTACCAAGGCCTGCAAGCGGGCGAGCGTCGCACGGGAGCACGCCAAGCGGTGCTGCATTACTTTGATCGAGAGTTTGCCGGCGCGCACCTGGTTGGCGTACACTTCCTCCCGCATCTTTATCTCACGCTGTAAATCAGCTATTTCGTCGGATATTGTTACAGTAACTTCCATTAGTACAATGCTTTAGGAATGAGCCGAAAAAGCCCCGCTACCCTCGGCAGCAGGGCGTTCAGACCTAGGCGGCAATGCCGATATCTTGGAGCAGCTCCATGGCCTGCACGATTTCATTGGAGAAATCCATGGCCGTCGCGGTGGCTGCTTTCGAGCGCTTCATCAGGCTGTTGTATTCCACCTCGCCGAGCTTGGCGGCGAACTTGTTGGCGAAGTCCACCAGCTGCTTGCGGGCATGCTCTACCGCTACCTTCGGATCCTGGCGCTCGATGAGTAGCTTTTCCAGATCCTTCACGCACTGCGCGGCTTGCTCTTCCGTCAGGCCGTTTACTTTCTTTAGCTTCGAGGTGCGCTCGTGGGGCAAGATCAGCGCATTGCTCAGCAAGTGCAGGATCTTATTGTATGGGTCGGTGCTTGCGGCGGACTCCTCGGAGACTGTAAGGGTTGCCGAAGCTAGCTCTGCCTCGGCCTCGACGTTTGGGGCGGGCACCAGTAGCAGGCTCTTCAGCGCTTCCGATACCTCCCGAAGCTTCTCTATCGTTACGCCTTCCTCGTAGAGCATCTCATTGATGCGGCTGTACTCGCCTTGCGGCAGACGGTTAGCGTGCTCATTCACGAAGTCGTACAGCTCGGACTTAATGAAGTCTAGCTCCTGCTTCTCAGCTTCTGTCAGCTCTACTACTTGCTGCTGTTGCTTCGCTTGGCTGGCTTCCGCATCGGCAATAAACTGCGTCCACTTGTTGATCTCCTTCGTGGCGCGCTCCTCCGACATCTTACCGATGACGAGCAAAAGGTTGCGGCTATCCTTGCTCTTCACGAACGGGCTCTTCATCAGCGCGGTTAGCTCTTCGTGCTGATCTTGGCGGATCTTCGCGGGCTTCGGCTTGGCCTCCATCGTAGGCGCTTCTACTACTGGCGTCTGCTCTACCACCTGCGTCACTTCGACCGAGCGCTCCTCAATCGCTTTGCGCAGCTTGGTAATCGCCTGCGTAGCCCGCTCCGAATCCAGCCGGTTGATGTTGAGCACCATCTTCGTCTTTTCCTCCGACGTGATAGTATGGTGATTCAGCAGGCCAAGGATCTCTTCTAGCTGTGCTGGCGAAGCATACTCGACCGCTACCTCCACCTGCTTCGACTCTTCTACCACGGTAGCGCTGGTGCCCATATCGGCACTCGGTTGCATATCAATCTCTTCCTGCGTCACGAGGCCCGAGATATTGAAGGCCCGCTTCAGCGCCATCGACTCGGCAACTTTCAGGATCATAGCCGAGGGGAACTTGTTCCAAATTGGCGAGGTGCCTTTGTACTCGGAGAGCGGCGCATACGCGTACACGGGGCGGGTGCGGTCGGTGCGGTACACCAGGGCGTAAGCACCGATGACAGCACCACGCGGCCGGCCGTAGGTCACGATCACGGAGCCATCTACTTGCTTGAGCAGCTCGTCATTCTCGCACACGGTATCCGACACTAGGCCGTCCATCGCCTCATTGCGGTTGGCAATGGTGAGGTAGCCATCGCGGCCGGTCATGATCGTAGCCGCATCCGTGGGGCGGTACTTAATGCACCAGATCTCTTTTGCGAACGGATCCAGCCCGTAGGTCTGGGCTAGGTGCAGGAATAAGGCTAACTCGTTGTCCGTGGCGCCTTTGGCCACGGTGTTTTTTATCAACTCTTTTTGCTCAGCAGAGAAAACAAAAACTTGGTTTTGCGTAGGAGCAAGAGCGGTCGTGTGCGAGGCTTGCATATATTTGTGAACCGTTAGTCGTTTTTTGCGATTGAGAATTGAAAGCGGGCACCCGTGCGAGGGGTGCCCGCTTCTTTTTTATCGGGCGTTAGCGAGCTTGCGTAGCTCTTTGAGCAGGTCATTGAAGGACTTGTGACGCACCACGAAGGGAGCGGGAGCGAGTTGTTTAGCGTAATCCATTGTGCGAGAATGGCTGAGGGTGAATTGCTTACTGCTTGCTAGTGGGGTGCTGTACCTGGTGCCAGGCCTCGGCAATCTTCTGGTCGAAATGCGGCTGAATGAGAGCGAGCGGGAAGCCGGCTATAAGGCAGGCCCGCTGCATGGCGATCTCAGCAGCGCGTAGGTTCAGGTAGTTGATCGAGGGTGTTGGCTTGGTAGTCATAGAGTGGAGTGGAGGATAGGTGCGGAGCGGAGTAAGCGGCGCGGCGGCCGGTTTCAATAGCGAGGAGCACGGGCGTTTCTTCGGCGAAGCGGGGCTGTTTGCGCGCTACTTCGTTGCAGCGCCGCGCTAACTCAGGCAGCGGCACCAGCGTGAAGAATTGCTCGGGAATGATGTGGGTGATGAGGTAGGAGTAGTCCCGAATGCAGGGCTTTGTAGTAGTGGCGGCAGGGAGAGTGAGAACTTCCATTATCTTTGGTCTGTGAGGATGAATTGATTTGAATGACCCGGCAGCTTGCACCCTGCCGGGTTGTTTGTTTTTAATGTTGTTGGTAGTCGCCTAGGTAGATTCGCACGGCTTGTTCTGTTACCCGGTAGTTCTTTTTCCCTGCGCAGGTATAGGCGATAAGGCCGTCTGTAATGAGCTGACGAGCTGTGCGTTCGGATATATCCAGACGGTGCGTTAGCAGTCCGTTCCACGGGCGGGAGGGGTCCTCCTCCCCTGCGATGCGGTACACGACCGATAAGGCTTTTTGCTTGGCATCTTCCTCCGCGCGAATGCGCAGTTCGGCTTCTATGAGCCGAGCTTCCAAGTCTGGATTTTCGAGTTCAACGATGCCGTTTTGGAGGGTGAAGCGAAGCATAAGAGGGATGTTAGGCGGCTTCTAAATCAGAGGTTTGCGCCTCAAGCAGGAATCCAATCGGGTCAAGGAATCGGCGCACTGCTGATTCCGACATGATGATTTTACCCTCTAGCTTTACCGCTTGCAGGAGGCCGCTATTCACATATTTCCTGATAGTGTTTTTGCTAAGCCCCAAGCGAATCGGCAAGCGGTCATCATACCCTAGTCCAGGGGTGATCTTATCGCAGAGGCGGTACCGGCGGCTCTCTACTTCTTCCCGCGCAATCCGGTCAAGAAATGATCTTTCTGAGCTGTTAGCAGGCATTAAGTCTAAGCCTGTTGTGGAATTAAAAATTACTTTCATTAAGATGTGAATGGTTAAAGAGTTGGAGATAGTTTATTATTCTTGGAGAAAGTTGGAGATTCAGAACAAATTTTTTTAGCTGCTCTTCAAAACGTCAGCCGCACGCTGTTCAAGCCATTCACGATGGACGTCCTTCATGTGAACCGTATTGCGGTTCACGCTACGCCTAGCAGCTTCAAGACGAAGGGCATCTGAAACAGCTTGGGGCACTAATACCGCCATTTGGACCATTCCAGACGGTACGTTTGATTTCTTACTAGTCATCGTTGGTGCGTTTTGGTTTGATGTGACAAGTGTATTGGTAATAATTGGAAATTCCTAGCAATACTTGGAGATTATTTCCAATAACTCCAAGTTATCTCTAGACTTGTGGAGGCATCCTACCAGCTTTCGCAATGAAAACACCAGAACCCGAAGGGACACAAGCCACCCGTCTTAAGAAACTGAGACGCTTAGCTGGATTATCTCAGGAAGCAGCGGCTCGTCAAGTGGGCGTTTCTGATGCCTCTATCTCTTTATATGAGAAGGATGAAACTATGCAGATTAAAATGCCAGTGCTCAAGAAGCTGGCCGAATTATACCATACCTCCCCTGAGTACATAGAAAGCGGTGTGCGGACGGGCAAAGAATCTTTCAACAGTATGCCCACCCGTATTGTCGTTACTAACAATCAGCAAAAGGCTCAGACCTTATTAGTCCCGCACAAAGCGGAGGCAGGCTACCGTAAGCAGTTCTCCGATGAAGAATACTTAGGCACCCTCCCCACCTATTCTCTTCCTGGCTTTGAACACGGCAACTACCGCATGTTCGAAGTAGCCGGGAATAGTATGGAGCCAACCTTCGAAGCGGGTGATATTGTGATCTGTGAGTATGTGGAGCGAGCCGAGGAGATAGTAGATGGTACCGTGTATGTCATCGTTACCGTGGAAGGTATCTGCTTGAAGCGCGTTACCAACGCCGTGGCCAAACGGGGCTATCTCATTATCGAGTCGGATAACCCTAACTATAAGCCTGACTTAATCATGCCCAGCGAAGTGCTGGAAATGTGGTCCTATCGCAAGAAGCTTACGATATGACTTGGCAGCAAGAAACAGATTACATCCACGCTATTCTGAACCGCCTGTATAGTGATGTGAAAATTTTTCACATGCGTTATTCAGAGGGGCTAGGCTATGACGAAGATTTTGATGTAGATCCTTTGCAAATGCGTATGGAGTCAGAGGGCTTAGTTATTCGTGACTCGAAAACCAGATACATCATTTATCTCACTGCAAAGGGCCGGGATATAGCTCGTTTTCCTAGCGGCTACCGAGGGTATTTAGCATCCCAGCAAGAAAAGCAGGAAGCAGAGGAGCGAGAAAGAGTTGAGCGCTTAGACCTGGATAGAATGAGCGCCCACAGTACACGAGATGCCGCAGAAAGCGCCAAGCATTCAACCAAGTGGGCAAAAATCAGCGGTATAGCTGCAATAATTACAATTCTTGTTTCTATTGGCACTACTATCTACCAGCAGCTAACAGCTGAGGATACACAGAAAGAAGTAGATGTGCTAAAAGAGCAGGTAAAACAAATGGAGCAACGCCTAGCGAAACAGGCTCCTACCACCATCCCTGCCCCTGGCCAACAACAACAACAAAGCGCACCAACACCCCGGCCAGCGCCAGCAACGAAACAATAGCCCAGGTTTTTGACGCTTTGCAGGCCGCTTGCGCTTTTGCTACTGCTAATCCAGTTTGATAGCCTAGCATGTATCCTTCGCCCATTCCCTGATTATAGCCTTTATCTAGGCCAGCCTGTGCCCCTCGGCTGAAGGCTTGCACAGCCTCTGATTCCATTTTTGCCATACGCTCACGCTGCTAATTTTTGCTTGTCGAAACTACAAAACATGCGCCACACCATTTGTAATACTTTACCCAAATGGAATTAGTATTTCGCATCCGAGAATCTCGGCTCGATAAGCACGGCCGTACCTCCGTGTGGGCGGATATTCACTGGGCAGGCCACCGCATTCAGCCGGGTGTGTCGGTGAAGGTGGAGCCCGGCAACTGGCAGCCGGAAAAAACCAACCGGATCCACAATCGGGAAGCGGAGAGCAAAGCCAAAAACCTACGCCTACAAAAAGTAGTCACGGCGGTGAGCAAGCTCTTCACCTCGGCCGAAGGCAGTGACCGGCCCGAAGCCAGCATTACGCCAGAGGAAGTACACGCCACCGTCGCCACGGCCCTCGGCGCGCAAGGCGTCCAAAAGCTAGCCAAGCAAGAAGCCGCCGCCGAGCCGACGCCCACGCTTACAGCCGCTAGCACGTGGCAAGAATTTAATCAGCAGTGGAAGGAAGAAAACGCGCACCACATGGCCGTGCAGAGCATGCGGCAGTATGCCCCCACAGTAGCGCGCCTCACCATTTTCGACCCTACCCTACGCCTGGCTACGCTGACCAAAGCGAACTTTGCCCGCTACATCGCCTACCTGCACGCCGAAAAGCTGAAGGACAACACGGTTCAGACGCACTACAAGTTCTTGCGGGAGTGTCATTGTATGGTCGGGATGCCCGTGCCGAAATGGCTCCAGCTCCCTGCTTCCCGCCGGGGCCGCGCGCCTTCTCTTAAGAAGGAGCTGTTGCAGGTGATCAACGTGGAAGGCTTGCCGGAAAAGTTGCGGGTGCACCGGGATATGTTTGTGCTGCAAACCTTACTGGTGCTACGAGATAGCGACCTACGCGCCATTAAGCCACACCACATACGTCAGATTGACTTACCTGGCTACGGGGCTACCTGGTGCCTAGAAATCCACCAGCAAAAAACCGGCGACCCTATCTTGATTCCGCTGCCGGCGGAGGCGGCTACGATTTGGGAGCGCTACCAAGGGCGGCTGCCGATTGTTGATCGTTCCTTCCGCGGGTACCAAATCAAAAAGGTGGTAGAGCTGGCAGGCGTAACCCGGGAGTTTGTGCAGATTCGCTTCTCGGGCAAGAATCGCTACGAGACCGTCGCGCCCCTATGGAAATTCGTGAATACCCACACGGCCCGCCATACGGGCGCCGATATGCTGCTGATTGGCAGCCAAGGCAATCAGAACCTCAAGGAGCTGGCGTTGGGCCACGCCTCGGCTTCGGCCTACGGTTACGATACAGTTGAACGCTACGGACCCGAGATGCTAGACGCGTGGAACGCTGTGCTGGGCACTTCCCGGCCGTTGGCACAAACCAAAACTGCCAACGGTTTTGAGGTTATTCCCCGCTTTTTTTCGTTTAGAAAGGCAAGTCTTTAAAACGGTGTAAAGCCCCTTATCTAGCTGTTTTGGTAAATACCAGCATGTACCAGCAAACGCCTAGCTATCGCATCATTGCCGGGCTAGCGGACGGCACTGTGGTTGTGGAGGCAGCCCGCAAAGGCGGCGCATTGATAACGGCGGAAATCGCGCTGAGCTATAACAAAGACGTGCTGGCCGTACCAGGCAACCTTAGCAACCCCGCCTCGGAAGGCTGCAACGACCTCATCAAGAGTAACAAAGCAGCGCTCTACGCCGAACCGAAAGACTTGGAACAGTTGCTCAATTGGGACGAGGCCCTGCATCACCTTGGCAAGTTTAGCCCCGCTCCTTCCTACGACCCAGCCGATTTTACCACCGAGGAATTTGCCATTATCACCGTGCTGCAAACGGCGCCCAATCGCGAAGAGCACCTCGATAACCTAGCCTGGAAAGCCCAATTGCCCGTGCACCAGGTGGCATCCTTGCTGCTCGGGCTGGAGTTTCGAAGCGTGGTGAAGTCGCTGCCGGGTAAAAAGTATGTGTTGAGCTAGCTTATGTATGTTTTCTTCAATGACCAGCTCATAACGCAGCAGGATCTTAGCCTAGCGCTACCGAACCGCGGCTTTTATTTCAACGATGGCTTTTTTGAAACGCTGATCTGGGCAAACGACGCTCTCCGTTACGGCGTGCATCACCTGGCCCGAATGCAGCGCGCCGCCACGGTGCTAAGCTTAGCGTTGCCAGCGTCTTTGCGCGACCTAGCTTCGTTAGAAGCTTTATTCCGGCAGCTCGTGATGGCCAATGCCCTCCAACAAGCGCGCGTACGCCTGCAAATTTGGCGCGGAGGCAGCGGCCTCTACACGCCCGAAACAAACACCGCGGAATTTCTAGTGACGGCGCAGCCTTTTGTGCCTGCTCCTGGGTCTGCTGCCCAAGCTGATTTTGCCGAAACTGTCCGCACGCAGCCTTCTGCTTGGGCCTTCTGCAAAGGCCCCAATGCCCTCACCTACGTACTGGCTGGTCAAGAGCGGCAGCGGCGTGGCCTAGATGAACTGTTGCTGCTAGATCCGGCGGGGCACGTAGCAGAAGCAGGAGCCGCCGCTATTTTCTGGATTCGAGATGGGCACTTATACACCCCAGCGCTAGCGACTGGGTGCGTGGCCGGAGTGCGGCGGGCCCACCTATTGGCAGTTGCCCAAACCCACGGTATTCCGTGCGCAGAAGGCTTGTATCAACCCGATGAGTTACTGAAAGCTGAAGCGGCTTTCACCGCTAATGTGGCCTCCTTGCGCCCCCTATCTCAGGTGGCAGGCGTGGCGCTGGCCTCCGCCCATCATCCCTTGCTGCGCGACTTGCAAAGCTGGGAAGTTAGGTAGAGTACTCTTTTTTATTTAGTTGAAACTGCCGATTTGCAATTAAGCGACCATCGACGTGGTCATGTGGCGGAAACGTAGCCGCAGCCAGCTCGCCTCGAACTCAGCTAGGTCGGCTTCCGTTACCTCATTCAGACGCAAAGCGTCCGCCAGGTTCCACTCCCCAGAATATAGCGCGTATAGGGCAATCCAGGCGCGGTGCTGCCGCGATAATTTGCTGGTAGTTGGAATAGCTAATGGGCTATCGGAAGGATCGGAAGTGAAAGAGGCCATCATATAAGTAGTAATTATATTTCCCCTATATACTCCTTACCCATCCCGGTTGGATTTAGTAAGAACAAAAAATAGTTATATAAACATATATATTACTGAATAGTAGCGAGTAATTATTTACCTGGCTTCGAAAAAACAACAAGCGGATCTTGGTAAGCTACTACTCGGGGACAAGCTAGTTCAGAGAAAAGCTAGCGGTTAGCTCTTCCACCGAGGTGCGCTGGGCGGGCTCGAAGCGCAACATGCGGAAGATGCGCTGGGCTTCATCAGCCAACGACTGCATCGCGGCCACGGGTACCGTAGCTGTGCGGCCCGCTACCACCCTAGGCTGCATCGACACGATGGACGTTTTGCTGACCTCTCCGTCGGGCTTTATCTCAAGCTTGATTACTACGCTACCCTGGGCACCAGCCTTCTGAGCCTCAACCGGATATCGGCTATTCTCGCGAAAAAATACCATCGAAACGCTGTCCTCTGCCAGCGGCTTGTGCTCGTGCATACGCTGGGTTAGGCCGCGCTTGATAAGCTTCGATTGCTTTACCAAAGGCTCCTCTGCTGGTTTCACGGGCGCAGCTTCTACAACCGGGGGCTCAGGTTTAGGCTTCACTGCACGCGTTTTCCGGTGCCGATGGTCGATGGGCGCGGCTCGATCGGCCGTCCAGATGTTAAAGCTATTTTGCGCTTGCAAAGCAGGCGCAGCTAGCAACAAAGCGACTAACGTGTAAAACCACTTTTTCATGCCTTCTCGCTTATCAGTGTAACTACTCAGGATCTAGTGCGGATTTTCTCTCGGGTGCTTTCCCTAAACGTTTGCTCCCCGTAAATAGGTGCCCCCGATTGCACTACTACCTGAAAAAATATTCTACAAACCTAGCCTCAAATTGGCTTTCGCTCTCAACCTAGGTCTGGTAATTTCCCTGAACTGTATTTGTACCAGTAAGATAAGTTGTTTGGGCCTTTTTATCATCCAACTCAGTGGTACAACTACTGACAACTCAAGCCTAAAGCTATTACCTAATTGCTAGCGAAACCTAGGGTATCAACTACGCTTGCCGTCGCCGCAAGTTGCCATCGTACTTCCTCCAAAAGAGCAACAGCCAGGTGAATGTTTTTGGTAAAACACTCACCTGGCTGTTGCCATGTTTAGCGAAAAACGCTAGGTATTATTGCATAACGAAGCGTACGGGCACTTCCTCTTGCGTTGAGGAAGGAGCTGGTTCGAAACGCAAGCCATACAGCAGCTTTTGAGCGTTGTTGCGCATGGCTTCGCGGCCAGCCGTGATAGAAGCGCCTTTCTCCGATTTAGCGCTCTGATGAATATCATCGCTGGTTATCACGGAGTTGGTCACTTCGCCCTCGGGGCCTACTTCCAGGCGGACCGTCACTTGTCCGGTTAGGCCAGCGCGCAAGGCGGTAGGCGGGTATTGCAGGTGCTCCCAGGTGAAATCGTAGAAGCCGGCGTCCTCCTTGCTATACGCAGCCTGACGGAGCCGCTGGCCTAGCCCCCGGCGCAAGGTAATCGATTGTCCGTTGGCGAGTTGCAGTGAATCTTTCTCGCGGCGCTCAGCCACGGCTTTTACCTTTTCTTCTTCCCGCGCCTTGGCTTTTAGCGCAACGCTGCCCCGCCGAGCGGTTGCTGGCTCGGACGTAGAAGCCGGCGTGGGAGGCACCCAGCGGTTGAAGGAGTTCTGGGCGAAGCTAACCTGCGTGGCACACAGCAGCGCGCCCGCAAACAAGAATCGAATAGTGGTGGGTGGTGTAGCTGGTAGTGCTTTAAAGAGCATAACAGTAACTGGTGTTAAGGTGTTCGGTAGGGCTTGGAGTGCTTACTTTCCTACTAGTTTAACGCAATAAAGTTATACTACAGTATATACGACACTATTTTATACAGCCACTGGTGCTTTGATAGCGGGCCAAGGATCGTAATTGTTCAGCTTGAAATCGTCGTACTGGAAGCCGAATATGTCCTTCACCGCTGGGTTCAAGCTCATCTGCGGCAGGGGGCGCGGCTCACGCGTCAGCTGAAGCTTAGCCTGCTCTAAGTGGTTAGAGTACAAATGGGTATCGCCACCAGTCCAGATGAATTCGCCAGGGGCTAGGTCGGTCACCTGGGCCATCATGAGCGTGAGCAACGCGTAGCTGGCAATGTTGAAAGGTACCCCCAAAAAGATGTCGGCGGAACGCTGATAAAGCTGGCAAGAAAGTTTTCCATCGGCCACGTAAAATTGAAACAACGCGTGGCACGGCATGAGCGCCATCTGGTCGAGCTCGGCCACGTTCCAGGCACTAACCAGAATGCGGCGCGAGTCGGGCGACTGTCGCAACTGCCGCACTACCTCACTGATCTGGTCGACGTGGGAGCCGTCGGGTTTGGGCCAGTTGCGCCACTGCTTGCCGTACACCGGACCTAGCTCGCCGTTGGCGTCGGCCCACTCGTCCCAGATCTTTACGCTGTGTTCTTTCAGGTAGGCAATGTTGGTGTCTCCCTTTAGAAACCACAGCAGCTCGTGGATGATGCTCTTGAGGTGCACCTTCTTGGTGGTCACCAGCGGGAAGCCGTCGGCTAGGTTGAAGCGCATTTGCGGCCCGAAGATGCTGAGCGTGCCGGTGCCGGTGCGGTCGGTTTTCTGCGTGCCGTGGTCGAGAATTTGGCGGACGAGGTCTAGGTATTGTTGCATGGGGCCGATTGGGATCTAGCCTCAAAAGTAAAGAAAGTAGTTAGAGCCGCCTCTATCTTCCTTGTTACTTGCTGGTGGTCGCGCCAAGCTTCGTGAGGTGGTCTACCGCTCCCGTGTTCTTGGGGTTGAGCGACAAAGAGCGTTGGTAATTTGCCACGGCAAGCGGCTTATTACCCGCCATTTCGTAGGCCTCACCCAAGCTGTCGTAAGTATTCCAGCTCTTAGGATAAAGCGCAGTATTTAAGGAAAATAGCGCAATAGCTTGCTGGGTTTTTCCGGCCCGCGCCAGCTTGTAGCCCCATACATTAAGGTACTCTTCCGACAAATAAAATTCGCGGTGGTTGGCCTTTACGGCTTTATAGATAGCAGCGGCTTGCTTGTAATCTTGCGCAAATAGCTGTTGCTGAAAGGCCTTCAGCGCCGCTGGCGTACCGTAGATGCCTTCTACGATCTGGTCCGCCAAGTCGTAGAGGCTAGCTTGCGTATTGCGGTCCGACTCGTTGGTCAGCAGCACAATTCCAAAACCTAGCTCTGGGTAGAAGGCGCAGTGGCTGGCAAACCCAAACGAGCCCCCCGAGTGAAACAGCTTCCGTTTGCTATCCACGGTCTTGGCGATGTTCCAATTATAGCCAATTGCTTCTCCATCAGGCGTTCCCCACGTCGGCTGATGCGATAGGGCTACCGCTTTCGTTTGCTCGTTGAGCTGGTATTGCAGGTACTTTACCATGTTCGCGGCACTGTAGCGTAAGCCTCCCGATGCTTGCATGGTGGCTATCGACTGGTTGGCCATGCGGCTCCCATTTTCGTTATAGCCCGTCGCTAACAAGCTAGCCTCGGTTTCAAAAGCACGGGCATCTTGCATACCGCACGGCTTTTCGATGTACTTGGCCAGCAACTCCTGATACGGGGCTTGGTACACGCCTTCCAGAATGTAGGCGAGCAGTTGGGTCGCGACGTTGGAATGGCGCGGCACCAAGCCCGGAATTGTGTCGGGCTGCACGCGGCGCAAATCTTCGTAGAAGTTCTGCTTGGTATAGTTTTTCAGCTTCCGGTTCGCCACGACAGCCACCGAATCGGGGTTTACTTGCTGATAAAAGGTCCTTAAGTCCGGCAGATTATCAGGCAGCGCCGAGGTGGTAGTAGCCAAATGAATCAGCTGAATCGGCTTACCCTGGTAGGCTAGGTTAGCGTAGCCGGGCCCTAGGTATTTGCGAATATCATCCGTTGCTTTTACTCTTTGCTCAATAGTGGCCTGCGCCAAGAGCAGGCTAGCAAAGGTCTTGCTAATAGAAGCAATTTCGTAGACCGTCTGCTGGGTTGGGGCTTGGCCCGTGCCTTTCTTAACCTCGCCAAAATTGTAGAAGTACGTTTGGCCGTTTTGGATGATACCAACCGATAGTCCGACTCGGGCGGGCTGGGCCATAAAACCACGCCCCAACCGTTGAAGAACAGTATCAACTGATGTATTGCGCTTAGTAGTGACTGCGCCGTTGGCTGGTTGACCAAGCGCAATTTGGAGGCACAAGGCCAATAGCCCAACAAGAGTAACAAGATATTTCATCGGGGAGTGCAATAGCGTATTTCAACGGGACACTCCCCCTCGAAACAGAAGTTACAGCAAGCGTGTCAAATATTTTAACCTAGCACCGTCGGAGCAGTGGCTTATAGCGCGTGGTGCAGAGTTTACTAGCTCAAGTAGTGGCGAACAGAAAAACAAAAAAGCCTTCCCTCTGTCAAGGAAAGGCTTTTCGGCAGTGCAAAAAAGCTTGTTGTGTGAGCTAGATTACCGCTTGCTGATTTTGTTCAAGGAAATAGCGCGCTGCTGGTTGGATTTGAATTCGTCCATTCCTTCCGCTCGCAAAGCTAGGTGCTTGGTTCGGCGGCCTGCCATGCGCTCACGCCACATTTTGAAGGAAGAAGGCTTCATTGTCTTGCGCATCAAGGTAATAACGGCTTTCTCGGGTAGGCCAAACTGCGCCTCGATGGCCTCGAATGGCGTGCGGTCTTCCCAGCCCATTTCAATGATGCGGTCCACATCAGCAGCAGATAAGTTTTCGGGAACGGGTGGTGTATTTTTCATGGCTTGGTGCGAGGTAGATGCTTCCAGTAAATCCGGGAGCGGCGTGCGTCTGTAGCCAATCTTAGATAGCTAGCAGCCCTAGTTATACTAACGAGCTGGTTTCGCTAAGGTTTGTTTAGTTGCTGCTACTTAATGCGCACCGTTACGATTCGCTCCTACCACGGCCTAAAACACGAAAGCCACTCGGTTCGAGCGGCCTTTCGTGGCAATAGGATCGGCCAGACACGCTCACTCTGCACTAATAGCTTTCAGCTCCAGATACGCAAAGGATTGACCACCAAGCACGGGTTTAGCTGGGCCGTTATACGCCCGGTAAGTACCACTAAATTTTACTCTCTTTCTCTCTTGCTGGAATTCTTTCGGCAAATCACACACGATGCCATACACTTGAGAATCAATGCTACCAGGCACGTAGTACACTACTGCATAACGCTTTTCTTCCTCGATAAACCACACGTGCCCTATATACTGGTCTGCCTTGCCAATAATGTCAGCCGTTCCGAAGCATGACTTCGCGTTGTCTTGCTGCAGATTCTCTTCCCACACTTCATTTTTCTGGCAGGCACTGCTGATTATTAAGGCAACAACGAAGACATAAACACTTGGCCTCATGCTAATTACTTTTAGTTAACAAGATGATACGTAGAGCCTAATCTGTGCCGCATGGTTGCAAGCTAATGAACGTATAAAGGCTTTGCGTATCAATACTAGTAATGATTTCAATAATCGGCATCGGACTTTTACTTGTTGTAACCAGGCACAAAAAAGCCCTATCGGCGTGCGATAGGGCTTTTTGCAATTTATATAAGCTAGGTACTCTCCGCTTACATCGACTTCTGCGCGGCCGTAGCCGTTGGGGCGGTAGTCTTTACGGAAGCCATTTTAGTGCTTTTCTTGGCGCAGCAGGCAGGCACACCGGCGGGGCTGCCGGCCATAGCACAATGGGCCTTCATTTCGGCGGAGCAGGTTTCTTTCTTGGCTTTCTTGGCCTTGTCGTCTTTGCCGTCGTGGGCGGAAGCGGTGCCAACGAAGGCGAACAACGTGAGGGCGAGCAGTACGTTTTTCATAACTATAACAAAGAAGGTGAGGTGAAACAAAAGCGGAACGGGCGTGGTTGGCTTCACGCTGCCCTAAAGTACAAAAAGCTAGGGAAAGTAGCGCGGGTTCTGTAACCCGCGTTTGCGCATCGCCCTTCTTACCGCGCGCGGACGTCAAAAGCCGCGCTACACAGACCATGCTCGCGGACAACCAGCCGTGCTCCTATGCCCCTTCGAAAGCTTAGTTACCTCACGCTCATTATCCTAGCTCTGTTGTCGGCCGTGAGCGTGTACCACGTGGCGCACCTGCGCTTCAACTACAACTTCAACGACTTCTACCCCGCCGGCGACCCTGACCTAGCGTATTACGAAAAGTACTCGGCGCGTTTCGGTAACGACAATGACTTCGTGCTGCTCGGCCTGGAAGCGCCGGCTGGCCGCACGGTGTTCGATGCTTCTTTCTTGCAGCGGGTCGATTCGCTCACGCGCTTTGCCCAGCGGCAGCGCCGCGTGGTGCACGTAGTGTCGCCGACCACCGCCACGAACCCTGTGGTGGAAGGACTAGGGGTGTTCAACCTGCCCTACCTCCACCCTTCTGAGCCCGCCCGGCTCCAGGACGACTCGTCACTAATTTACCGCACGCCGGGGCTGGTTGATAACCTGTTTGCCCGCGACGCTCGCGCCGTGACCGTGCTGATTCAAACCTCGCCGGAGTTGAAAAAGCCCGCCGGCGACTCCTTACTCACCAGCCTCAAAGTACAGCTCGGCAAGCTAGGTTTTGCCGAAACGGACTACCACTTAGCGGGGCGGTTGGTGGCGCAATCGGTGTTCGTGGACCGCTTGCAGTGGGAGCTGGCCGTGTTTATGTCGCTGTCGGTGGTGCTGGTAACGGGACTACTGTGGTTTACTTTCCGGACGTGGTGGGGCGTGGTGCTGCCGCTCGTGGTAGTGCTGGGCGCCATTTTGTGGGGGCTAGGGCTCATGGCGGCGTGCGGCATCAGCATTGACCTCATGACGGCCTTGCTGCCGGTGATGATGTTCGTGGTGGGCATGTCGGACACCATCCACATCATCACGCGTTATGTAACGGAGCTAGGGTACGGCGCTAATAAAAAGGACGCGTTAATTACGACTATCAAGGAATCGGGCTTCGGCTCCGGGTTGTCGGCCCTGACCACGAGCATCGGCTTTTTTACGCTGATGACCAGCACGATTAAGCCCATTCACAACTTCGGCTTGTTCACGGGTATTTCGGTGCTGTTGGCTTTCGTGCTGTCGTTCACGCTGTTGCCGGCCTTGCTGATTTTGCTGCGCAAGCCCCAGCTGCGGGTGCCGCGCGAAGACGGCCACAGCTGGGACGGCGTGCTAGGTCGGTTGTTCCGCTGGGTGCTCGTGCGGCGCCGCTTGGTGTTCACCACGGCGGGCCTGATTCTAGCAGGTTCCATCTTCTTCGCCATGCAAATCCGCATCAACTCGGCCCTGCTCGACGACCTGTCCGACAGTGACCCGGTGAAGCAGGACTTCCGGTTTTTCGACCAGCGCTTCGCCGGCGTGCGGCCGTTTGAGTTGAGCTTGCAGCCCGCGCCAGGCCGCAGCATCTACGACCTAGCCGTGCTGCGCGAGATTGAGCGCATCGAGAACTACCTCACGAAAGATTACGACTTGCGCGTGGCGGCTTCGCCCGTTACTATCATCAAGTCGGTGCGGAAAGCGCTGAACGGGGGGGGCGTGGAGGAGTACCGGCTGCCCGATTCGGAGGCGGAGTTGCGGCGCATCGTCAATAAAGTCAAGCTATTCCGCAAGAAGCCAGAGTTTCGGGCCTTGGTGCTGCCCGACGGCAGCGAGGGCCGTCTGACCGGCCGTATGCCCGACGTGGGCAGCATCCGCGCCGACGCCCTGAACCTAGGTCTGCGGCGGTTCCTGGGCCAGCAAATCGACCCCGCAGTGGTGCGCACCCGCCTGACCGGTTCGGCCAACCTGATCGACAAAAACAACGAAAACCTCACCCTGAACATGATTCAGGGCATGAGCATCGACATTGTGATGGTGGTACTCATTGTGCTGGCCTTGTTCCGCTCGCTGCGCATGACGGTAGTCGTGATTGTGCCCAACCTCGTGCCGATCATTGTGGTGGCAGGCGTGATGGGCGCCTGCGGCGTGGCCATGAAGGTGAGCACCAGCATCATCTTCACCATTGCGTTTGGCATTGCCGTCGACGACACCATTCACTTTATCAGCAAGCTTAAGCTCACCTTGTTGCACGAACCAACGGTGTTCCGGGCCGTGCGCAAAACCTACCTGATGGCGGGCAAAGCGGTCATTGTCACGTCCTTGATTCTGGTGGGCGGCTTCTCCACGCTCATCTTCTCGCGCTTCGATGGCACCTTCTACGTGGGCGTGCTCATTGGCCTTACGCTCCTCTTCGGCGTGGTGGCCGAGCTAACGCTGCTACCTCTTCTGATCCTATTTTTCTATAAGCACAAGCCCCGCGCAATTCGGGAGCAAGTGCCGGTGCTAGGCGGGTAAGATTTGCGAGCTTCTCCTCCTAGCTCCCGGAAACGAACGTCATTTCGACCAACGAGAGAAATCTCGCGTGCAATGGTAACCTCAATCGTCAGGAATTACTTTGGCACGCGAGATTTCTCCCGTTGGTCGAAATGCCAAGCTCTCTATTGTATTTTGCCGCATGAAATTCCTGCTTCTCGCCCTCCTACTTCAGCAACCTGCGCCCGCCTCCGACCCGCTGCCCCGCCTTATTCAGGAGCGGGAAACGCTAGTGCGCCAATACGAAGAAGCTAATGCTCAGCGCAATAGCCTTTTCGGCAACAAGCCCAGCAAGAAAGATCTGCAAGAAGTGGTAGATGCCCTGAAAGGCATTATTCGCAAGGACAGCGAGCTAATTCAGGCGGTGAAGGAAAGCGGCCTTCGACGCACCGCGAACATTGTGGCGGAGAAAACGCAGGCCGAACGCCAAGCTAGCCTAGCCCACGGCGACCAATCGTCGACGCGCGAACGGTTCTACGACTTGCAAAATCAGATTCAGAATCTGGAAATTCGGGACAAACAACGCCAGAAAAAGCTTGCCGAAGCCCAGGAGCAACTTGCTACTGCCGATGCCACCCGCACTAGCCGCGAGCTAATTGCGGTGGCGCTGGCCTTGCTCAGTGCGGGGCTATTGTTGTACGTGTATCGGCTGCGCCAAAAGTTGCCTGTACGCCGTGCCCGGCGGGGCTAACGCTCTTGCTCGCAGCACCTCCCCCTAGCTTGGTATGCTCATTTCCGCCGCCGATTACCTAACGTACGCCGAGGCCGTGGCCCTGTACAATGACCTGCGCGAAGCGGAAATCATTGCGTTAGTCAAAACGGCCGGCCCGCCCTCTTTTCCCTTCGGCGACGGGCTGTACTATCAGCTACTCATCGAGGAAGACGAAGCAGAAGCAGCCCAGGTGATTGTAGCCGAATTTGAGCGTCAGCGCGCCGCCGTAAACCCAAACCGCTGTCCGCGTTGTGGCTCCGTGGACACCTTGCCCGCCGTCCGCGTGAGGTGGTGGAAACGCCTGTTTTACGCCGGCACGACCCTGTACCAATGCGAAAATTGTAGCGCCACATTTGCGACTTAGGTCCAACGTGTTGCCTTCTATAAAGCCATCATTTTGTAATCTCTTGTAGAAGCGCAATACTTCGCGTCTACTCGTTGCTAAAGTTGTTCGCCTAGATCGTTTGGTGTAGAGATACAACATATTGCGTCTTCTCGTCGCTAGTGCTGTTCACCTTGGCAGTCCTAGGTCCTATTGAGTCACCTTATTGAACACCTCACCCCTAACTGTTGCACCACCGCCCTATCTGATATCTGCCTATTTAACCCAATCATCTAACCTACTTAGCTAGCTACATTCTGTAAGAAAAACTAACCTATTGAGTATCTTATTACTACAATATTTAGCATTTATTTCTAATATTTTTAGCTTGCTTTTTAAACCTCAACCAGTACTTTAAGGGCCGAGAACATAGTTGACCCTTACGCCGCAAGCGGCCCTTTTGAGTTGATCTGGACGGAAGAACAAGTACGTGCGCTGGTGACCGACGCCGGCACGCTCAAGCGAGGCCTCGACCTAGCCAAGCCCCCAAAGTGGAGCAACCTAGGCCAAACCGATACCGCCGCCTGGGGCGAATGCGCCGGCAGCGGCTCCAAGCCCTACCAAGTTGGCATCGACCTCACGGAGCCGGCCTTTAAGTGCTCCTGCCCCAGCCGCGTATTTCCGTGCAAGCACGGCGCGGGATTGCTCCTGCTATTGGCTCGCGAGACTGGGCTTTTCACGGGTACTACGCCACCGCCATGGTTGGCCGAATGGCTTGAAAAGCGGCAGCAAGCTCAAAGCAAAAAAGCCGCCCCCGCCCCCAGAGCTTCTTCCTCCGAAACGGCCGCACCTAGCTCCGCAGTCCCCGCCGACGCGACCGAGCCGGAGAGTGCCGCCTTAGTGAGCGAGGCGCGCCTACAACGCATGCAGCGCGGCGCGGGCGAGCTGCTCTTGTGGCTGCAAGACCTCATCAGCGCGGGGCTAGCTCAGACCGAAAACCAGCCGCGCACGTTCTGGGAAAATCAGGCCGCCCGCCTCGTCGACGACCAGTTGCCGGGCCTTGCAGTGGTGCTGCGCGAGCTAGCCACGCTGCGCTATGCCAGCCTCGACTGGCCGGAGCGGCTGCTGGCCCGCCTTGGCGAGCTGTACCTGCTGGTGCGTGCCTTCCTGCGACTTGAACAACTGCCCCTTGAGCTTCAACAAGATGTACTTCAGTTAGTTGGCATCAACCTCAAAAAGGAAGATATACAGGCTCAGCAGCCCCCCGCGGCAGATACGTGGCTGGTAGTGGGGCAAGTCACGAAGGAAGAAGAACGCCTGCTGTCTCGCCGCACCTGGCTTTGGGGGCAGCAGACCAACCGCTACGCTTTTGTGCTGGAGTTTTCCTTTGGCGGCCAAGCCTTTGCTACGGCGCTCGTACCGACTGGCACCTACAAAGGCAACCTAGCTTTTTACCCGAGCGCCTGCCCGCTCCGTGCCGTCACGACGAGTGCTTGGGCATTCAGCGGCAGTCGGACACAAGCTAGGCCCGGGGGCAGTTCCGTTCAAGAATTGCTCGATGCCTATGCTACTGCGCTCAGCCAACTGCCCTGGCTGCGCGAGTGGCCCGTGACGCTGAGCGGCATGGTCCCTCAGTTTGGCCCCAATGAGCAGCCTATTCTGTACCACCCCACCGAAGGGCTACAGCTACCCCTGCGCTGCGACCCCGAGCTGGCCTGGCAGCTAATGGCCGCCAGTGGCGGGTACCCACTAACGGTCTTTGGCGAATGGAACGGCCGTGCTTTCTTCCCGATTTCTTACTGGTCCGCTCCGGTGACGGCCACAACTGCCGTTTCTGTATGAACCTCCAAACCGACTGGCAGCAATTGTTGCGCGTGGCCTTGCTCGGCACGCGCCAAAGCGGCGAAACCATACCTAGCTTAGCGGATCTGCCCGCCCCCGAAGCCGTTGAGGAACAAGCCCTACTGGCAGCTGGCTCGTTGGGCTTGGTGCGCAAAGCGGGCCTCAAAGCGCTAGAGGCCACCGCCTTTGACGTCTCACCTGCTCCCGCCGAAACACTCCCGACCCTAGGTCTGAACGGCCGGGATGCGCTGGGGCAGCTGCTCAACGACCGCTACCCGGCGATGCTAGCCGACTATTTGGTAAGCTTGGCGCAGGCCGGGCGCCGCGTGCCCCACCAGCAGCTCGTACCGCTAGTCAACTACGCCCGCACCCGCCCCGAGCTGCACGCGCCCACGGCCGGAGTGCTAGGTCAGCGCGGGTTGTGGCTGGTGCGCCTCAATCCTGAGTGGCAACCGTTGCTGGCATCGGCGGCCACACCCGATGCTGCGGACTGGGAGACGGGCAAGTTGCGCCAACGGCAAAACTATTTGCAAGTCCTTCACCGCCAAGATTCTGACCAAGCCCGGGCGCTACTCGCCGCTACGTTGCCCCAAGAGCCAGCCAAAACCCAAGCCGCGCTGCTCGCCGCCCTAGCACCTACCCTGAGCGCCGCCGATGCCCCCCTGCTGGAGCAATACCTAGGGTCGAAAAGCAAGGAAGTGCGCCAAACGGTGGCGCCCCTGTTGGTACGCACGCCTGGCAACACGCTGGTGGAGCGCCTATGGCAGCGGGCAGTGCCTTATTTGGAGCTAAAAAAGCCGCTGCTAGGCCGCAAGAAGCTGGAAGGTTCGTTGCCCGATACCTGGTCAGCGGAGTGGCAGGCCGATGGCATCGAGCAGAAAGACAACCGCTACGCCGGCGAAAAGGCGGCGTGGCTCGGGCAGCTCCTCGCCCTGATTCCGCCCGAGCGGTGGTCGGCGCACTGGAACATCGACCCCGCCGATTTGCTAGAGCTAGCTACCGACAAAGAATGGACTTCCTTGCTGCTGCCGGCGTGGAAACAAGCGCTGCTGCTGCATCGCTCCAAGGCTTGGACCCTAGCCTACCTTCGTTTGCAGCTCACCCACGATTCCATGCCAATCCTCACTGCCACCGATGCCACGGAGGTAATTGGCCTAGCGCAAGTCACGCAGCTGCTCTTGGCGCACTTGCCGCGCCACCCGCGCTTCACCCAGCCCGAAGCGCGCTGGGAAAGCCTGCTCCTGGATCTGCCCGGCCCTTGGCCGGAAGCCCTTACGCACAAAGCGTTAGAAATCATCGAGAACACGCTGACCGTTGCCCCCAGCAATCAGCAGTATCTCCTTACGTACCGGCTCACGCAGCTTCTGCGCCATATGCAGCTCGTGGTGCCGCCCACCGAATACGCCTACTGTGCCACCACCTTGCGCAACCTAGATCAGCTAGACTCTTCGGTAAACACTGCCGCCGAGCAGTTTCTCAGCGCCCTCTACTTCCGCCAACAGCTCCACGAAACCCTCACCGAACCACCTACCCCCGACGGCTAATTAGAATTAGAAACTAAAGCTCCCCTCCTTTTTTCCAGAAGGGGTGGCCGCAGGCCGGGGTGGTCCGGCTAGAACTAGAAAACTAGAGCTAGCTTTTAATTTCTAGTTTATAACCTCGTTCAACGATCTTAACCACCCCCAACCCCTCCTTGAAAAAAGGAGGGAAGCCTCGTTCTAAACCTAGCTTTAGTATTAATCACCTATCAAGTAACTAACACTCACTCTCCCATAATGTCGCTCAATCCTTCCTCCGAAATCCTGCGCCCGCACGCTGAGGTGCAATACGCCGAAGAACTCGCTGCCCTCACCGCCCTCGACGACCGGCCTAAGCCGCCAAACTGGAAACTCTCGCCCTGGGCTGTAGTCACGTACCTGCTCGGCGGCAAGCTGGACAACGGCTTCGAAATCGAGCCCAAGTACATCGGGCAGCGGCGTCTGATGGAAATTGCCGTGGCCACCCTCGCCACCGACCGCGCCCTATTGCTGCTCGGCGTGCCCGGCACGGCCAAAAGCTGGGTGTCGGAACACCTGACGGCGGCCATCAGCGGGCACTCCAACCTGCTCATTCAGGGCACGGCCGGTACTTCCGAAGATGCCATTCGCTACTCCTGGAATTACGCCCGCCTCATTGCCGAAGGGCCGTCGGCGGGGGCGCTGGTGCCCTCGCCCCTGCTCAAAGGCATGCAGGAAGGCAGCCTGGTGCGAGTGGAAGAACTCACGCGCATCCCCTCCGACGTGCAGGATACGCTCATCACGGTGCTTTCCGAGAAGGTGTTGCCCGTGCCCGAGCTAGCCACCGAAGTGCAGGCCACGCGCGGCTTCAACGTAATAGCCACCGCCAACGACCGCGACAAAGGCGTGAACGAGCTCAGCAGTGCCTTGCGGCGTCGCTTCAATACGGTGGTATTGCCCCTGCCTACCTCCGTGGCCGAGGAAGTACAGATTGTGCACTCGCGGGTAGAAAAAACCGGCCGCGCCTTGCAGCTGCCGCCCACCACCGCGGCCCTGGAGCAGATCAGCCGCCTCGTGACCATCTTCCGCGAACTGCGCTCGGGTGTGACCGAAAACGGCAAAACCAAACTCAAAAGCCCCAGCGGCACGCTCAGCTCCGGCGAGGCTATTTCGGTGCTCAACAGCGGCCTAGCCCTAGCCGCCTACTTCGGCGACGGCACCCTGCAAGCCGCCGACCTAGCCGCCGGCCTCACCGGCGCCGTGATTAAAGACCCCGTGCAAGACCGCGTGGTGTGGCTGGAATACCTCGAAACTGTGGTCAAAGAGCGGGATGGCTGGAAGGATTTGTATAGAGCGTGCCGGGAGGTAGTGGAATAATAGCAATTTTACTGTATCCCATGAAGCTGTTTCGAATTCACAGAAAATTATTCCTCTATTGGCTCTAGCTGGAATATGTATCTATACACTACTCATAACTCTTTCTGACAAAGTGTATTATGCAGGCGCATATTATGACCGAGTATTTAGCACGTCCCACTACATAGGCTTCGCAGGAGTCGTCGCAAGCCTGCTTGTTTACTTCCTGAAAAGAAGCGTATTCAAGCCGGTTCTCATCCTGACTTTAACCCTAGGGCTGTTCAACCTCGCCAATTTCACTCCCGATAAAACCAGTTTCGGAATAGGCCCGATTGGGATTCAACCTCTTTCACTGCTGCTATTCGTCATTTATTATTTTCTCAATAAGCAGAGTGCCCACCGCTTCCTACGAACTTACGTGATGCCGTCGCCTAGTTCCCAAAAGAGAGCTGACATCCGACGCGAAAGTATAGCCAAGTTCAAGGCCACATTCGCCAAGAAGTCCAATGAAAGTTTGCTGGAGATGGTACGAGAGAAGGCTGTAGTACCTGATGCATTAGAAGCAGTAAGACAGGTACTGCACGAGCGAGGTGTAACAAGTCAGATTGGCCTTATTGATGCAAAAACACAAGCCTAATTACACTGACCTAGGCCTTTCTTTCCCTATGGGACCTCAGCTACGAAAACTTGTTGAGGAGCAGCTCATCGTTGATCTAAGGTATTATTATATCGATAAGCCCGTTCTAAAATTCGACTGGTCAGAAAGCTGCATTGAAGGGCATGATGCTGTATACCTAAACGGGTATCTTGAAAATTATTCTGGCATAACCATTTTTGATGAAGCTGATTGCCTAGTTGCTGATGGTTGGATGGACTTCGTTCTAGCAGGTGACTTCTTTCTTGTTTACTGGGATTTTATAACGACTTGGAATGAAGAAGAACGGCTTGCTAATAAAAGTCAGCCTGGTATTCCAGATCACATCTGGCTACAGATACCAGATGATATAAAGGGCACTTACAAGAATGAGCGGATGCAACAACCACCATTTAGAAAACTCAATTAAATCAAATGGCTAGCCACTCATTAGTTGATAAAACCGATTTCTTACGTTTCATGTCCGACTTGATTAATGACCTAAAAACGAATCCTAGTTCATGGGAGAACTCTAGCTTACCCGATTTCTTAGAAGCTCTAGCTAGATGGACAGAGGACATGGATGGTTATTATTCAAATACTAACCAGCAATTACCCCAGAATATTACCTGGCATGTATTCGCTGATATGCTGAAAGCCGCTAGCATGTATGAGTGACCTCCAACTCTACGGCATCCGCCACCACGGGCCCGGCAGCACCGCCAGCCTTCTAAAAGCACTGGACGACTACCAGCCCGACATCGTGCTGCTCGAATGCCCCGCCGATGGCGAAAAGGCGCTAGCCCTTGCGGTCAACCCCGACTTGCGGCCGCCGGTGGCTCTGCTACAACCCCAAGCAGCACGCACAGGCCACTTTTCTGCCCTTCGCCCACTTCTCGCCCGAGTGGCAGATCGAAGCAGCGCAGCACGACGCCCACCTGCGCTGCTTCGATCTGCCGATGGCCTTGCGCTTTGCCCTCCCCGATACCGTGGAGCACGTGCCCGGCTCGCCCCCGCGTGAGCTTCTGCAAAGGGAAGGCAATGCACCTAACCCTAGCGTGGAAACAGCCGCGGAATCGGAAGCGTCGGAGGCTAGCCCCTCGTCTGTTGAAAAGCAGGAACAAGAGCCCGAAGTCGAACTCCGGCACGACCCCATCGCCCACCTAGCCCGCCTGGATGGCTACTCCGACGGCGAGCGGTGGTGGGAAGCGCGCATCGAGTACAGCACCGGCCACGCCGACACGTTCGACGTGGTGTTGTCGATGATGACGGCTTTGCGCGAGGAGCTAGCCCAGCCCGAATCGGAGGAGACTTTGCTGCGCGAGG
>Ga0325401_1000705_pt1 | contig 25520 bp, 17 predicted proteins | sample PopdelMetagenome_FD_205666 | JGI IMG/M metagenome (GOLD analysis project Ga0325401, IMG submission 205666) | Populus deltoides microbial communities from Bellville, Georgia, United States - Xylem-PdKOR-R2 | ecosystem: Host-associated > Plants > Phyllosphere > Stem > Wood/Secondary xylem | place...
AAAACTTTATTCATATTATTTTTCCTCACAAGCCAAATCCTAGCCACCCTTCCCTTTCTTGTCCTACCAATCTTTCCTTTCAATCATGGTAACCATCAAAATCACTCTAGCAACAATGCTAGCTTCATCATCTTCTCCTCCCTCTCACTATCTCTTTGCTAATCCTATAAGGCCAAAGTCCAGTTGATAGAGCTACCTTTATAGAGTAGGCACACAACTAAAAAAATCACACCAATAAAAACCACCATTAGATTATATCAAATCACCTAAGAAATTGTCCATCCAGCAAACTGGTAAAGTGTGGAAGAAGAAGGAGAAGAATTGAGATTTCCCCTTCTTCGATCTCTATTTGAAGGTGGTGGCAAACTACACAACTTGTGTAGGAAGAAGAAGAGGAGGAGTCCTTGATCTACTAACCCATGCACCTTCCTACATTGTCAGCGTGTGTAACAACATTTTTTAAAGTCGATTTCAAACCCTAACTTGCTAATTTATTTGTTTTGGATGATTCGTAATATGTTTGTTGACTTTTGTTATGTGGATGCATATTTTATGGATGTGTTTATTATGGGATTTGTGTGTGAATATTTCTAGAATGGTGTGATTTTCTATTTTTTCCACCATGTGTAATGATGATTTACTGTTATTAAATTGAGTATGGTAAAATCCTTAAAAGGGTTCTATTGTCAAACATTTGAGATTGGTTGTTTAAAAAAAATATGATTTTGTTTTCTTAAAAAAATATGAGTAAATAAAAGTTTTGTTTTTTTAACCGAAAAGTCAACTCAAGGATGGTAAAATCATTAAAATGGTTTTTTCATTGAGAAGTTAAGATTTTTTTGTTTTTTTTAAAAAAATTAAATAAAAAAATATTGTTATGCTTTTATAAAAGTACTAACCCGAGTGTAGTAAAATCCTTAAAAAAGGTTTTATCCTTGAGAAGTTGAGAATTTTTTATATTTAAAGAAAATATAAATAAAATATTTTTGTTTTGTTTATACTAAAGAATTCATTAGAGTATGGTAAAATTCTTAAAAGGATTTTGTCCTCGTGAAGTTGAAACCTCGCTATTTTGATTAAAAAAAATGCAAATCATATAAGTATTTTTTTAAAATGTTATTTGATCTTGTGGTTATTTGGAAGTATGGTTATTTGGAAAATTTGAATATTAAATTAATATGACAAGCAAATTTTATGGTAAACAGCAAAATGAAGTATCATCAAGGATTATTTTTTAAAATTAGCATTGTTTGACCAAAAGTTCCGTAAAAATAACATAGAAAAAATATATTTAAAAAATAGCATAATTTTAATAAAGGCACAAATGAGAATCATGACTTTGAATGAAGTCAAAATGGAAATCATGACTTTTAAAAGTTATGGGTTGGAATTGTGACTTTGACAAATAAGTAAACTTTAAACCCAAACTAACTCTAAATGCAAATCCTAAATAATACCCTAACCTCAAACCACAACCCTAAATTCTAAAAGCGATGCAGATAAAAAGCATATCATGGATAACAATAAGGACAAAAAGACAGAGTAATGATTGAAATAGGATTAGAATACAAAGAACTATAATTCATAGTTTTATTTCTGGGAACAAAGTCTGATATATTCTACATCTTTAGGATGTTTACATCACTTTTAAATAGTTTATACAATGTTAACATAGTAAAAATTTCATAATCCTAAAATAAAAAGAAAAAGACATAAAATATGAAAATTACATAAAATCTGCAAAAAATCAAGGAAACATAATGAAACTAGCTCAAACAAAATATTTGGGCCCTAATTTGAAGGTCTTTGTGAGCTTGGCTAGTTAAAGATAACTTCCTATAGAATTGGGTCTTAGAGATCACATAAAACAATTTGAGTCCAATCCAACAATTAAATCTCATTTCCACTATGATAGTCTAGCACAACCAGATCTTTTCTTGGATTTAGTCTTGTCCCACTAGTCCATAAAAAACATATATTAGGCCACTCACATAAATTATTTGTGATAGATCTCTATCTAGCAATGATAAATCTTCATCTAACTACTCATAACCTTCAATTTTTACTAGCCTAACTACATAAGAAACCAAACTCTAAACATTAACACTACTCACTAGCTTGGATATATATCTTACAAGTTTGGAGTTTGGATTTAGGGTTACTGTTTAGGGTTAATATTTGAGGTTGAGATTTACATTTAGGGATAATGTTTAACATTAGGGATTAGGGGTTTAGGGTTTGGATTAATATTTGGGGTTAGTGTTTGAGATTTAAAGTTTAGAATTAGGTTTAATGTTATTGTTTAGGAATTAAAGATTAAGGGCTTGGATTTAGTGTTAGTGTTTAGTGTTTGAGGTTTGAGATTTGGAGTTAGCGTTTAGAGTTAGTGATTAGGAATTTGGGGTTTGGATTTCGAGTTAGTATTTGGGGTTTGGATTTAGTGTTTGGGGTTTGAGATTTGAATTTTAAGGTTATTGTTAATGTTTATGGTTTAGGTTAAGTCGGGGTTAAAATTTACTGTTTTTTTTTCTCAAAGTCATAATTTCCACCCATAACTTTGATTAAATTGTGGTATTTTTCTAAAATAGTCTTAACATAAGCTAGTTTACTAGAAAATTTGGCAAACTGTGTTACAAAGGAAAAAGACACTAATATTTCATGGGGTTTTTATAAATATTATAGTATATAAAGAATTGTTAAAGAAAGATGTTAAATACTATATGTTAAAGAATAAATAAAGAGAAGGAAAAAAACATTGAAAGTAGAAAATTTAATAACAAAAAGGACAAGTGGTTTTTTTTTTATGCATTTTGTAATCCTAAACCCTTTAAATACGTAATGGATCCAAGTGAATGCAAATAATTATCAAAGATGCATGTAGCAACAATTCTATTTAATATTGTTAATTTAGGTAGTTTTACATTTGCAATTAAATTTATTGGTGGATATGGAATAAGTATGTAATCACCAAGTTATTAGATAGTAAGGTTCCCCTTTTTAAGAATAAGGTAACACATATAACTCAATAATAGAATAATCAATTCCTAATCAATCCATTGTTGAAGGATGAAATAAAAAAAATCAATTAAAAAAAGAATCAAAGATAAAACAACCCAAGTCAACTCAAGCTGATCTATTAAATCCATAACATGAGTTATGAAAACGAGATAACTTCATAAAAAGAAAATAAAAAAAATTATGAAGCTCAATTTCCAATAAATCTAATGTTGAAAATTGTAATCAAGAAAACAAAAAACTAAATCCATGAGATTAAGATAAATACATAAAAAGCAAATTGAAAAAAAATATGAAACTTAATTTCCAAACAAACTAATATTGAACAATAAAATTGAAAAAGAAATTATTTTTTTGAAAAAGAAGATTGAGTTATTGGAGGGTGAAATTAAAAAAAATCAATTAAAAAATAAACAAACTAAGTCAACCCGGGTCATGAGATCAGAATGACCTTATAGAAAGCAAATAAAAAACATTATGAGGCCTAATTTTCAACCAACTTAATGTTGAAGGATGAAATTAAAAAAAAAATCAATTAGAAAAAGCGAAAAAAAAAAGACTCAAGTCAACCTGTTAAACCTATGACCTGAGTAATGAGATAATGATAAATTCATATAATGCAAATAAAAAATTATAAAGCCTCACTTCCAACATATCTAAAATTGAAGGTTGAAGTCAGAAAAAAAAAAACTAAATCCATGAGGCCGGTATATAACCCAATAGAGAAACAAAATCTAAAAATATTATGAAGCGTCATTTCTCAAACAATCTAATATTGAAAGATTAAAATTAAAAATAACAAAAAAAAATTGAATTGTGGAAGGATGAAATTAAATAAAAAACTAAAAAAACAAAACAAAATACTATTATAATAAATAGTATTTTGTTAGTGTGGTTACAATGATTTAACCCCATGTTTTAGCGTTTAGTTAACATAAAAAAACCTAGTTGTTCTATTATGTTTCTATTGGTGGAACATTGATTTTTCTTTGAAATCACCAAAGAAAAATCAATGTTCTATTATATTTCTATTGGCGGACATTTGTTTTTTCTTTTTTTTTCTCTCTTTCCCTCGATTCTTGTGCCATGCCTTACAATTTTTCAAACCATCCCCTTAGCTTCTTTGTTTTTTTTTTTTTATTTTGTCTCTGATCTTTTGGTTGATATTTGTTTTATTTCAAATAACTTATAAAAATTAAAATTTGCTTCAATTTCATCCTCATTTGATTTTTTTTACTCCTCTTTGTTTTTTATTTAGTCCTTGATTTTTGGTTAATATTTATTTTATTTGAAATAACTTATGAAAAATAAAATTTGTTTCAATTTCATCCTTATTTGATTTTTTAAATTTATCTTATTTAATCCTCGTTCTTTTAATTGCTATGTATGTCATCTGAGATAATTTTTATAGTGTAATGTTTTTGGCAATTTCACCTGCAATCATTTTTTTCCTATCAAATTTTATTCTTATTCTTTTGATTGTTTTTCTTTGCTTTGCTAAATTTTTTAGTTTGAATTGATTTGGATTTGAGCTTCTTGGTTAAATCCATTTTGGAATTTCATGGATTTCAATTTGGAAAATTAGCCTAGCTTAAGGACGTTTATTAAGGGTTGCTTTTTTTTTTTTATCATTATTTTAAGATAATGTTTTTTTTAGATTTTATCTTTTGATTTTTATTTTATTGAAGATTAAGCTCATTGTTTTTTTTATATGCCTTTTACATCCTTTGTTTTTTTTTAGTTGGGTTATATGGGGTCATTTTATGTTTTTCCTTTTTAGATATATTTTCTCAAAATATTCTTTTCTTTAATTAAATAGAATTGATTGGTTGAATATAGATGAATACTCACTTCATTGTGTTTTGTTCAATTTGCTTTTACCGGACATTACTTTAGCTAACCATGCAACTTTTTTTGATATCATCCTGCATCCTTTTGCAGTTGAGTTTAAAACAACTCGGCAAGCTCTTTTGGTTGTGGGTGATGTTCACAGTCAAATGGCGATGGGTCTTCAACGATCTTTTCTTTCTTCTCCTTACATGTATGATATTAATGGCTCATCTTTTTATTTATTACTGACAAGTGTTCTTTTACAATTCATTTTCTGTTGTTTCCTTCAATTTAAATTAGATTATTAAATTAACCGATCTTATTAGATATACTCAAGTTAATGACCTGAGTATCGAGTTCTTCTTACTTTTTTCAAAACACAATCACCCTGTGGTGTAGTGCGGGTTCCCAGTCTAGTTTGATATTAAAATTTATTTATGTCATATTTTAGTTGAAAGGTGCAAGAGAAAGTTATCGAAAAAGTTGAGGAGAGAGAAAGCTCTTGGTTGACCGGTTTTAACCACCAATTACTTTTATTTTGGTGTTTATGGATTCAGCTTTAACCGACAAAGTCATTAGAGGTGGTTTCAACCACTAATGATGATGTAAAAAAAGTAGATTTGGGCTTGGAAAGTCTTTTTAGGTTTCATTTTGATTTTTTAAACATATTTGAATGATGTTTTTGGGTTGTTAATGATTGGAGTTTTTTAGCTTGGTAGAATAGTTTATAATGTTTTAGAGTGGAAATAATTGGAAATTTTAGTTTTCAGGGTCCAAGTACGTTAGACGCTGACTTTCCGTCCATCAAATACCTTGGTAGAATAGTTTATAGTGTTTTAGGGAAGATATTAGCACCCCTAACACACCTTACCTGAGATAAGCTGCATTGTGTAGTCTGGATGTGGTTTAAAGATGTTGATGAATTTCTAACTAGTTGTCCATCTATAGCTGAGAACAAAGATTTATGCTCATGAATAAATCTGGCATTTTAAATTTATTATGGGCTCGTATACCCAAATAAATTCCTATATGAAGAATTTATGTAGGTGCCCTGACAAGGTTCACCCATCTTGGAAAGCGAAAGTGTTTTTCACAACTTGTATATTGTGGTGAAAAAATACTTTCAATTAAAATTGGTGAATATCCAAAATAATTTTGAGAATTTTTTAGAAATACGTGAGGGTAGAAAAAATAGGAAATTCAAAATTAATTGTAAAATAATCTTCCAACAATAAAAAATTTATTTAGAATTGGACGAAGATGATGTTTGGCAAAACATAAATAAAATGCTTTTATCAAGGCTATTTTAACCACGATATCAATTCAAAACAAATTGTCGTTCATCAACTCAAAATTGAATAACACCAAACATCCACACAAATCTCTTTAGTAGATCCTTGATGTACTTGCTTGGGTTGATGAAGATGTCATCTCTAGTTTGCTTAATTTGCAACCCAATGAAGAAGTTCAATTCTCTCATCATGCTCATTTTGAATTCGTCTTGCATATATTTTTCAAATTCTTTACAAAGAGATTAGTTAGTAGCACCGAATATAATATCATCAACATATATTTGTAGAAGTAAGATATCTTTACCTTTTGTATTTGTGAAGATGATGGTGTTAATTTTTTCAATTATGAAATCACTATCAATGAGAAAAGTCTTTAATATCTCATACCAAGCCCTAGGTGCTTGTATTAAACCATACAAAACCTTTTGAAGTTTGAAAACATAATTGGGTAAATGAAAGTTTTTAAAATCTTAAGGTTGCTTAAAATACATCTCTTCCATGATGAAATCATTTAAAAATACACTTTTAACATCCATTTGAAAAGGTGTAAAATTAGCATGACATACAAAAGCTAAAAACGTTCTTATTAATTCTAGTCTAGCCATGAGTACAAAAGTTTCTTCATATTTAATACATTATTATTGATTATAACATTTGGCAACTAGTATAGCTTTGTTTCTAACTATGATCTCGTGCTTATTAACTTTGTTCCTAAAACACCATTTTGTTCCTATAATGGATTGATTGCTAGGTTTAGGGACTAATTCCCACACACCATTCCTTTCAAATTGATTTAGCTCATCTTGCATGGCTAAAATCTAATTTGCATCATTTTCAGCTTTTGGAAAGGATCTGGGTTCTATATGAGAAACAAAAACAAAATGCTCACTAATGTTTCTAAAAGATGTTTTAGGCTTAGTACCTTCAAAAGGATTACCAATAATTAACTTAGGAGGATGAGAGTTTATATACCTTAGCTCATTTGGTGGCATAAATGAGTTTCTTACCATGTCTTGTTGATTGCTTGTGCTTGGGTGCCCTTTGTATATTTCTTCATTGTTAGCCTCCATGGGAGTCTTATCATTTTGACTCAAATGTTGAACACTTTTATTAATGTCATCTAGAATCTTAAAAATTTATCATTTTTTAGTTTCTTCAAAAGTAACATACATGGATTCCTCAAGACAAAGTGTTCTATTATTGTATACTTTATGAGACTTGCTAGAGGAGGAATAACCAAGAAAAATACCAACATCAGACTTTGAATCAAACTTATTCAAATTATCCTTGGTGTTAAGAATAAAAAACCTTAAAATATTAAATGTTAGGTTTCTTATCTCTTCAAAGCTCAAAAGAAGTCTTTTTCAACTCTAGTCTTAAGGTAACACGATTTAAAATATAGCAACATGTGTTCACGACTTCCACTAAAAAACATTTAGGGGTATCATATTCATTTAACATTGTTCTTGTTATTTCTTAAAGAGACCAATTTTTTCCTTTCCACAACCCCATTTTGTTGGGGAGTTCTAGAAGTTGAAAAGTTATGGTGGTATCCTTTCTCTTCATAAAGCATTTCAAATAAATCACTTATAAATTCACCACTATGATCATTCCTTATGTTTATGATTGAAAAACCCTTTCTATTTTCAACTTCCTTTGAAAACTTTACAAATTCATAAATAGTTTCATCTTTTAATTTTAAAAACAAAACCTATGTATATCTTGTAAAATCATCCACAATCACAAACATATATCTATTACCACTTATGCTTCTAGCTCTAATTGATCCAAATAGATCTATGTGTAGAAATTCTAAAGGTAGTTCGGTAGAAAAGTAATTTTTGGCTTTAAAAGATGTTTCTATTTGTTTACCCATTTAGAAAGCATCACATAACTTTTCCTTTTTGAATGCAATATGATGGGGATACTTTAACTAGTTCATTTCTGACAAGTTTAGAAAGAATGTCCATACTTATATAACCTAGTCTTCTATGTCAAAGAAAACTATTATTAATGCTAGTAATAAAACAACTTTCTATTCTCATGCATGCATCAATCTTAATCTTATAGACATTTCCTTTTCTATTACCAATAAATATAACTTTATCATTTTCAAGGATTAAGTGACATGTATGGTCAAACATAATCTTGTAGCCTTTATCACACACTTTACAAATACTTAGCAAATTATGTTTTCGACTATTTACAAGAAATATTTTTCTATTTTAGGAAATGACTTACCTCTAATATTACCAACTCTAATGATCTTTTCTTTTGAGTTGTCTTTAAATGTGACTTTTCCACTATTGATCATGGTAATGCTTGAGAATAATGAATCATCTTCGATCATATGTTTTGAGCAAGCACTATCTAAGAATCACTCTCTATATTCCCTTGATTCCTACACATATAAAATCAAGATGAGGTTTTTGGTACCTTTCTTGAGTCCTTTGTGGTTAGTGGTGGTTTCTTTTGAAATCCAAATTATATTACTAACTTTTTCCTTCTTTATAGAAGATGTATAAATCAAGTGACCAATATTTCTACGATAATTACATGTTTGGTTTGGGTTATAAGATTGTTTGGCTTTAACAAAAAAATATTTTAAATATTTTTTATTCTTCTTAGGTTGATAACCTAAACCTCTTTTGTTGAAAACACATATTTGACTATTAGGTATGGTTTCTAAGATCTTAGAACCTATAGTGAATTTAGCTAGTGTAGTGTTTAACTTATCAACCTTTTTCTTTAAAGCCTTGTTTTCCTCTTCAAGTTGGTTCATCTTATCATAATTATTAACTAAAATGCATGTTTTTTTTTAAGTATCTTTTTAAAAAAGAAAACATACATGGTTCTTTTTCAATAAGCTATAATTGGAACTTAACTTCTTGTATTCATTATACAATGTCTCAAATGCATCATGCAATTCATTATAAGAGAGATCGAATTCATCATCCAAAGAGATTACCTTATTATCTCACTTTCAGTTGTCGTGAAACACATGCTTGCAGCATGCTCTTCATCATCACTTGAGCTAGACTCTAAGTCATCACTTCATATTGCTTTCATTGTTTGTTTATGATGATGATTCTTCTTTTATCTTAAAAGAGAGGACAATCAACCTTTATGTGTCATGTCTTATTGCACTTGTAGTATCTAAGTGCTTCCTTGCTAGATTCTTTCTTATTTACATCCTTCTTGAAGTTTAAGAACTTTTTCTTCCCTTGTTTTTTTCTTAAATTTTTTTGATATTGTCTTGTAATAAGTGTAATATCCTTCTCCACTTCTTCTTCATCATCATCATTATCAATATGATGTACAGTTTTGAATGCCAAATTATTCTTTGACCTCTCTTGTAGTTCTTGCTTTTGCAATGATTTCACGAGTCATAATGATCTGATGAGTTCTTTCAATGAAAGTTTGGTGAGGTCCTTAACTTCTCGGATTTTTGTCACCTTTGCTTCCCAAGTCTTCGGTAAGGACCTAAGAATTTTTCTCATGATATCAGCATTATTACAAGTCCTACAAAGAGCATCCAAATTAGTAGTGATAGTTGTTATTCTAGTAAACATACTAATTATGGATTCATTTGGAAGTATTTTAAATAACTCATATTGATGAATTAACATGTTAATTTTTTTTATTAATTTGCCTGATTTGTTCCTTCATGTGTTATCTCTAATACATATCATATATCTCTAGTATTGTGGCATGATGTGATCCTATTCAATTCTATTCTACTCAATGCATAACACAAAGTATTCTTAGCTTTAGCATTAATAGATAACAAGTTATTATCACCATCCGTATACTCACTTCTATGTTTAGGAACCCTTATATCATTTTCAATCTTAGTAGACTTGTGAGGTTCTTTTTCAATAGATAGTCATAAATCATAATAAATAGATTAAAAATATATAATCATCATAGCTTTCCAATAAGTATAGTCATTACCATAAAAAAAAAAAGTGGCCTAAAGGTTGATGATCCTTCATTTTGAACATTAAAACTAGTGGTTGTCATTCTACTTAAAGTATAAACAACTTTATACAAATAAGAATTAAGCTTTGATATCAATTATTGTTCTAGAATTAAGGCATTAATAACACCCAAGAGGGGTTAAATTAGGTGTTTCACCAATAATAATAATTATTACAATTAACTTAATTAAATACAATTAACATAATTAACTAACAATATAATTAAAGTGGTTAAAGTAAAAAGTATAGGGATAGAAATTACAAACTCGATTTTTAACGTGGTTCAGCAAACCTACATCCACACCTCAAACACCGAATCAGTCTTGAGTATTATATTATTTACTAATTCAAGCCAAAGATTACAATGTCTTTAATGAATCCTTACCAAGCCCTTTTTCACTACTTAAAGAAATACTCACTTCAAGGTTTTCACCATGGTGTTGTACCTCACCAATAACCAAGAGTTTTTCACTTAAACTCTTGAAGGATTACAATTTGTTTAAAATGTAGCAACACTCTCTCAAAGAGTAGATAATACAAATGAAGCTTATATCTTTATAGCTCACTCAATAGTACTTAGAATGTATGAAGGTGTTTAAATATAGTGAATGTGATGATTTAAACTCTTATGCAAGATTATAAAAGTTTTAATGCACAAATATTAGTATGATATAAGATTGATGATTTGAAGTTGTATTTCCTCTTACGATAGCTTGTATATGATATATATTGAATTTATGTGTTTAATTCTACAATTAGATAAGCTATGTGTGTGTGTGTATGTGTTTTTTTCTTGAAAAAACTAGCCATTTTATAGCCGTTATTATTCCTCTGATAGATGAAACGGTTGACCGATTTAGATTGGTCAAGCTAATCGATCGATTCCTGTAAATTCCCATGTGTTCATCCCTGATGAACAAGCAGTTGACCGGTTCACTTGGTATGGCCAAGCGGTTGATTGGTTCTTGCAAATTCCCATGTGTATATCCCTAATAAACAAGTGGTCAACTGGTTCACTTCGTATGGCCAAGCGGTCGACCGATTCAACTGAAAATCTAGTTTTAGCATTTTTAAACTTAATGAATCTTGAACCGACTAAAATGCATATCAATCCTATAATGTATGCAATATGTGAATTTATTTTAATTTATGCTATCATGTAAAATATAAAGATTAACATAATTTTCACTAAAATAAATCTTTAAAAACTAAATCTTTACTTACTTTGCATCTTTGACTTGTTGATTGATTTCTTCATTTAATTCTTTTATGCTTGTTGATGATTTTCATATAAACATGTTTAAATTTATTCTCAACAAAGCATATTATTAGTCTATTTCCAAGGTAAATTGTGTCATAGCACTAGAGAGATGGTCATTCCTTCCAAAGTAATTATGTTATCGCATTAGAGATAATGAATCCATCTCAGCCTTAGAAGGTTAAGGGGCTTATATCCTGAGGACAACGTATCCTTATTGTTGAGGCAATGTTTATCATATCATTAGAGAGATGTGCAATCACACTAGGAAATGACATCAATCCCTTTCAAGGTAAACTATGTCGTAACACTAGGAAAATATTCATTTCTTTTAAAGTAATTATGTTATCGCACTAGGGATAATGAATTCATCCCGTCCTTGAAAGGTTGAGGGGCTTGTGTCCTGAGGACAACGTATCCATCCCCGTTGTTGAGGCAATGTTCTTCCTATCTTTAGAGAGATGTGTGATTGCACTAGGAAAACCATGTCAATCCTTTCCAATGTAAATTGTGTCATAGTACTAGGGAGATGTTCATTCCTTCCAAAGTAATTATGTTATCACACTAGGGATAATGAATCCATCCCATTCTTGAAAGGTTGAAGGGCTTGTGTCCTAAAGACAACATATCCATCCCCATTGATGATGCAGTGTTCATCCTATCCTTAAAGAGATATGCGATTATACTAGGGAGACCATGTCAATCCTTTTTAAGGTAAACTATGTTGTAGCACTTGGGAGACGTTTATTCTTTCCAAAGTAATTGTGATATCGCACTAGGGATAATGAATTCATGTTTTCTTTTTGAAAGTTGAAGGGCTTGTGTCTTGAGGATAACATACCATTCCCGTTGCTGAGGTAGTGTCCATCCTATCATTTGAGAGATATGCGATTACACTAGGGAGACCATGTTAATCCCTTCCAATATAAACTAAGTTGTTGCACTAAAAAAATGTTCATTCCTTTAAAAGTAAATGTGTTATCACACTAAAGAGAGTGAGTCCATCTCATCCTTTAATGGTTAAAGGGTTTGTGCCCTAAAGGGAACATATTAATCCAAGTTGATGAGGCAGTGTTCATCCCATCCTTTAAGAGATGTGCGATTACATTAAAGAGACCATGTCAATCCCTTCTAATATAAATTGTGTCGTATCACTAAGGAGACGCTCATTCCTTTCAAAGTAAATGTTCTATCGTACTAATGAGAGTAAACTCATCCCATCATTGGAAGGTTGAGGGGCTTGTGTATTGTGAAAAACCTAGAAAGTAGAAAGCATCGTTACTTTGAAAATTTTAATTCAAAACTTACATTCTTAGTTATTGACCATAATACATTGATGTCTTCCCTTGAGGTATAATTAACTAGAATAACATTATAGTTTCGGCCCTAAAAAGGAGCAAATGGTGTTTCTTCAATAAAGGCTTTTTTAGGTGATCGCTAAAGGGAACCTTCCCAAATCAATATAATTCTTTGGACTATTGTGAAAGTATGATTGACGAACAAGAAGGCAACGCTCATACTCAAGGATAATCTACCTTTCTAGGTTCAGAAACTTAGATGAAGTCCTCAATTTGCAATAAGTTTTGAGGTTGTACGGCTTGAACCAACATTTTACTGGTACCTATTGAAAGCTTTCCAAAACCTTGAGGACCCAACTTTAATGGTAATTAGAGATGATAATAGTTTGGCTCTTGAAAGAGTAATTGATAGCTTTTTGATCAATTTCTTATAAATGACACCACTAATGAAGTTAGAATTTATTCTATGGGCTTATGGGCCAAGATGATATTTAGGATATTTGATTAAACTTTTGGTTATGACAATCTAATCCATCTTTTCCATGAGAGATGGCTGGTGGATCACGCTTGATACTTGCAAAAGGTCCCTTTTTATGTTTTAGGGGCTCTCTGATGATTAAATGAGTATCATATAAAAGAAAAAACAATATAATTTAAAAGAAGGCCTTAAAAATATATGTTATTTGTAGTGGAGAAAAACTAAACCTCTTTTTGAAGGATTTCCCACCTTTTATAGTCCCAAAGGCCCCCCCTTTTTTTTTATTGAAGTGAAATGGTTAAAGTATAAGGAAAATATCTCTAACTTGTCATATAAAATATCTCTAACATGTCAAGACAAAATATCTTTGACTAATAGTCCAAACAAGGAGTATAAGATTCTTTGGAGTTAAAAAGAACATATATATGGGCTTAGCACGTGATTGAACTTAAAGATGAAAGGTTTAACAGTTTGTTAGACCCAAGTATCTCTAGGCCTAGCGCCTGGCTGAGCATGGAGATGGTGAGTATGACAGCTCGCCAGACCCGTATATATAGGGCATAGTGCTTGGCCGAGCCTAGAGATGAAGGGTTATCACCCTATCTCTAGGCATTCTTTTGAAAGGCATATCCAAACAAAAACAATAAATGTTGATCCATCAGTTTCCTTTTCCTTTTATTGTTTTTTTATTAAATGTGTTGTTTATGTTGAAATTATCATGATTTTGATTAACATGATTTTTTTTTCAAAAGAAAACAAAATGGATTTTGGCATATTGTAAGCAAGTAAATTGAATCCATATACAAAGCTTAGAAGATACATTTTATTTTATTTTTGTTTAATTTTTAAGCTTTAGTTCTTTTCTTTTAACCATTAAAGACTTAAACTTTACCGGTTTGGAAGAAATAGATCAATATGGGATGCGAATTTTCATATTCTTCTTTTCTTTACCTTTTGTTCCTTTAAATAAATGGGAATTCTTCTCACCACAACAACTCAAAGAAATAACTATTGAGTTAAAAGATTCTAACGTAAATTTCTTATGGGTTATGAGATCTAAAGAGCCAGAATTTAATAATGGGTTTGAACTCGAAAAAGAGTATCACGGGTATAGGAATTATAGTGAGAGTGTGGGTAAATCAAGGGTTCTCTTTAAAGGATTTCAACCTTAATGAATGGATTAAACCAGTCTTCCATGGTTTGATGGAAGAGTTAAACTTGAACCAACTAGATCAAGGGTATGAAGGAGAATTCATTTTTCAGCCAACCACGCAGGAATTTCTCTATAATTGATTTCAAGCGTTGATATGCTTTTACCTTGTATCCTAGGGATGATCCGGAGAAAGAGAAGTTGAAAGTTGGATTGAATTTGGTGATTACGAGGGAAAACCTTAATTTGAAAAGGGTTTAATAAGAAATCATATTAAATCTCTGGGCAATAAGAGAAAAGAGAGGAGAAAATGATGGTTAGTTTTTTTTTTTATTTGATGCTAAAGTTGTAATATTATTATTGTAATGTGTTTTAGTCATTAAATGAAATATAATGACAAACCTATAAATAATTCAATAAAATTTGTTGACTTCTTTTTTTAGGGGATGCAAAGTGTTATAAAGCAATTAAAGTTTAGGATATAAAATATAATTTTTCAAAACACAAAGGCAAAGTAAAAAAAAAATACAAAAAAATATAGTTTCTTGAATTCTCCCCAAATGCTTCTAAGAATAGCAAAGATTTTGAGAATAGTATAAATGGCTTCATTGCACTTGTTTTACTATACATACATACATACATATATATTGCACACCATCTCCAGACACCCACATTTATCCTATTTGACTTTTATTCAAACCCAATCTGTTGGTCGTTCTTTATTTCTTAAATGCTCCTCAACTTATTGTAATAAAGTATCTTCCACCTATTGAGTGCTCTTTCTGAGCTAAATACATACCCTCTCTAACTTGTAAAAACAAGCATCTTTCCATGTCTTGTTCAAGTCCAAAATTCTGATTCTGATTCCGATTCCGATTCCGATTCTAGGGATTTCAATTCCAATTCCCAAGGAGAATTGACTAAAAACACATCACCAATTATGAGGACCAGTTTCTGCGCCAACCTATAAAAATAGAGACCATGAACTAGCAAATCAATTCAAATATTTTTCAAACATCCTTTACAATCAAACAAACACAACCAATAGAGCAACAACCCAGCTTTGAACTAGCTATAAACACTTATCGAACCAACAAATTCCGACTAGCCACTATAATATTAGTGAACATATCACCAAACCATCAAACCCTAACCAGCTACTCTAGCCTAAAACCTCCTTTTAAACCTCGGCCAACCTGAACCAACACAGCTTAATCAAACATCTTCAGCTCTCTCTAACAATATAACATATTTTAAAAAACAATAGATTAGCTTTTATTTGGGTTTAGAAATTGCATTAGTCATGCGAAGAGAGAGAAATTATAGAGAAATTAAAGAAATTTTCTGATATTTTGTTTGTTAGTATTTTAAACACACACACACACTAATCTAACAATGCTTTAAAAACAATTATGTGCATGATGAAAGTAAACTAATAAATCTTATTTTAAAAAAATTGCTATTCCTATAGCTAATCATTCAAAGACAAGGATTCATTTCCTAGAATCGAAGCACGTAGAATAAATTCAAAAGGTATGCATCATAATCAATACTCATGGCTAAGGTTGTTATAATCACGAATTGACTCATAAAATCATATAATTTTACGAGTCAATAGATGTTAACATGTAAAATCGCTTTAAAAACTCGAAAATTGATAAAATTGGATTAAAATCCGGTGAAATCGAATAAAAATGCGAGTTTAGAATCGTTTTTACGATTTCAACAAAAAACATATACTGCGGTATATGTTTTCTCTAGGCTCCAGCCCTCTATAGTCCACATCAGCATTAGCCACACACATATACAATATTTACCTTAATCTCTTTCTCTCAATCTCAGCGATTAACCAGCCACCATGAGATCAACGGTTTCCTCTTCATCAACAACGGCAAGAATGTTCTTTTTTTCTCATCATTAACGACTTTCTCTTCAGTTTTCATCAACAACGCTATTTTTTTTCCATCATCAACAACATCCTCTTCAGTCTTCAGTCTTCAGTCTTCAGTCTTCATCAACAACGCTCTCTTCTTCAGTCGTCATCAACGACTTCCTCTTCAGTCTTCATCAATAATGCTCTCCTTTTTTTCCCATCATCAACGGCTTCCTCTTCACCTTAAGTTATTCTATTTATAATGTCTATTGAGTTTAAAAGTGAAAATGTGATATTCCCCTATACAAATGTTGATTTTTTCAATCCTGATTGCCCATGATTTTGAATAACAATTTTTCCCTTTATAATGTTTTGCTTGATGGAATGATTAGTATGATGATTTTGAAGTTTGATTTGGACAGTTCTCACACACTTTTGCATGCTAGGACATGCTATGTGGTGTTTCATATCTATATTTTTGTTATTTTTTCTTCTTAGTAGGGGTTGCTCAACCTGTATTTCTGCTATAGCATCTTAAATGAACCCTGGTGAGTTTCTGCCTACCTTGTATTATTAATTACACATCTGATTGATGTTGTAATGAATGCTGGTGTGCGAAGGTGTTGTTGAGTTCGTTACAATAATTCTTCTTCTTTGCACTTTTTTGCAAGTCTTTTTCCTTGTTGATATGTTTTTTTTTAAAAAAAATAACTAAAAAAAATTGATTGATCATAGCTAAGATTAATTATATTTGTTGTTGGAAGCGAGCCAGTATCATCTCTATATTACTACGCATATTTCTTTGGAAAGCATGTTCTCGATAAGGGTAATGCTCAATTTCTTATGTTGAATTTTTCTTGCTAGAGAGGGATTTTTAGCCCCGGCTCCCTTTATGTAGTTGATGGTGTTTCTGTCTTATTTTTAGCCGATGCTTGAGATGTTGGAAAGAGATTGCATTTTCTCAATTTTCTTGTGGTCTTGGATAGCTTTACCTAAGCTGTGTTTGTATTAAATACAATTTGGTTCTAAAAATCATGTTTGAATTGATTATAGGGCTCATTTAAATTGATTCTTAAATTACTGAACACATGGCATCTGGAAAAAATTCCTCTGGTAATAGGCTTGATGTGGGATGGCAACATGGTATAAATATTAATAAGAATTTGAGAAAAGCTAAGTGCAAGAATTGTCAAAAAATTATCAATTGAGGCATTTTCCGTTTCAAACATTATTTCAAACATCATTTGGCTTGCAACTATGTATTTATTTTTATTTGAACCATGTATTTTTAGATGCTTGAACTATGTGTGAATTTTTATTTGAATCATGTATTTTAAGGTGCTTGAATTATGTATGGAAAAAAAAATTTCTTGTGATTTTATGATTTTACAATCTGAGTTTATATTAATTATATTTGTTGTTAGAAGCGAGCTAGTATCATCTCTATATTACTACGTATATTTTTTTGGAAAGCATATTCTCCATAAGGGTAATGCTCAATTGCTTATATTGAATTTTTCTTGCTGGAAAGGGATTTTTAGCCACGACTCCTTTTATGTAGTTGATGGTGTTTCTGTCTTATTTTTAGCCGATGCTTGGGATGTTGGAAAGAGATTGCATTTTCTCAATTTTCTTTTGGTCTTGGATAGCTTTGCCTAAGCTGTGTTTGTATTAATTACAATTTGGTTCTAAAAATCATGTTTGAATTGATTACATGGCTGATTTAAATTGATTCTTAAATTACTGAACACATGACATCTGGAAAAAATTCCTCTGGTAATAGGCTTGATGTGGGATGGCAACATGGTATAGATATTAATAAGAATTTGAGAAAAGTTAAGTGCAAGAATTGTCAAAAAATTATCAATTGAGGCATTTTTCGTTTCAAACATTATTTCAAACATCATTTGGCTTGCAACTATGTATTTATTTTTATTTGAACCATGTATTTTTAGATGCTTGAACTATGTGTGAATTTTTATTTGAATCATATTTTTTAAGGTGCTTGAATTATGTATGGAAAAAAAAAATTTCTTGTGATTTTACGATTTTACAATCTGAGTTTATATTGTATTTTTCATGTCGTGTCAAAAACGTGTTTTGGACAACCTTGCTCACGGCTACTAGTGATATAGAGGAGAAAAAGATTACAATTAGTAATTAGTTAAACCCTAGCTACTAATTAGTAAATAAAGTCCAAGTTAGGAGATACTAATATATAAAATTGAAGATTAACCTTAAGAGAAGTCAAGGGGGATGAGGAGGTGGGTTTGGTTTAGCTACTATGAAGAGAGATAGAAAGAAATTGCTTAGAGTCGCGAGAGATGGAAGAATGAGAACGAGAAAGAGAAGTCAGAGGGAGATAGGAAGATGGGTTTGGTTTAGCTATTATGAAGTGAGATGAAGAGGAGTTGCTTATAGTCTAGAAAGATGGAAAAACGAGAAAAAGAAATCAAAAGGAGATGGGGAGGTAGGTTTGGTTTGGCTACTATGAAATGAGATGGAGAGAAGTTGCCTGTAGTCAAGAGAGATGCTTTGGTTTCTCTGATTGTGATTGTGATTGTGGTTGATGGCTATTTGGTGAAATGAGAGAAATTTTAAAATTAAGTTAATTGGTAAGAATTTAAAATTTATATATTATTTAAAAAAGATATTAAGCTTTTTTTATAAGTTCCGGTTTAGTTTAATGATTTTATTTTTTTGAAACCAAATCAAACCAAGTCTATTATATATATATATATATATATATGATTTTTAAAATTCATTTAATCAGTTTTTTCTTTTAGTTCAAAATTTTTTATTTTTTTATTATTTTTTACACCCCCGTGGATGGAAATATTTCGCAGTCTTATTAGAAGTGGCAAAGCGTATGTGTGAGTGAGAAAGAAGTGAAGAAGTTTGTTGTGAAAAGAAGAGACAGAGGAAGAAGCAAGTAAAAATGGCGGCGAGAGGAGGAGCTTTGCTGAAGTACCTGAGAGTGAGTGTAAAGGCCTCACCTACTACTAGAAACCCTAACAACAACGGCCTCTTCGGTCTCTCCTTCAATACCATCTGCCGCCGTTTCTCCGAGGAAGTTAGGGGCACCTTTCTTGAAAAATCCGAGGTCTCCGATCGAGTTGTCAATGTTGTCAAGAACTTCCAGAAAGTCGATCCTTCCAAGGTAATTAATAAGCTTCTTCTTTTCTTTTTTTTACAAAATCAGATTTAATGCTGACTACTTTTCTTTTCTGGGTATTTAAATCTGTTATACCGTTGATTAAATAAACCTACAAATTAATGATGTGTTGGTCAAATAAATTGAAACCTTCATTTTTGTTCTTCTGGGTGTAGGGTTTTAGCTTTTGTGGGTAAATTTTAATCATTATTGCAACTTGAATGAAATGAAGAAGAAGAAGAAGAAGTGGGTGTAATTTTGTGACTGTTCATGTTGTTAATCCAATTTCTTTTAGGAAACAAACAAAATGGAAGTTTGATTTATTTGTGTTGTGACTTCTGAGAATCTGAATTTGTTATGCTCATTTTTTGATGACTTCTAAGTCATTGCTCTACTGCTGGCATTTTGAATTCTTGTAGTGTTTCTCACCGGGCTTTGGAAAGTTTTGATTATATGGTTTATCTCAAAGTTGGCAATGTGAAGTGAAAGTAAATATTGTTGGATTTACTTTGGAGAGTAAAATCTGTATGGAGGACTTGTAGGCTTAATTAAAATGGTGTTTGATGATTAGTACATCTTGCTAAGTTGAAGACAAAGATATAAATTTGTATTCTATAAATGTTCATTCTATTTTTCATGTGTAATCATTGAGTTGATCAGGGCAATGCTGCCTTCGATTGAATTTTTGGCACTCTAGATTAAATGCATGTTTAGGTTTGGTACGTTGGATAGACATTGTGGCCTGGTTTTTGAACATTGAGGTGGTAGGGTCTTCTGATCTTCAATCTTCAAAATTATGTGATAAAAAGTCATGTTACAGTGTTTTTGAATCAGTCTACTCTCAAGGAGAATTTTATCGGAAAAATATAATGGCATGAAGGTTATTAGCCCAAAACAGAGTACAGAGTTAGATCATTACTTGCCACTGTTTCCAATCTTTCCGTTTGATTTTTGCACCATGATGTGGATCTATCCTTGCTCTCTTTTCCACTTTTTTACATCAAATCGCTTGTAGTACTCTGTAATATGATTGGTAGTGCAGTTGGTCATAATCACTCATTCTCAGTCCTAATGATTGTATCAGAATCGAAGTGTTGGTCCCTTGAAAATTCCTGATTTATCAATGGTTTCCAGCTTATACATTGAATTCTTACACCAAATGATCTCTGTTCTGAGATTTAGATTGCATTGTTTTCTACATCATTGCTAGTGACAATTTTGCTATGTTAAAGGTTTTGATAGCATAGCAATATCTCATGTTCATTCATTACAACTGGAACTTTGTTTGTTGGATGGATGTGATGAATCTTTATAGTATGTTTGATGCCTAGAATGTGCTGAATTGGTTTGTAGTAGTGCTTGGAGGTTGCATGTCTAATTTAGGAATTTGAGTTGTTATGGAGACTTTATGCAGATATGTTTCTGCTCAAACACGGGCTCGTTGTTTGGATTTCCTATCCCCAGATATTTCACGCCATTTCCACTGGTTTGTTATGTCAGTGAGTTTGTTGCAGGATAGATGAGTTCCTGGCGTGGAAATTTGTTTAGTTTGATGAAGAGGTTTCATTCATTTTTAGCAATTATTTTACCTCATTTCCCTACGGTGGAATACAACCTTGAGAATTTGAATGAAAAATGTAATGCTTTTCTTAGCATATAGTATTTGGTGTATTTCAACATTTCTTTCTGATGAATCTGTACTCTGTAGGCACTTGTAATTTCTCATTGGATACTTGAATTCAATGCTTGTCTTATCTCATCTAAAAAAAGGGAAAGATTGCATAGATTCATTATACTGTCCTCTATGCATATCTGATTTTGGTTGATATTTATTTTTTGCCTTATCAGGTTACACCTGATGCCCATTTCCAGAATGATCTTGGGTTAGATAGTTTAGACACTGTTGAGATTGTGATGGCCCTTGAAGAAGAGTTTCAGTTTGAGATCCCAGATAATGAAGCAGACAAGATCAGTACCGTCAGTCTTGCCATTGACTTCATATCTTCACACCCTCAAGCAAAGTAGGGGAAGTGCGAACCTGCCATCTTCACTTCCTTCTTTTTCTACAAGGATTAGCTGCATGAGTAAAATCTCGTATTTTGGTACCTATTTTTCCTTTGAAAACATGTTTGATATGTCAGTCGATTCATCCATCCTGAATTATGGTTGAAGAGGATTGTTTCAGTATTTGTGACTTGAATGCTTGCTCATCCAGTTGAAGGGACTTGTAATGTTCTAATGAACCAAACTACTGGTTGACACGAGTTGTTCACGTCTATCTGATATCTATAATAAAAAAAAAAATTAGAGGTCATTTCCCATCTAGGTGCTTGGAACTTACTAATGAAATGCTCCCTGTGATTGGGAAAATATGGAACTAGGTTTTTGGGGCAATTAACCATAAAGATTTGTTGGTACAAGTGGTAGTCAGCGTGGATTTGGACAGAAGAAGTCAGTAATTAGGCCATATTGATGCAAGTGCTGAAATGGAATCGAAATCATGGTTCGGTATTTTATCCTCGTGAAATAATAGATGCGCCATTAAAGCTGTGAAACTATCATAGGAAGTGTCAAAAAGTTTATAGAAAAGGTTTCTGTTATCCTTTCTTATAAGCGATTGAAGGGGTCTGGTTGTTCACCGAAGCTCCGTTTCATGTTTATGGCACATTGGTAAAACCTAGAATCCAACATCTACGAGGACGGTAGCTCAACAATAACATTTTCCAACGCCTACTTATTGCTATTGCAAGACCAAGCTCCAAAGGCTTGTTTGCTGGTGTGGATGCGGGTGCGAAACATTGAGGTTGAGGTTTTACTAGAATCACAGCAGCTACCACGTGATTATATATAACACCGTGATTACACTGAATTTCAACACCTTCCAATATGCAAAGCCTTGTGACGAAGAACAAATACAAACACTGACAGACAAAAAATATATTTATATGCCATGTAAAGCTCGTGTCTAGTAGCAGAAATTGCAGATTGCAATAACAAGCAATGAAATGGCATAGATTATCCAAGCAGCCCACTTGACACCAGGGGGGAATGGGATTGAAATGGTGATGAAAAACACGGTGGCTGCCAGGAAAACTGCAACTTTACCCAACACTTTGGATGTCCTCGGAAACTTGGCGGGGTTGATAAAATGTGAAACAAAGAGGCAAGAAAAGAGAATTGCAACAAGAATAGAGAGTAAATGCAAGGAATCGGGTTTGGAATGAGTAATTTGGTGAAAATGAAGGGCTATTTCAAGTCCTGATGTGAAGCAGATGCTTATAAGCGTCTTTTGCCATTCCATTTCCTGCTTAGCATGGAACATTTTGACCAGCTCTTCTTCTTCGTTCATGGTGGGAGGTGGTAGCTGCTGTGATTCTAGTTGTCCTGCTCTATGCCAGAGTCGGGACAGAGATTCTGGAACTGAAAGAATAAAACCCTTGATAACTCGAGCACCATTCTCCATGGTTTTCCTGTGCTGGAAGCTAGAATGCTTGAGAAGACTAGGAAATAATTTAAAAGAAACGAAAAAAACAGTCGAAAAAGTATGCTTGTGATGCTGATATTACCAGCTTATTTATACCTGCAGAAAAGAAAGAGATGGAGTTTGTTGATAATCGGATTCGGACCTCAAGATGAAGTCATCAAACGAATGCTGGAGCTTGAGAAAAGTCAATCGAACTTGTAAATTTTTTAAGGTCCGATTAATTGCCAGCTCATTTAAGGTCCGATTAAGGTCCGATTGACTTTTCTCAAACTCCATCTCTTACTTCGACAAACTCCATCTCAAATAAAGGTCCGATTAATTTTTCTTGTGTAAATAATAATCATATTTTTTTTTTATGGACCTTATCTACGATCTAGGTTGAATTCAATTAACCTCCCAATAAATCATTTCTAGACATGACTTAAGCTGTGATATGGAGTGATTTATTTTATATTTGTTAAATCATCAAATAATTACGAATGATGAAACTAATTGAATTTTAGAATTGTTAATCAGGTTTAACACATTGCAGTACAATCATTATTATCCTATAAATAACAACCAGTAAATTAAAAAAAAGGAAGCAGGAGTTAAAAAAATCAAAAAAATTTAAAATTAAATAATTAAAAAATTGAACCATGAAAAAAACTGATTAAACCAATTAGAATATTTAAAAAAATATTCGGTTTGGTTTGATTTCAGTTTCATAAGCTTGAAATCGAAAAACCTCAATCCAACCAAACCGATTTAGTTAAAAATAAACCGAACCAAATAAAAAAATCAAACCGAACCAAAACCAAGCCCATCAGAAAGTCTAAAAAAATAATATAGTTTTTTTATTTTTAATATAAAATAACCGAACCAAAATCGAAACTAAACCGAACCAAAATCGAACCCAACTGAACAGAACCAAAACCGGTCGGTTGGTACCGGTTTCGGTTCAGTTTTTTATATTTTATAAAAATTTTGTTTAATTATTTTTATAAAAAAAGGACTGAACTGAGAATGATTACTTCTAAAAAAAAAAAAAAAGCATGAATTTATTGTTTTAGGTACAGCAGAGGCTCTGCATCCAAAAAAAAACAAAACTTAGAAGAAGAGGAAGAGGAAGAAGGAGGAACAAAATTGCCTGTGTTTATGATCTTCCTGTTGAACACTATTGCGAGTACAGTTTTCCTTGTAAATTTGATTGCGGAATGGGAAAAATTGAAGATTTATTATCAACATTTGAGCAAACTGAGTTTTTCGCTGTTGAAATAAAAAAAAACCTCTGTCTTACACTGAAACAGAGACGTGCGTTTGTAGACCTAGAAGAATTTGTTATGCTACCATTCATTTTCATTGAAGCTAGAATTTTCGACATTGGAAATCTCATCTGGCAATTCAACAATATTCCTTCATATTTTCTGTGACCTGTAACTGCCTTTAGCCATATTACCATCATAGCTATGAACAAAAACACCGCTCTCGACTAGTCCATGGCAGCTAGCTGGTTTTGGGAGTCCTTATTTGGCTTCAATTCTTCTTCCTTTTCCAGAGAGAAATGAGTGTATATACTTAGGTACTTGACTACGAGTGATTTAATTCCGTCACGATAATAATTTTTCCATGCACAAGTAAATCTCATTTTAGCGTCATTATTTTTTAAAATATTTTTTTTATCTAAAAATATATTAAAATAATATTTTTTTAATTTTTTAAAATTTGTTTTTAATAACATCATATTAAAATATCTAAAAAAATATCTGTATATTTTAAAACAAAAAAAATTATAATGACATACCAAATTTGAGAGGCTTGGGAATCGGGTGCAAGGATGGACTCAAAAGGCATTAGTGGGGACATTTATGGGAGGCCTGAAAACAGAAATTGCAAAAGGAATAAAAATGTTCAAACCCAAGTCATTGAAGGAGGCAAAAAGCCTAGCACGAATGCGAGATGAGCAATTAACTCACCAACGAAGAAACAGTAAGCAATTACCCTTCAATCATGATCAAATTGCTTCCTTCTCTCCAATAAAGACACCAGCTACCATGCCCATGAAACACCTTGCTTTGGATGAAATGCAGAAGAGGTGATCTCAAGGTCTTTGCTTTAATTGTGATGACAAATTCACTCCACACCATAAGTGTTGTAAGCTCCAGCTTTTGTTACTGGAAAGGTACTACGATTTGAGCATGGAAGATGATGAGTAGCCCGTAGTTGATGAACCTCAAATATCACTACATGCTCTTACTGGATGGTCAACTACCAAAACTATGCGAATCATGGCAAGAATTAAGAATCACGATTTGACTGTCCTCATTGACAGTGGGTCCACCTATAATTTTATTAGCGAACGAATCGCTAATTGGCTACAACTTCCAGTGATACCAACCAAGCCTTTCAATGTGAAGGTGGAAAATGGGAACCCATTAAAATGTCAAGGCAGATTTGAAAACATACAGGTCTTGCTTCAAGGTATTCCATTCTTTCTGACTCTTTATGCTTTACCATTATGTGGCTTGGATTTGGTTTTAGGAGTTCAATGGTTAGAGCAATTGGGGACAATGGCTTATGATTGTAAAAAAATGACCATGGATGTCGCACGTCAAAAAATCAGCGCGGCGTTCGCTGGCGATTATTTATTATTTTTGCTTGGTTCTTTGGAGTCGCCACCTAGTATTATGGTCACTAGGAACCTATGGTCTGCGAGAGTCTGAGTAAGG
>Ga0325401_1000706_pt1 | contig 25509 bp, 25 predicted proteins | sample PopdelMetagenome_FD_205666 | JGI IMG/M metagenome (GOLD analysis project Ga0325401, IMG submission 205666) | Populus deltoides microbial communities from Bellville, Georgia, United States - Xylem-PdKOR-R2 | ecosystem: Host-associated > Plants > Phyllosphere > Stem > Wood/Secondary xylem | place...
CTTCCGCGTTGCGGGTCATGGCCCCGTACCGTACCGCCGAGCCCAGGCGCACGTCGGCCACGTCGCGCACCAGCACGGGCATTCCTCCTTGAGTGCTGCGCACAACGATGTTGCCCAAGTCGGCCGTATTTTCGGCGAGGCCCTCCGTGCGGATGTAGTACGCGATGGGCTTCTGGTCGATATAGGCGCCGCCTGCATTCTGGTTGTTGCGCGCTACGGCCTGATAGACTTGGTCTACCGTCACGTTCAGGGACCGAAGCCGCGTGGGATCCAGCGCGATTTCGTATTGCTTGAGCAGGCCACCGAAGGAAGAAACATCCGCGACACCCGGTGTGCCGAGCAGCTGGCGCCGCACGATCCAGTCCTGAATGGTGCGCAGCTCACGGGCATCGTAGCGCTTCTCGTAACCGGGTTTAGCACGCACGAGGTATTGGTAGACTTCGCCCAAGCCGGTGGTGACCGGCGCCATTTCGGGCCGGCCAATGCTGGCAGGAATCTGACTTTCCGCTTCGCGCAGCCGCTCCACTACTTGCTGCCGCGCCCAGTAAATATCAACCGCGTCCTCGAAGACAATGGTCACGACCGAAAGGCCAAAGCGGGAGAAGGAGCGCACTTCTTCCCGGCCGGGGATGGTGGCCACGCTCTGCTCAATGGGGAAAGAGACGAGTCGTTCAATATCCCCGGCGGCTAACGAAGGGGCCACGGTGTAGACAACGACTTGGTTCGTGGTGATATCGGGTACCGCGTCAATGGGTAGCCGACTTAAGGAGTAGCCACCCCAGGCGATCAAGGCCAGGGTTAGCAGCCCGATAAGGAGCTTGTTGTGAATAGAAAAATAGATCAGCCGGTCAAACATCCGCTGGTGGGGGTTAGGTCTAACACTTCCGTGAAAACCCTGCGGCGAGGCGGCTCCGGCTGTTGAAAGCGGGAACGGCGTGGCCACGACACACCCTGGTGCCAACGTCACATGTTGGAAAACCGAGCAGGGGCTGCTCCAGACCGGAGCAGGCCGCCCGGTGGGGGTGGTCAGCAGGAAAACAAGGGAGGGGTTAGGCCCGCGGTGGTTGCCAGATGGCTCCGGGAGCACGGGTTAGCGCTGCTACCACGAATGGGACGTGTTGGCGAGCAGAACCCCATAGCTGGGGCGGGGTTTGGGCAAGCGCCAGCACTGGGGCCAGCAGCACGACAGCGCCCCCGCAGCAATGGCACTGGCACAGAGGAGAGCACCAGTCACCCCAGGCATCAGCACCACAATCCGAGTGAGATGAGGCGGCTACGGTCGTTTGCGTCTGGTCTTGGCACACGGAGGACTCGTCGGCGCAGGTCAGGCACGAGAGGCACGCGAAGTACAAGGCAAAAAACAGAGCAAGCAGACGCATCACCGGCAAAGGTAATAACAACCTGGAATTACCAGCTCCACTTTCACCTGCTTCACCCAGCAAAGGTTCTTTTAAGAAAGGATACCAAGCTCTACCGTTCGCTTATAACATTCTGTAAATGCTCGTGGCTGTTGCAGAACTTTTGATTAGCTATTAGATCGATAATAGCGACATTTGAAACCGGCTAAAATGCCTTTGTAACGTTGTTATTTTGGGCACAGGAAGGGCTGAGCATTTTCTATGCTGTAGGTTGTGTTCTGCAACAGCCACGCTCGTTTTACTGAACAAACTGCTCACGGGGAAAACTTGCTTTTTAGCAAAATAGAACTGATTGCTGCTCGTGTTGTTCATGGACTCAATCGTTCTTTCTGAACTCAACGTTGTAGTTAGGCTGCGTCTATACAAACTTTAGCTTTGAATGAATTCAAGGACACGGTGCAGCTCACTCAAATGCTGCTAACTCTACTTACAGAAGATAGCCAGCGTGACTATTCCCGCCATCCGACTACAGAAAGGCCGTTCAGAAAAAATCTGAACGGCCTTTCTGTAGTCGGATAATGCCCATGCTGAGAAGATGGTGCGGCAACCTTTCTGGGTTACGTTAGGCTACTACACTGCTGGTTTCCACATTCCAAAACTTGCCACTTGCAGGCCGGGCTTCAATGCCTTGAAAAAGTCCAGCGGCTGATTGCTCCACGGTGAAAGGGGCGCTGCTGCCGCCCATGCGGGTTTGTACCCAGCCGGGATGCATGGGCGTCACGACAATATTGCGGTCCGCCACGCGCTCGGCTAGAATGGTGGCATACATATTGATGGCCGCTTTCGAGACGCGATAAGCGGGGCTATCGGCGGCGGCATGGCTCACGAGACCCATTTTTGAAGAGAGGAAGACGATCTGGCCGCCGTCGCGCACCAGCGCCAGCATAGGCTCGGTGAAGAGAATGGTGCCGTCTACGTTGGTGGCGAAGGTATCGCGCAGGGCGTTACGCTCAGGCGTAATGGTGCCCAGGTCGGAGCCTACGCCGGCATTATTCACCAGTACGTCAATATTAGGAGCCAGCTGGCCGATTTGGGTTACGGCTTGCTCGATGCTCTCGTCGTTGGTGACATCCAGGGTTACGACGGTCAGGTTGGGATGGCTGAAATCGGCAATCTGGCCCGAGCGGGAAGTGCCAATCACGCGGTAGCCTTCGGCCAGTAATTTCTGGGTGAGGGCCAAGCCAATGCCGCTGTTCGCGCCGGTTACGACGGCTGTTTTTTCGGTGGTGTTCATGAAATCAGGGTAAGAAAAAGAAAAAAAGAGGGCCAGCCAGGCAAAGCCCTCAGGGAGTTGGGGTAATTTTTAAGTCAGAGAAAAAGCCTTCCGTGCCCACGTCCACCCACAGCCCAATGGCCCCAGCGGCATCGGGCCCGTGCTTTAAGTCGTTGACGAGCAGGGTCGGCTGCTGGTTATCGTTGAGGAACAGCCGGGCCTGCGCCCCGTGCACCACCAGCCGTAGGCGTATCCACTCATTGAGACCTATATCGGCGTACGACTCGTAGACCCCGGGCACTTCCTGGCGGAGGCGTTCGAACTTGTAGTCGGGGAATGAGAAGTACTGCACTGAGTGGTTGCGTTGCAGCTGGTTGTCGGCGCGGCCGTTAGCCGGGCGGATGTAAACGCCCTCAAACTGCGAGTTGGTTTCGTTGATGCGAAAGGCGAGGCCGATGAAGCCGCGGGCCAGGGCGGGGGCGCCGGGCAGGAGTCGGCTCAGCACCTTCACTTCGATGGTGCCATTGTGGAAATTGCTGCCCACGAGCCGGGCATATGTGGGCTCATCAACCGCCGTCACGGTGGGGCTCTTGGTAACCTTCTGCACCGTCTTGCCACCCAGCTTTTCGCGGGAAATAGCCACGTTCACCGGCTCGAACCGGTCGGTAGGGGGAGTAGCCGGGCGCGAACTGCCCAATAGGAGCAGGCCCGCGAGGCAGAGCGTAAGAAGCGGCATGTGCATGAGCGGTAGAGGAGAGATACTGTTTAAGCGGACAGCGACGGCCAGCTGCTGGCTTAGGTAGCCGTTACGTAACCACGACTATCTTGCCGCCGGCCGCATTGCTGTCCATAAGTTGGTGCGCGGCCACGAGGTCATCGAGCGAAAAGGTGCGGCTGATGCCGAGCTTCACCTGGCTGGCTTCCACTGAGTCAATAAACGCTTGCAGCGCCGAGGCCGGGGCCGTCACCTGACCGCTGTCGTAGATGGTCAGGGCCACGGTGGCGGGGATGAACTCCATGGGGGCAAAGTCGGGGAGGGACCAGCTTTCGGAGAGCATGCCCGTCATGCAGCCCAAGCCGCCAGGTTTGAGACAAGTAAGTGTGTCGTGCAACGTGGTGGCACCTACCAACTCCAGCGCGCGGTCAACACCCTGTGGAAACAGGGCCCGCACCTGCTCGCGCACCTGCCCGTCATCGACCAGCACGTGGGTCGCGCCGTTGGTTTGGAGCAGGTCGGCGCGGTCGGCGCGGCGGGTGGTGGCCAGCACCGTAAGGCCGGCCTGACTAGCCAGCTGCGCGGCCAGCAGCCCGATGGACGAGGTGCCGCCCCGAATCAGCAACGTCTGGCCCGGCTGGATTTTCAGGGCCAGGTGCAAGGAGCCGTACACCGTCTGGAACATCTCGGGAATGGCCCCAAGCTGCGCCCAAGGCAAGCTGCTGCGGAAGGGGTAGATAATAGCCTTGGGCACCACGGTGTACTCGGCGTAGCTGCCGTCGTAGTCGCGGCCTAGGCCGCCCATCAGGGCCGCCACTTGCTGGTCGGGCGCGTATTCGCCCGAGGGGTCCTGCACCACTTCGCCCACGCACTCGATACCCAGAATGCGCGGCAACTGCACGCCCGGCGACAAGCCCTTGCGAGTCATTAGCTCCGAGCGGTTCAGCCCGAAGGCCCGGACTCGCAGCAGCACCTGCCCAGTGGTGGGCGTGGGCACGGCCCGCTCTTCCAGCCGAAGCTGGTCGGGGGCGCCGGGGCTATGTAAAACAACTGCTTTCATGGCGGTAGCGGCGGAGGGTTGGGTGGCGGAGGGTGTTTGCTGTGTCAGGCTTCGACAGGCATAAGCCGGAAACCGGCCCCCAGTTACTCTCCCTGTACGCTATTGAATAGGTAGCGGTAGATTTTCCAGTCCTGACCTTCCTGGCGCAGCACGAAAAAGTCCCGGCTGGTGCAAGCCACTTCCTGGCCCGTGGCCCGGTTGATGGTGGCGGTGCGGGCGGTGGCCTGCACGAAAGCATACTCGCCGCCCGAAGTCACTTCTTCCACCGCGTAGCGGATGTGCAGGTGCGATTTAATGAAGAAACTGTCTCCCTTATCGGCGAGTGCGCTAGCTGGTAGGGAGGCGACGCCATCCGGCATAAACACGCCGTCGGCGGTGTAAAGAGTGGGCAGCAAGGTTGTATTGGCTGCGTTCAGGGCCTCGGCGTACCGGGCCAGCAGCTGCTCGGCAGCCTGCATTTGGAGGGGCAGTTGCATGGTTCTGGGCTGAGGTTATTTGGTTAAATCCAGGTCGATAAGGGCGGCGTCGAACTCGGTGTTGAGCTTCTTGTAGAGCGGCGTGGGCGCCACCGTCATAATCAACTCGATGGTGGGGCCGCAGATCAGCTCGAAGAGGTGGCCGCCGTGAATGAGCCCATCGAAGGTGGCCACGTTGATGTGGCTGTGGGCTACCGGCTTGCCGTCGTGCACGGCCACGTCGCCCGTCAGCGAGGTTACTTCAATAGGGTCGGTGAAGGGAATGACTTTAAAGGCTTTGCGGCCATAATCAAACACGCCCACCTTGGCCGACAAGGCGTCGCCAATGGCCTGGTAGTGCGCACTCTTGACGTTGTACTTCTGGGCAAATTCCGTCAGGCCCGACACGATTTCATCGCCCTTGGCGAAAATCAAGGCGTAGGTCTTGGTCTGCCCGCTGGTGCTCAGCAGCTTTACTTTCATACCGGGCGCTTTGCCCAACTGGACGGGCTTGGCGGTGGTCAGCGAAATGTACTCCTGTGCCTGAGTGGCCAAGGTGCTACCGGCCATGAGCAAAGCCGTGGCCGTGAGGTGTCTGATAAAGGAAAAGCGCATCGGAATTATTACTTAAGGAAGGGCACCACCCCGGCCCACACGGCCGGAAAGTTGCTGATGAAGGCACCGTGTCCGGCGTTAGGAATGATGCCGAGCTGGCTGCGACGCAGGTCCTGGGCCGTGCGGAGCATCCGCTCCACGGGGTTGCCCTCGTCCCGGTCGCCGGCCATCACCAGCACCGGGCACTGGATGGACTGCATAAGGGCACGATCCACGGTCAGGCGGTTGTACATGCTGGCCACCTGGGTAAACATCTCGCCCAGGCGCTGCGGCTGGGGCATGAGGGCCTGTTGCTGGCGCACATAGGCACTATCAAGGGCCAGGGCCTGCTGAGGGCTGAAGTCGAACTGGCGCTGGCCAGCCGTCACCTCGCTGGCCCCGATGGTGATGAGCTTGCGCACCCGCTCGGGGTACATACTGGCCAGCTTATAGCCCGCGAAGCCCCCGTCGCTGAAGCCCAGCACAATGGCGCTATCGCGGGTCGTGGCCTTGAGCACAGCCAGCACGTCGCCCGCCCGCTGCTCGTAGGTGAGGGGCGCGGTGCCCAACTCCGATCTGCCGTGGCCCCGTGTGGAAATGGCAATGACCTGATACTTGCGCGAGAGGCTATCGATGAACTGGTGCATCTCGTAGGTAGAGCCCAGCATGCCGCCGTGCAGCAGCACAAGCGGGCGACCCTTGCCATACACCTCGTAGTAGATTTTGGCGTCGCCGGCTTGGGCGTAGTGGCCCGCCTTGGGATTGTTGCCGTACTGCACGGCGCCTTTTGGGGAGGGGGTGGCCTGCAGGAAAGCCCGCAGGGGCTTAGTGGGCCGTTGCTGACCGAAGGCGGCGGTGGTCAGCAGGAAAAAGAAAAACAGCAAATGCCGGGACATACTAAACAGAGAATGGCGAGTGGAAATGATGCTGCAAAATTGGGCTGCTCACCCCCCGTCCCGGAATAAACTAGTGTAAGAAATACCCTTAAGCTAGGTTAAGAGTAGCCGCCAAGGGTAGTCTAACCAAGCGGTTAAAAGCAGTTTGGCGGCCGGAGTGAGTTCATTCCGGCCGCCAACTAGAAGGGCCTCTCACAGGACAGCTTGCCAGCGGTGACGACCGCGGCAGCAGTAGTAAAGGGCTTTACTGGGGAGTGTTGAATAGGTAGCGCGCAATTTTCCATTGACCGTCTTCCTTCACGAACACCCACTGCTCGCGGAAGCGCACACTGGAAGAAGGACCCGAAGGCTTCACGAGTTGGGTACCGCTCGAGGTGGAAGTAGCAAAAGCGTAGTCATTATTCACCACCTTGATGGTGGCGGGGGTAAACGTGAGCGTAAGCGTGACGGCGCTGAACAGGCCGTCGAATGCCGCCCGGACTTGGTTTTGGCCCGTGGCTGTGGGTGAACCGGGAGCAGCAAATACGCCATCCTGGGCGAAGAGCGAGGTGACCATGGCGGTATTTGAAGCGTTGAGGGCTATGCCGTAGTTAGTCAGCAGCTGCTGAATAGCTTGCTGCTCGGCTGCTGTGTCTACGGAAGGCGTGTTGTCATCGTCTTTTTTGCAGGCGAACAGGGCGGGCGTCAGGGCTAACGTAAACAGAAAGACGCGTACTAGTTTAGAAAGAGTCATACGAAAGGGAGCGTTTGAAAAACTGGGAAACGAGGTGGTTACTGGTGCTTGCCAGCCAGTACCGGCCGAAAGACTACACTGCGCCGGTCCCTTGCTGCCGCAAGCGAAATGGAAGGCCAGTGCGCCAGCCGAAGCACGCAACCGGGAAGTAGGTAAAATGGAGCTGGGCGTAGTCGGCGGACTACTTCGATAAGGGAGTAGGTAACTCCTGGGGGCCTTCACTGCAACGTGGCCAGTTGTTGCGGTTTCGGCGGTCTTGGTCTTGTTCGAACAGCACAAAGGTCCAACAACATCGTCGTCTAGACCCTTGAACTAGCGTAAGAAATACCCTTAAGCTAGGTTAAGCTTTCAGACTTTGGTCGCCCGGTCTTTGCGGACTTTGCTGAGAAACTCCGGCGTGATGCCGAGGTAAGAAGCAATCTGCGTGTTGGGTAATCGATTGGCCCAGTGGGGGTACTGGGTCAGAAAGTTCTGGTACCGCTCCTCAGCCGTAGCACTGATGCTTTGCAGGATGCGGTGCTGCAAATCAATGTAGCCCCGCTCGACGAGGATGCGAAAGTTGCGGTCGAACTTGTGGTAGTGCGTGAACAAGTTTAGCAGGTCGTCGTGCTTGATTTGCAGCACCGTTGCCGGCTCCACGGCTTCGATGTACACGCGGCTGGGCTGCTCGCCGTAGAAGCTGGCCAGGTCAGTTATCCATTCATTCTCTACGGCAAACAGCAGATTATGCTCCTTGCCACTTTTATCGACGGCATATAGCTTGAAGCACCCGGCTACCACGAAGCTGGCATGGCGGCACACTTCCCCCTCCTGCAACAGGAAGCTCCGGCGCTTCACCTTTCGCTCCTTGAAATAGCGCGCCAATTCCTCTTCCTCTGCCTGCGTGAGAGGGAAATAGTCGCTCCGGAAATACTGGCGGAGCGCTTCAAGCGGAGAGAAAGAGGTATCCAAGTTGCTGGCTGAGTACATAGATGAGTTGCGCCGGGGGCAACACTTAGCGCTGAGGTAACTTACTTACTGCTACCCCACCTGAAACGTGCGCATACTGATGCCCCCGAAAGTACCCCCTTCAAACGTGTGGCGGATAACCTCGGTTGGGCGGGCCAGGCTGGTACTGTAGAGCAGCGGCAGGTAGTGGTCGAGTGTCTTGTCCGGGAATAGGTTGACCGCTTTTCTCCTTTAACTGAACAACTCGCCTCATTGCAGGGCCATTGACAATCTGTTTCACGATAAAATCGGGGCTGTTTCTTACGTCATTTGCTCAATGAAAAGGATGATTTCACGGCACCTTTTGGCCTGAAAGCGGCCTCTTTTTCACTGAGCGGCACGTTGTCAACGCACTTAGTCGACGCTTTGCAGTTCCCGAAAACGAGGGATGTGAAGTAGGCGTAGCCTACTTAGCCGAGGAGCCCACAATCCTCGTACCTGCACTCGGGACCTATTCGCTCCTGTCGTACTCATGCCCCTACACCACCTGATCTATCTCAGTACGCCCACGCGCCCGTGCACGCCAGCTTACTTGACTGCCCTCTTGGCCGAGTGCCGAGTAAGCAACCTCCGGCGGGGGCTGACCGGGGTGCTATTTGCGGGTTCAGCGCATTTTCTACAGCTTATCGAGGGAGAAGAAGACGCCGTCTGCGCCCTCTACGAGCGGCTGCAGCAGGACCCCCGCCATACTCACTTACTAAAAGTAGCCGATAAATCCATTGCCGAACGGGCTTTCCCGACATGGACGATGGCATTCCAGACGCTCGATCAACAGGTGCCCGCGCCCGGTTTTCAGCCCCTGGAATCGGTGTTGACAGGGCCTCCAGCCTTGGCCGCGGCGGACCAATTGCTGCTGGAGACCGTTCGTCAGCAGTTGCTGCGTATGTAACGCGCCCACTACCCAGACCCGCTACTCCGGTCTTCTGTTCTCTTCCGTCTTGTCCGCGATGAAACAAGTGGTGGACTTGGGTCCGGCCGTGCGCCCACTTTCCGACGCCGAGTAGCGCCACTTGCGCACCCCGTGCCGCCGCGGCAACGCCCGGTCCGGCACCACGGGCCTTGTGTTTTACTGCCAGATGGCCCCACTCTTCGAAGGCGAAGCCGCGCCGGCAAACCGCTTGTTCGAGCGCCTTGCCCGCAACGGACCGGATCAACTGGCGCGCAGACCGGCGTGCTGCGTGCTCCCGCGCACGGGCCGGCGCGGGGGGCGGGGGCAGCAACGCAACTGCCCCCGCCTTTTTAGGGAGCCCGTGTTCCGCGAACCGATGCGAAAAGCCCCTACCTTTGGTTTGCCTGCCTCGCCGGCAGGTCTGCTCCACGGCGGTAGTCTCCGCCCTTTCTTTCTTGGCATGGCTTCTCTTTATCCACTTCGGCCCGCCGCGGAAGCGCACCGGCTGCAGGCGCTGCGGCCCTACCAGTTGGTCACCGCTATTCCGGATCCCCTCTTCGACGAGTTGATTCGCCTGACCGCTCGGCTGTTTAGCGTCCCCATTGCGATCATTGCCTTGGTCGAAGCAACCACGGTGCAGTTCCGCCTCAATGTCGGCCTCCCCCCCGGGCTGCAGCACGTGCCGCGGGCGCAAAGCTTGTGTTCCGTCGCCCTGTTGCGCGAGGAAACGACTGTGTACGAGAACCTGCCCCAGAATCCCTGTGCCTTGGCCGAGCCTGGCTTGGTCGAGCAGTTAAATCTGCAGTTTTACGCGGGCCAGCCGTTGCGCACCCCGGCCGGCGAAGCCATTGGCGTGCTGTGTGTGTTGGCCCACCAGCCCCGGTCGTTTGCGGACGCGGATCGCGCCCTGCTCGTCCGCTTGGCCACGCTCACCATGGAGGTGCTGGCGTTGCGCCTACATGCCACCTATGAGCCAGGCTTGAGCGATACGTTGTGGAACCGGCTCTATGATCAGGTGGCGGAGTCGGTGAATCGCCTCGGCACGTTAGCCGCCTTGGCTCAGTGGGAAGAGCATGCTCACACGGCGGGGGCCGTGGCTTATCAGCATTCTACGCGCGAGGAAATTAGCCGCGTCCTGGACGCGTTGCAGGCCCAGCTGCAGCGCGTGCTGCCGTAGCGACCGCCGATCCTGCGGCGGAAGCATCGCCGTGCCTTTTTCACGGCAGGCCTCGACTGGAGCAAGTCAATCTAGCGGCCTAGCGGCCGCTTGGCCTACGCGAGTACCCGCGCTCCGCTTGGCCTGCGCCGGGGCGCTTTGCGCTGAGCGTGCCGCCCGATCCATTCTACGGTCGTCACCGCCCTCGTCCAACGGCCTTGGTCACCACCGCCGGCTTCTTCGGCCGCGGCCCGTCGTCTAGCTACCGCCACGTACCCGCAGGTACGTGCTTGCCTCGCTCTGTCCTGATCGCAGGGCTTGCGAACCTAGGGTCGCTCGTAACGAAAGCGGGCCGGATCCAGTAGTTTCTTACTACTGTTCACTACCCCTAGTCGCGTATGGCTGATTATTTGTCCTGCTTCCGGCCGCTGATTGCCCACAGCCTCGGCGTGCATTTCGTGTATGATATCGCCGCGGCCCGCGTGTGCTACGTGAGTGAGGCTTACCCACGCGTCTTTGGCGGCCCCGCCGAGCAAGTGCAGGTGCACTTGCCGCAGTGGCTGGCCCGGGCCCATCCCGACGACATAACCTACGTACGGCAACGCCTGGCCGCCGCCGCTCCCGCCGAAGTCGTGTCGGATCTAGAAATCCGCGTTGCCCGGGAAGGGGGCGGCACCCAGTGGTTCTGCTTGACGGCGTGCCGCGTGCCCGCGGACGCCGGCCAGGCGTACCTCAGTGGGCAGATCCAGGAGATCACCCGGGCGAAAGAGACGACGAATAACGCCCAAAAGTTTAACATGAAGAAGGACGCCACGCTAGAGATCCTCTCGCATGATCTGGCCGCGCCCCTGCTGTTTGTGCAACAGCTCACCGATCATCTGGCCGCTGAAGTGCCGCAAGCAAGCCCCACCGTACGGGAGTTGCTGCGCTTAGTAGAGCAGACCTGCACGGAGGGAGTCAGCTTGATCCGTGACTTTGTCGACAACGAGTTCTTCGAGTCGAGCCTGGTGGCGTTGCAGCGGGAGCGGGCCGACTTGGTGCACTGGCTCACGGCCGTGGTGGAAGAGTATCAGCGCTCCAGTGCCCACACGCACCTGCACTTTGTCTACGAGCCCCCCCCGCAGCCACTTTACGCCGCCTACGACATCAACAAGTTTCAGCAAGTGGTTAATAACCTGCTCTCGAACGCCATCAAGTTCACGCCCGAGGGGGGCCGCATTACGGTCGGGCTGACCCGTCAGGGGGAGCGGGCCCGCCTGCAAGTGAGCGACACGGGCATCGGCATACCCGCCGCGTTGCAGCCGCGGCTCTTTGACAAGTTCACCCAGGCGCGGCGCCTAGGCCTGCGGGGGGAGAAAACCAACGGGCTGGGCATGTCGCTGATCAAGACCATTGTGGAGCTGCACGACGGGCGCGTCTGGGTGGAGAGCCGCGAAGGGGCCGGCGCGACCTTTTACGTGGAACTGCCGGCTTTACCCACTTGAGCGCGAAAGCCACTGGCCCGCTAGGGGCGCGGTAAGGCGAAATGCTTGCGCCAGAGCGCCTGCACCTTCTCGGCGGTCAGCGGCTTACTCAAGTAGTCACTGACGGCCGAGAAGGCCTGGACGCGCTGCCGGTCCAGCGCATAGAAAGAGGTCGTCAGCACGACGAGGACGCTGGGCCGGGTCTGCGCGGCGGGGAGCTGCTGATAAGCGGTGAGAAACTCTAGGCCATGCAGGCCCGGCATATTCAAGTCGAGTAGAATCAGGGCCGGGGCAGCGGGGGGCGAGGCTTGGGCTTGCTGCGTGAGTACTGCCAGCGCCTGCCCTCCATCCTGGGCCGTGAACACTTGCTCGGCCGCGCCCAGGCGTAGGAGCAAGCGTTCGTTGAGATAATTAGTGGTCGGGTCGTCGTCCACGAGCAGAATGCTGGGGAGTTTTTCCATGCCGCAAAGAACACGTTTTTCTCATTAGCACTGACCGGTGGTACGGGGTAGCGGCAACCAGGCGCCTATCGCCAAGTCTTGCCGGATAACTGGGAGACAGTTTTTGTCTTGTCCTAAAATAAGTTGACCATCACTCTGAGCCAGATGGAACACTTATTTCTCTTACGCAAGCAGGCACACGAGCTGCAAATGCGTCAGATGGTCGAAGAAATCAACTTTGGCCGTCACAGCATTGAATCAGCGATGAGCCAGTACCAAGTGCGCACCCGCTCGACCGTTACAAACTGGCTCAAACGTGTCCAGCAGGAGGAATGGCAGCGTACAGCGGCTATGGAAAAGGCAGACAAGAAGCCCCCGACTACGCTCGTCGAGCAGGTCGTGCAGCATGCTGACGTGCTCACCGGTCAGGTCAAGCAGTTGCAGAAACAGCTCGAGCAAGCCGAACTGCAGGTCCTGTACTACAAAAACGTGATTCGCGTGGCCGAGCAGGAATTAGGCGTAAGCATCGAAAAAAAGTCCGCTACCAAGTAGTCCAGCTCCTGCGAGTAAGCTGTCCGCACTTTTGCCTGCGGCGGATCAGCGGCCTACTTGGGTTTAGCCGGCAGGCGTACTATCAGCACGAAATGCGGCAGTGGAGTAGCGAGGAGCGCGAGCAATACGTGCTGGCGCAGGTCGCGCAGCTGCGGAAAGAGCATCCGCGCATGGGCGGGCGCAAGCTCTACCGCCTGCTGGAACAGGATCTACGCCAGCAAGGTATTAAGCTGGGCCGGGATGCTCTGTTCTCGCTCTTAGCCGCACATAACCTGCTGATTCGAAAGCGGCGGCGCAAGGCGCTAACGACTTTCTCCCGCCATCGCTTCCGCAAGTACCCCAACCTAATTCGGGATTTGACGCCATTGCGCCCGAATCAGATCTGGGTGGCGGATATCACCTATTGGTTTACCCAGGCGGGCTGCCTGTACGTGTCGCTACTCACCGATGCCTACTCGCGGCGCATCATGGGCTTTGCCGTAGCCAAGACGCTGGCCACCGTGCACGCGCGACGCGCTTTAGAGATGGCCCTGCGACAGATCAGCAAACGAGCGGGGCGCAACTTGATTCACCACAGTGACCGTGGTATTCAGTACTGTAGTCAAGAATACCTGGAGGTTTTAGCTCCCTTACACATCCAGGTCAGTATGACCGAAAACTCTGATCCGCTGGAAAATGCCATTGCCGAACGCGTTAACGGCATTCTGAAGCAAGAATACCTGAGTCAACAACCTGTCTATACGTTGCGGGAAGCCGAGCAGCAGCTGGAACAAGCCGTGTTCCTCTACAACTATAAACGCCCCCACCTGAGCTGCGATCTGCTCAGCCCTAACCAAGCCCACGCCAGCCACGGCCCACTCGAGCGACGCTGGAAAAACTACTACCGCCCACCCGTACAACCGAACGCAGTGTAGCATAACTTAGGACTACCACAAAAACGGTCAACACACCGCCGGACTAATCTCAAACGGTCAACTTATTTCAGGACGACACATAGGGTGCATCGAGAGTGTCTATTCCCTGGTTTGGGTGAACAACTAGCTTTAATTCAGGAGCACAAAGAATTTACATTATCGTAGCATATGAGCAGATTCTAACTTCTGTTGTTCAGCGAAACCACCGTTAACTAGGTAATCCTTTTAGTAATAAGATCTCACCAAAACTTGGCAACTCAACTCGTACACGCGCTTGCGCGCCGACTGAAACACAGTGTAGAAAAGCAACTGGAGATAGATACTTCTTCCATTCTCATAGACTGCTGAGCCGGGCTGCCATGTGGCTGTCGAAGCCGCAGACATAACATGGGAAGCATACTCGCACAGGTGCTACTGGCGGCGCTTTGCTGGCAACTCTTCCCACCACTGCGCCTGCGGTAAGGAAGCCCCAATCACCGGAGTGAGCTGCAGGTTTTGAATTTATATCGCGGTATTGACCCCTATAGGCGAAGGTGAAGTACTCGGCCTTGCTCGGCTTACCGCTCAGCTTTGGATTCCGAAACGTGAAGGCACTAGGAGCAGGGTCGCGAAAAGCCTACGGTAGTCATGAGCTCACCTGTTGACGTCACATCAATACTTCTAGTAGAAGTTTTTATAGCACGTTAAGTAACGAGACCGAAGCAGTGACATATCGTTCAAGTTGTTCAAGCGCGCGACACACCTCTGCTGATGCCTAAATGGCGCGGGGCCAGTGAAGCGTGACTTGGAAAAGGCGTTTAGGTGGATTCACTATATCGACTACGTTTCACAAGGCACCTGTGATTCTCGTGCCGCTGTACAGGAGGTAGCTTTTTTACTTCTTGGGTCAGTAGCCAACAGGGCTCCCTTGGGCTACTTGTTTGGATCTTATAGCCATTGGTTTGATTCTTATTATTTATCCAGGCCTGACCAACAGAACTTTGCTCCACCAACTGCGGCTTACGGCACCCATTGTTCCTTTTGTAGTCAAGCGGTACGACAGGCGCCGAGGCGAAAAGCAGCTTTAGTAAGCGCAAGTACCAGAAACTGGCGGGTACCCTGCCCCGTGAAAGAGCGAATTGCTTGTGCTGTCTCACTTCAGTTGAATACCGTCGGAATACTCATGAAAGGGTTTAAGGTCTACCAGGTAGACACTACTATCAATCCAGTGCCGGCTTCTGGCCGCCGCGATTTTTATACGCTTTACCTGCTTACCGGCCCGCACCAACTGTCCTGCGCCGACCAGGCGATTGAGCTGGCCGGCACGCGCTTGTACTTCGGGGATCCGCCTAGGGTGGATTCGTCAAAAGGGGGAGCGACTCGCCAAATAGGCTATGCCTGCCTGTTTACCGAAGAGTTCGTTCAGGAGGGCGGCCATGCCGGGAGCCGGGAGCCGTGGTCGGTATTCCACGACAACAAAACCAGGGCCTTCTCACTTCGAAACGAGCAGGCCGCGTACTTCGCTAGCCTGTTCCAGAAGATGCTGGTCGAGCAACAGACAGCGTACCTCTTCAAACACGAGTTGCTCCGCAGCTACCTCCAACTCGTCTTTCACGAGGCGCTGCGCCTGCGCGGCCCCGCACCCAAACGCTTCTTTCGATACTACTTCCAGCAACCTGGGCAAGGTGGTGTACTGGGTACCGGCAGACGAAGGCGGCGCCGTCTTGGGCAACATCCCCAAATGGGGCTGCGCCTCTCCTTAACCGGCTTTAAACCATGATGTTATGCATCTCCTTACCATTTGAACAACACCATGAGACGGGTCACCTTAGGAATGTGCGCACTACTCGGCCTGCTGGCGCTGCCTAGCGAAGCGCAAAACAGCAAGCCCATGGCCGCGAGCGCCGCGCAAAGGCCTGTTTTTTCCAAGGGCGAGAAAGCCCCAGCCCAGAATTTTACGGGCACTGTGTGGGTCAACTCCTTGGTGCCTAATGACAGCTCTTTTCAGTGCGTAGTGGGCAACGTACAGTTTGAACCTGGGGCCCGCACCCATTGGCACCGGCATCCCACTGGCCAGATTTTGCTGGTGACAGATGGAGTGGGCTACTACCAGGAGAGGGGCCAACCCAAACGGGTGTTGCGCAAGGGCGACGTCATCCAGGCACGGCCCGGGGTGGAGCACTGGCACGGCGCCTCGCCTCAGCAGGCCATGACCCATCTGGCCATTGTGCCGAATACCGAAAAAGGTGGGGTGAGCTGGCTGCAGCCCGTAACGGACCAACAATACCAGCGCCCGAAGTAAGCAGGCAAGGGTAACCAGCGTTCTGGATGATCCGATTTAGGTCCTCCTCAATTGTTTGAATTATATACTAATTCGTTTGATAAGCTTTTTCTAGCCCGGGAAAACGAGCGGACCTTTGTGCTGCCAATCTGAAACGGTCGGGCCCGTCCTACCACCAAGGCAAAACGCCATCGCGTAGAACCGGAGGAAACGGGTAGGGACACCCTTTTAATCACCATAGGTAGAAAATCATGCAGACAGTTGAGTTAAATAATGGCGTGAAGATGCCCCTGCTGGGTTTCGGCGTCTTTCAGGTACCCGACCCGCAGGAATGCGAAAACAGCGTCTACGAGGCCATCCACGCGGGCTACCGGTTGATCGATACCGCTGCCTCGTACATGAATGAGGAAGCCGTAGGCAAAGCTATCAAGCGCAGCGGCGTGCCGCGCGAGGAGCTGTTCATTACTACCAAGCTCTGGGTGCAGGACGCCAGCTACGAGGGCGCCAAGCAGGCCTTTGCAACCTCGCTGCGCAAGCTCGGGCTCGACTACCTCGATCTCTACCTGATTCACCAGCCCTTCGGCGACGTGCACGGCGCCTGGCGCGCCATGGAGGAGATCTATAAAGAAGGCCGCGTTAAAGCCATTGGCGTCAGCAACTTCGCGCCGGACCGCCTCATCGACCTGATTGTGCACCACGAAGTAGTACCCGCGGTCAACCAGGTAGAAACCCACCCGTTCCACCAGCAGGTGGAGGAGCAAAAGTTTATGGTGGAGAACAAGGTGCAGATTGAGTCCTGGGGACCATTTGCGGAAGGCAAAAACGACCTGTTCCATAACGAGCTGCTGCAAGGCATCGGGGCCAAGTACCAAAAGTCAGTAGCCCAAGTGGTGCTGCGCTGGCTCACGCAGCGCGGCGTAGTGGCCATTCCCAAGTCGGTGAAGCCTGAGCGCATGGCCGAAAACTTTAATAGCCTTGACTTCGAGCTGAGCCCGGAGGATATGCAGGCCATTGCCTCGCTTAATACGAAAGCCAGTCTTTTCTTCGACCACCGCGACCCCAACATGGTGAAGTGGATTAGCGAGCGCAAGATTCACGATTAACTCCCGGCAAATCAACCTACGTACGGCAGCGGTTACCCCTACGCGTAGCGGCTGCCGCCTCGTTTTACGACAAGCGAACGCTTCATGGCAACGCAAGAAATTATCGCCTACGGCACTCAGGCTGCCGATGCTCCCCTTCAGCAGGTGCGCATTCCACGCCGCGAAGTGCTAGCGCACGATGTGCAGCTCGACATTCTCTATTGTGGCATCTGTCACTCCGACTTGCATGCCGCCCGCAACGACTGGGGTGGGTCGGTATACCCTATGGTGCCCGGCCACGAAATCGTGGGCCGCGTGAGCAAAGTGGGGAACCACGTGACTAAGTTTAAAGTAGGTGATCTGGCCGCCATTGGCTGCCTAGTGGACTCGTGCCGGGAGTGCGAGTACTGCGCCCAAGATCTGGAGCAGTTCTGCGAGAACAGCAACACCATCGTGTTTGGCTCGCCTGATAAGCACGGCACGGCGCCCGTGACCTACGGCGGCTACGCCGAAACCATCGTCAGCGACGAAAACTACGTGCTGAGCGTGCCAGAAAGCCTTGACCCCGCTGGTGCGGCGCCGCTGCTCTGCGCGGGCATTACGGTGTACTCACCTTTGAAGCATTGGAACGTAGGGCCTGGCAAGAAAGTGGGCATTGTAGGCATTGGCGGCCTGGGTCACTTGGGTATCAAGATTGCCAAGGCGCTGGGCGCCCACGTCGTCGTGTTCACCACCTCGGAAGGCAAAAAAGAAGACGCCAAGAACTTGGGGGCCGACGAGGCGGTGCTTTCCACCGACGCGGCACAGCTGGCGCCATACGCCAAGCGCCTGGACATGATTCTGGATACCGTGTCGGCCGAGCACGACGTAAATGCTTACCTCAACCTGCTGCGTATTGATGGCGCCATGGTACTAGTGGGGCTGTCCACCGAGGCCCTACCAGTGGCCGCGTTCAACCTCGTAGGCGGACGACGCAGCTTCGCTGGCTCTAACATCGGCGGCATCGCCGAAACCCAGGAGATGTTGGATTTCTGCGCCGAGCACCACATCACGGCCGATATCGAGTTGATTGATATGCAGCAAATCAACGAGGCCTACGAGCGTATGGAGAAAAGCGACGTGCGCTACCGCTTCGTCGTGGACATGGCGTCGCTGAACAAGTAACTTCCTAGGGGTTATTACCCCTTAGCGACGGCGACGAGCCCTCGCCGCAACTCAGCATAACTTACCGTCTTCGCTCCTTCAAACGAAGACGGTAACCAGTCGTACTTGATTTAGAAGAGCTGCCGGGAGCATTCCTAACAGCTCCTTGTTCACCTTCTTTACCGGGCGAATCAGTTCCCTGCTGCCGCCTTTCCCGTACTACCCTTATGAACCACCAAGTAGCTTCCACTACCAAAGCCATCAGCTCTCACCAAGAGATTACGGCCCAAGATCTGCAACTGAAAGGCTTTAAGGCCTACGAGGTGGACACGTCGGTTAATCCCAGTCTGGCCTACCGCCGGCGGGACTTCTACAAGGTAGGCCTGGTGACCAGCCACTGCACGGTGCACTACGCGGACCGTAGCATCGAACTCAATGGCACGTGCCTGCTGTTTGCTAACCCGCACATTCCCTACTCCGTCGAGCTACACGAACCGTGGTTGAAAGGCTACTCGTGCCTGTTCACCGAAGCGTACATGCGCGAAAATGACCGCTCGGAAAGTTTGCAGCAGTCGCCCTTGTTCAAGGTGGGAGGTACGCCGATCTTCCACCTCACCCAGGAGCAGACCGCGTACGCAACGGGTATTTTCCAGAAGATCCTAGCGGAACAGAGCACCGAGTACCTGTACAAAGGCGATCTAATCCGCACCTACTTGCAATTGCTGATTCACGAGGCCCTGCGTATGCAGCCGACCGACAGCTTCGTGCAGCACAAAAACGCCTCATCCCGGATCACCACCCTGTTTCTGGAGCTGCTCGAGCGCCTGTTTCCGGTGGAGGCCCCCAACCAGGCCCTGGCGCTGAAAACGCCTACTGACTTCGCTGGCCAACTGGGCGTGCACGTTAACCACCTCAACCGGGCCGTGAAGGAAGTCACCGGCAAGCCGACCTCCGTGCACATTGCCGAACGGGTTATCGTCGAAGCCAAAGCGCTGCTGCATCATACCTCCTGGAGTACGGCCGAAATCGCTTATAGCCTGGGCTTTGAGTATCCTACCTACTTCAATATCTTCTTTAAGAAGCACACCGGCACCACCCCGCTCACCTTCCGGCGAGACACCTCGGCCTAACGGGACAGTCACTTCGTAAGCGCTTACTTGGGAAAACAGCAGGCCCGCAGGGAACTAGAGGCTCGGGCTACGCGTGGCGGCTACCCACCCGGGTAAACACTTCACTAATCAAACAGATTAGTTATCCTTTCAAACAATACCACGTTTTAGTGGGAAGGCAGACAACCTAGCTACGCTAGCAGGGGTATGTTTCTGTGCCAGACCCACTTGATAGCCCTGCAGGTTGACCTGGGTTGTACCCGGTGCTACCGCTCGTCAGGTGGCCCTCTTGATTGCCGCTGCCTTTTTTCGCAGTTGGTAAGCCACTGGGCCGGGCCACGTTGATTTCCCTTGCCTGCTAAAGTGGAAGCTCGTTAATGCCCGCCGGGCTTCGATTCCCCTAACGGCCCAGTTCCTCTTCTTCTCTGCTATTTTCTTCTGTCATGGCATCTGATCTATTTCCCAACGGGGCTGACGCCTCCAAGCCGGACGATGGCTCACGGCGCTCGTTCATGAAGCAAGCGGGCGGCATCCTGGGTCTCGCCCTGGCGCCCCCACTCGTCAGCCACGCCGAGCGGCTGACGGCCTATTCCAACGTGATTGAGGGCGCCACCGACATCACCTTGCGCGTCAACGGCCAGGCCCGCACCGTGCGCATCGAGCCGCGGGTGACGCTGCTCGATGCCCTGCGGGAACGACTGGATCTGACCGGCACGAAGAAAGGCTGCGACCACGGCCAGTGCGGGGCCTGCACGGTGCACGTCAACGGCCAACGCACGCTGTCTTGCCTGAGCTTGGCAGTAATGCAGCAGGGCAAAGAAATTACCACGATTGAGGGCCTGGCGAAAGGCAACGAGCTGCACCCCATGCAGGCCGCCTTTGTGAAACACGATGGCTTTCAGTGCGGCTACTGCACGCCGGGACAAATCATGTCGGGCGTCGCCTGCGTGCAGGAAGGCCACGCCACCACCGACGCTCAAGCGCGGGAGTGGATGAGCGGCAACCTCTGCCGCTGCGGCGCTTACCCCAACATCTTGGCCGCCGTGCGGGAGGTCGCCAGCCAATCTGCCAAAGGCTAATTCCCATGAACGACTTCACGTACACCCAGGCCGCTACGGCGAAAGAAGCGGCGAGCCGTCGCAAGGACACGCCCCAGGCCGCCTACATCGCCGGCGGCACCACGCTGCTGGACCTGATGAAAGCGAATCTGCAGGAGCATCCGCAGCTTATCGATATCAACCGGCTACCCTTCAAGGGCATCGAGCAGACCAAGGACGGGCTGCGCATCGGGGCCCTAGAAAGCATGAGCGCCGTGGGCGAGCACCCGCTGGTGGTGCAGCAGTACCCGGCCGTGTCGCAGTCCTTGCTGCTGGCCGCCTCGCCGCAGCTGCGCAACATGGCCAGCATTGGCGGCAACATCCTGCAGCGCACCCGCTGCGGCTACTTCCGCGACCCAGCTTTCCCCTGCAACAAGCGCGTGCCTGGCTCGGGCTGTCCGGCCCTCACGGGCGATAACCACAATTTGGCCATTCTGGGCGTGAGTGAGAGCTGCATTGCCAACTCCTACCCCGGCGACTTCTCCGTGGCGCTGGCCGCTTTCGACGCCATACTCACGCTGGAAAACCAGAAGGGCAAGCAGCGGCGCGTGCCCTTGACCGACTTCTACTTGCTGCCCGGCACCACTCCCCACCAGGAAACGGTGCTCGAGCCCGGCGAACTGATCGTAGCCGTGACGCTACCGCCTGCAGCCCCCGCCCAACGGTCTACCTACCTAAAAGTACGGGAGCGCAGCAGCTACGCGTATGCCCTGGCTTCGGCCGCCGTGGGCCTGGACGTGCAGGGCGGCACCATCCGAGCGGCGCGCGTGGCGCTGGGTGGCGTGGGCGCGCAGCCTTGGCGCAGCCGCGAAGCCGAAAAGGCGCTGGTGGGTCAACCAGCTACCGAAGCCACCTTTCGCGCCGCGGCCGCGGCTGCTTTGCAGGGCGCGCGGCCCCGCGAGCACAACGCCTATAAGGTGGAGCTAGCCCAGAACACGCTCGTGCGCGCCTTGCAGCAAGTAGCGGGGGCTTAGCCCAGCAGCACACTTCTTTTTCCCTACCAGCACTACGCTAGCCGATGGATACCGAACCTACTTTCTTTGAAACCAACGCGACGCCGGGTGTCGTCGGGCAGTCCCTGAGCCGCGTGGATGGTTGGGCCAAAGTGACCGGCCAAGCCAAGTACTCGGCCGAGTACAACCAGCTGGCGGGCCTGGTGCACGCCGTGCTCAAAACCAGCGACGTGGCCAAGGGCCGCGTCACGAGCATTGATACCAGCGCCGCCCAGCGGCAGCCGGGGGTGCTGGCCATTTTCACGCACGAGAATCTGCCCAAGCTGGCGAAAACGCCGAACAATCCCGACGACCGCAAGGCGTTTGGCTCCTCGCCCATGAGCTTTTTTCCGATGGCCTCGGACCAGGTGCAGTACGCCGGGCAGCCGGTAGCGGTCGTGGTGGCCGATACGCTGGAGCACGCCCAGTACGCCGCCGCGTTGCTGAAAGTGACCATCGCGTCCGAGGAGCCCGTGTCTTCCTACCTGGACCCGAAAGCACAGCGCTACGTGCCCAAAAACGTGAAGGGCACGGCGGGCGTCACTAAGCGGGGCGACGCGCAAGCGGCCTTCGCCAGCGCCCCGGTGCAGCTCACGGCCACCTACACCCACGCTACCAACCACCACAATCCGATGGAGCCGGGCGCCACCACTGCCCACTGGGAAGCCCCGGACCGCCTCACGGTGTACGACACCACGCAGGGCGTGTCGGAAACGCAGAAGACCCTGGCCGCCATGCTGGGCTTGGCGACCGAGCAGGTGCGCGTGGTGACCAAGTACCTCGGCGGCGGCTTCGGTTGCAAGGCCTGGGTATGGCCCCACGTGGTGCTGGCGCCCCTAGTAGCCAAGGCCGTAGGACGGCCGGTAAAGCTCGTGCTCACCCGGCCGCAGCAGTTTACTGGTATGGGCCACCGCGAAGAGCAGGAGCAGACGCTACGCCTGGGCGCTACCCGCGAGGGCAAGTTACTGGGCATTGTGCACGAGAAAACGTCCACTACGTCGCCCTGGGATGACTACGCCGAGACCAACAGCCGCATCATCAACATGCTCTACGCGTTGCCCGCTTTCGAGTCGACCTACCACCTGGCCAAAGCCAGCGTGATGACGTCCACTTCGACCCGCGCCCCGGGGGATATGCCCGGCTCGTTCGCAATCGAGTGCTCCATGGATGATCTCGCTTATCAGCTTGGCATCGACCCGATTCAGATCCGGCTGCTGAACTACGCCGAGAAAGACCCCACGAACGGCTATCTCTGGTCGAGTAAGAGCCTGAAAGAGTGCTATGCCCACGGGGCCGAGCTGTTTGGCTGGAACAAGCGCAACCCCAAAAACGGGCAGACCCGCGAGGGCAAGCTGCTGGTGGGCTGGGGCATGGCCACGGCCTCTTATCCCGTGCACAACTCGCAGGGCAATGCCCGGGTGCGCCTCTACGCGGACGGCCGCGCCGTGGTACAGGCCGGCGCCACCGATCTAGGTACGGGCACCTACACCATCATCACCCAAGTGGCCGCTGACTCGCTCGGCATTGCGCCCGAGAACGTACGCTTCGAGCTCGGCGACACCATCCTGCCCACCACGCAGTGGTCGGGTGGCTCTACCGCCGCGGGCCGGGTGTCGTCATCCGTGTATTTGGCCGCGCAGGAGGTGTGGCAGAAGCTCATCAAGATGGCCGTGCAGGATGCCAGGTCGCCGCTTTACCGGGTCAAACCCACCGATGTGGTGATGGAGAAAGGGCGACTGCAACTGAAAGCCGACCCTGGTAAAGGCGAGGCCTTTGGGGAAATAATGAAGCGTGCCAACCTGAGCGACGTGGAAGGCAGCGCCCAAGGCCGCTACGGCAGCGTCTACCAGGTGCCCGGCGTGACCGCCGATGCCAATATGAACAAGGAAGAAAAGGAATCCGCCGCCGGCCGCTCCATGCACGCCTTCGGCACCCACTTCTGCGAGGTACAGGTGGACCCCGAGCTCGGCACCGTGCGCGTCACGCGCTGGGTGAGCGTGATGAGTGCGGGCCGCATCCTCAATCCCAAAACCGCCCGCTCCCAAGTCATTGGCGGCGCCATTTTCGGCATCGGCTCGGCTTTGATGGAGCAAACCATGCGCGACCCGCACCTGGCCCGCTACACCAATGCCGATTTGGCCAACTACCACATTCCCGTCAACGCGGATATTCCCGACATGCGCGTGGACTTCATTGACGAGCATGACCCCTACGTCAACGCCATGGGCGTGAAGGGCATCGGCGAGATTTCCATTGTAGGCGTCACGGCCGCCGTGGCCAACGCGTTCTTTCACGCCACCGGCCGACGCCTGCGCGACCTGCCCATGACGCCGGATAAGGTGCTGGCCGCCCTGCGCCAACCGGCTTAGCATGATGACGAAAACCGCCTGTTACGTAACGGAAGTTGCCGTTCTGCTCTTGCTCTTGTGGAAGCCCGCTCATGCGGAACGAGCAGCTGCTGATCCGCTAACGGCCCGGCAGCAGGCTATCATTACCGTTTCGGCTCTCACGGCCAAAGGGGACTTGTCCCGGCTGCACCAAGCGTTGGATAAGGGTTTGGATGCGGGCCTAACCGTGAACGAGGAAAAGGAAGTGCTTGTGCACCTGTACGCCTACTGCGGCTTCCCGCGCAGCCTCAACGGCCTCAACACCTTGCTCAAGGTGCTGGCGGAGCGCAAAGCCAATGGCATCACCGACGTGGTAGGCAAAGCCGCCTCACCCATTACCAGCACCACCCCTAAATATGAGCGGGGCAAAAAGAACCTGGAGACGCTCACCGGCAAACCCGAAACCGGCCCCAAGACGGGATACAGCGCGTTCAGCCCGGAAATTGAAGTGTTTCTTAAGGAGCATTTATTTGCCGACCTATTTGAGCGCGACGTGCTCTCGTTTACGGAGCGGGAGCTGGTCACTATCGCGGCGCTGATGAGCCTGGGCGGCGTGGAGCCAATGCTCCAGTCGCACCTGAGCATCGGGCTGCACCTCGGTTTAACGCCCGCGCACCTGCGGCAGCTGCTGCAGGTGGAGGAAGCGAGCATAAGTAAAAAGGAAGCGGACGCCGGCCGAGCAGTACTGGCGAAGGTCCTGGAAGCTGGCAAACAGCCCAGTGCGCCAAAGCAGAAATAAAACGCACCCAACCAGCCATAAGGAGGGACAACACATTTTTTAACTAGCACACACGATGGAAAAGCGAAAAATAGGCTCTAGTGGCCTGGAAGTATCGGCCTTGGGTTTGGGCTGCATGGGGCTGAGCTTCGGCCTGGGCCCGGGCGTAGCCCCCGAGGAGGGCATCAAATTAATTCAGGCGGCGGTGGACCGGGGCGTGACCTTGTTTGATACGGCCGAAGCCTACGGAGAGCTCAACGAAACCATGGTGGGTCAAGCCCTGGCGCCGGTGCGAGGGCAGGTGGTTATTGCCACCAAGTTCGGCTTCAAAAATGGGGCTCCTGCCAAAGGTATGGACAGCCGGCCCGAGCGTATTCGGCAGGTCGTGGAGCAGTCCCTGCGGCGCATGAAGACCGACTACATTGACTTGCTGTACCAGCACCGGGTAGACCCCAACGTGCCGATGGCTGACGTAGCCGGCGCCGTGAAAGATTTGATTCAGGAAGGCAAGGTGAAATACTTTGGCCTCTCGGAGGCAGGTGTGGCCGCGATTCGCAGCGCGCACATGGTGCAGCCGGTATCCGCTCTGCAGAGTGAATACTCCCTGTGGTGGCGCGAGCCCGAGCAGAGCGTACTGCCGACGCTGGAAGAACTGGGCATCGGCTTCGTGCCCTTCAGCCCGCTGGGCAAGGGTTTCCTCACCGGCAAAATTGACGAGAACACGCAGTTCGACACGACCGATTTCCGCAACACGGTGCCTCGCTTTTCTCCGGAGGCCCGTCAGGCCAATCAGGCCCTGATAACGCTGCTGGGCACGATTGCCACGGACAAGCAGGTGACCCCAGCCCAAATCGCGCTGGCTTGGCTGCTGGCCCAAAAGCCCTGGATTGCCCCGATTCCCGGTACCACCAAGCTGCATCGTCTGGAAGAAAACCTGGGCGCCGCCAAGGTAGAGTTGACTGGAGATGATCGGCAGCGCATCGAGCAGGCCCTTACCCAAGTAGAAATCCAGGGCGCCCGCTATTCGGCGCAATCCCAACAAGCTATCAACCGGTAATCAGGCAGCATACGCCCGTTTCCTTCAACAAAAATCCGCCCTGGTTGCAGCTTGCTGCGGCCAGGGCGGATTTTTGTTGTAAGATGCCATAGGTAACGACTAGGGGTTCTTCTTCTAAAAGGGCGGATTTACACGCTAAGCCGGATTATCAAAAAGGGTGACCGAAAAACAGGCCGGGA
>Ga0325401_1000708_pt1 | contig 25473 bp, 11 predicted proteins | sample PopdelMetagenome_FD_205666 | JGI IMG/M metagenome (GOLD analysis project Ga0325401, IMG submission 205666) | Populus deltoides microbial communities from Bellville, Georgia, United States - Xylem-PdKOR-R2 | ecosystem: Host-associated > Plants > Phyllosphere > Stem > Wood/Secondary xylem | place...
GGTTGACTCGAGAAAAATATATTTTTGAATTTTCCTTTTTCTTAATTTTTTTGGATTTTTATAAATAATAATAGAAATAAAATAACATTTGAGAAAATCTTGGTAGATCCAAAATTGGGTTACAACACCAAGAAAGAACATAAAAATAGATGGAATCACATCAACATCACTAGTAGTATATAACCTTTCAATAAATAAATAAATAACTTATATAGTTACAGTATTTTCTTTTTAATGTTAAAGAACCATCTCAATCCAATAGCTTAAACTGTTAGATTAGGTCCCATGATATGATTTATATTATTCTCTAACACACCCCCTTAAGTGAAAACCCTTTGGGCTTGAAACTTGCACAGACTCACTTTACCTGTGCTTAATTTTTATCAAATAAATGGGGATGGTGAGATTTGAACTCGTGATCGCTTAGTCATCAAGGCTCTGATACCATATCAAAGAACCATCTCAACCCAATAGTTTAAGCTGTTAGGTTAGGTCTCAGAATATGATTTATATTATTCTCTAACACTTAAGCAAATAAATTGATTTCACATGATAGTAACTTGAAGGATTTTCTTCCGATCAAATAAACAAATTTATTTTAATTATAAAATAGTATTTATTTATCAAAATAATTATTATTTAGGACGGAACTTTTCCCCTAAGAAAACCCAAACTCGAAGTTATCAGGAAAAACAAAGAAAATAGATGGACTTCTTATAAAAATAAATGATTGATATGATACAAAAAATGGGTATAATGATATGAGAAAATAAAAGTTTATATACTAAAATTAATAAAAAGTGAAAGTAATTGATGTAATGACATATCAACCATAAACATTTGAAGGATCAAAATTAAAATAACTCATTTTTAAGCTATAATTGCTCATTCGATCACCAATTCATGTACATATGGAAAATGATAATTTTAATATACAAATTTTTAAGCTATTATTGTTCATTCGGTCACCAATTCATGTATATAGATAACTCATCTCTTCTCGTAGAAAAAAAAACTCTTGATAGCAATGCTCTTACACAACCCATATCATGGAAAAAATGCTTAACGGTGATGGTCTCACAGACCCATCTCATATTGCAAATTTCTATCCACTTTATTTGTTGATAAGCTTGTGTTGAAAAAAATATACTTATTAGTATTTTAGAGAAAAAAAAACTTATTATTATGATAAGAAGTATTTTAGAAATGTTATTATTGGTGATTTATTTTATCAATGATACTATTTGATTTTATAAATGATATGAGAAAATAAAAGTTTATATACTAAAATCATGCTTTATTTTATCAAAATTAAGGCATGATTTTCCACACGTTATTTCCATTAAAAAAGTAGCAAGTATATCCATCATTGTCATGGAAATTAATGAGCATCCCGTACTTGGGGCCAGCGTTAACTTTTTATTCATGTTTTTCCACAAAAGACTTTGACTTAGGGTCAACTTTTTTGTTAATTACTTTTATGCAATTCAATTCTTTTTACAATAATGTTAGTAAAATCACTTTAATTATTCTTTCAATCTTCCCGTACGTGTGATTCACTGCTTGGTGATTCTAAAGTCACCTATTTAAACTTTAGTACAGCTAAATTTATACAACTAAATTTATTCTTACGATATTATTCCTTTGGTATATAGTATATATTCAAACATAAAAACATGTTTTTTATGTTCCCACTATTTTTGTATTTTATATCATGCTGCCTGATTAACATAACACTAAGTCATAATAAATAAGTAAATAAAATTGATTGTGGAATGGCACATGTATTCGGGGGAAAATAAAAAAATTAATGTTATTGCTAGAGAGGCATTGGAGCCTTTAATATTTTGCAAAGGCGTGGAACACGATGCCAAGGGAATGGAAGATAGTCGTTGCCTGCTGGCGTCAACCCAGAAAATTCTAAAATATTCTCATCATTTCCAAGAAAATTCTATCAAGAAGAATTCTTTATTTATTTGGTAGGCCAGCAAAGTCAAAATGGAGTGTAGACCGGTAGCTCATCATTTCCACGAAAATTCTATCAAGGAATGAAGATATTTTCGGAGAATAACAGAAAACAAATCAAACCAAAGCATTTCCCAAATTTGTCTCTATTTATTTGGTATAGAACCATCTTAATGGTTGTGAGAACATCAAGGCCATAGAAAAAGAGGAATTATTTAGGGGGCACAGTTACAGTAGGGGTGATTATTATTTTTTTGTTTAGTTTTTATTAAAAAAATAATCAAATTATTTTTTTTAAACCGAAATCGGTTAAAACCGATCGGGTTCGGTTCGGTTATTTTAGAATAAAAAACGGTTCAAACCGACCGGTTCCAGTTCGATTCGGTTTTTTCAGTTTGACTCAGTTTTTTCTGGTTTGGTTTTTTTTTTGTTTAGGTTCGGTTCGGTTTGGTTTATTTTATTTCAGGCTTCTAAAACCGAAACCGAACCGATCAGTTTTTTAAAAATTTTAATCTATTTAATTAGTTTTTTTCACGGTTCAGTTTTTTTAGTTATTTTTTTCTAATTTTCTTTGTTGAATTAATTTTTTTGATTTTTTTTTCACCCCTAATAAGAGACAAAACTAGAGAAGATACAGAGTTGAGTTTAAACTTGTTAATTCACCTTAACAAGATATAGAGTCCCTGAGTTATGGCAAAGACAGACATTTTAGAGAAGGTGGTGCTCAAGGGCTTTAAGGGAGTTTTCTCCAGAAAAAAAAATTCCATAAACAACTCAGGTTATTATCGTTTATTTTTTTTAACAATGAAGATTATAGAAGGCGATTGTTACAAACTATAATTTCAAGACGAAATTGAGAAATTTGAAGGAGCAAACTAAGAATTTACCAAAATCTGAGCAAGTGGTTAATTTCCAGATAAAATAAAGAAATCACATCAACATCACTAGTAGTTTCTAGAAAAGCATAACCCATAGAACAGGTTGTTCTTCCACTTATGAGATTCATTTATATCATAAAATAAATTATAACAAGAATGAAATAAAATTGGATTTGAAAATTCTCCAAAACTTGGCAACGCATGATGTGTAACAGACCCATAGAACGGGAAATGACCCATAACTCTTGCCAACAATTTTAGTCTCAAGAAGGTATGGAGATTTTCCATGGATTCGACCTTGATGATTGTACATAAAATTTGCTTCAAATATAGTTCCAAAGATGGCATCTTTCTGATTAATGAACAGGGCATCTATTGATACTACATATAAATGAACACTTCAATTTGTTGGTGGAAGAACCGTAAATATCCCTATCTTAAGTTTATTACAATACTTGTGCCTGTCAATATAGCCAAATTGTTGCACTGTCGTGTGTTTTAAGATATATGGAGTGAAAGACTGCCTCTCTTTTGCTGTTTATAGAATGCTGCCTGCAAGTAAGAAATTGAGATTTTGAACATTTTGTTTCATTTGTTAACTTTTGGGTTTCTTAACTCCATTTTGCATTCCATATCCACCCCATTTCTATTTGAGATTTTTTTTTTATGATTTTTGTAGTATTTTTTTTTAATAATTTTAGTGTGTTTATGTTAAATATATAGATTTAAAAAAAAAACATATAATAAATTTTAAAAAATAACATGCATCAGAATAACAAACACAACACTACCTACCGTACTATACTCGTGAAAAGTGAATTCCCCAGTAAAATGCAAACAGACTTCCTTAGGCACTCGTAGAATTTCAGTCCTGGACCATAACACAAATATTTTTTTGTTAATGATAATTATATTTTAATTGTCAATTTTATACTGAAATGAACATAATAATCCATACTCGACGACCTCCTAAGTAAAACTTCACTAGTGAGTTCTTCTTTCAATTTTTAATAAAATTAAGCTAGAGCAACGGGATAACATAAATTTGACAATTGGACTGATGGAATATATATATATATATTATTTGATTGATTTTAACAATGAAGAGTATAGAAGGCGATTGTTACAAACTAAAATTTAAAGATGAAATTGAGAAATCTGAAGGAACAAACTAAGAATTTACCAAAATCTGACCAATTAAGGAACAAATTTAAAGATGTGTTCCATGCCATTAGGAATCATCGATGCTGCGAAGTGCACTCTTGGAGCATGGTAATCTCATCCGATAGGCTGGATCGTCTTCTTCTGCCCTGCAATTTCTTTCAGACGCTTCATCAAATTCAACAAGACGTCCTTCAAATTAATTCAGGCAAGATATTTTCATCTTTTATGCTTGTGAATATTATATTGGTCATCTGATAGTGTCTTGAGTTGTGGATTTACTAAACCAAACCAGCCTACAGATCATGTTTTCGTCATCATCAAACTAACAATTTGTTGTTTAAGATGCTTCAAGAAAAATAAAAACCATTGGGAAATAACGGGTCAAAAAGTACCATCCATGTCTCTTTTCTTTCAAATAGAATTTCTAACTATTTTCATGTGTTTTTATCACTAGGCTCAAAGCCTAAGAAGGAACCCAAGATGGAAAGGACAGAAGAGGAGAAAACTATCAGAAGAAGGGCAAGATACTTTCTGGTAACACAAGTAGTTGCGGTTTTAGTCTTTCTATCTGTCATGAGCAGTAATGATTTTTCTGAGGTGGAGGTTGATGATGATGATGATGATGATGATGATGATGATGAAGGCTTCAGTTATGACTGAAGAAGCATTCATTTTTTGACAAATTTGTATTTTCCTTGACATCACTGTGAGAAAGATAGTTTCCTTTTTACCTTTCGTTCTTGTATTCCATGTAAAAATTTTGAAAAATAATCATCCAACAGTTGTAGGTTGTTAATTGTGAATATTTCCTTAAGCACAGTGATAGGTGGTTCATAGAAGAAATTGTGGCCAAAGTAGTTGGATTCTAATAATGAAAATTCAGAAACTCTCCTTGCTGCAGGAAATAGCCCTTGTAGTTGTTGAATTTGAATTCACTATAAAAAAATCACCCCGTGAGCACTCATTCATTCTCATTGATTTACTTCCAATTCCTTCTTCCTGTTTCTGGTTCTTTGTTTACCGTTTCTGGTGATATTGAGTTCGTTTTTTGGTTGGTTCACTTTTTTAAACAGTTATAAGAAACTAAGGTAACTGAGAAGCATTTGTTTATTGATTGCAAATGGTTCAATTACAATATTGGAACAAAATATGATATGACTCAGCGATGCTATAACAAAATAGATGAAAAAAGATATGCAGAAGATTTGAACTTCCGTGTTTGATAGATTCAGGCAGTTTCCAATCCCAGATATTTCTAAGCATATATGCTGTGCATAGATAAAACGCATTCCAGCAGCAAAAATATATACATTGAAATTCTATGCTATAATCATGGCCTTGAAAACTAGGGACGCTCAGAATGCATCATTCAAAAAGTTAAGCAGAAGATTTGAGATGTACCCTGACTTCTTGGTAGAGTTTCTTCTCCCAGGCATATCATCTGTCAAATGTTGATTGGTGACTACATGAGAACATGCAAGAAATCAAACTGGTGTTGCAAGAAAAAACCTTTTTTTAAAATCAAAACGATGTGATTCTTATTTTTTAAAATTTATTTTTCGGGTCAGTCCAGCTCGATTTTTTTTTTAAATGATGGGTAACTATCTATGCTATGCCTGTTGTGTCCCGAGACAGTAACAAACGTTGCCTTAGTTATATGTTTTGGAAGCGTAACAAAAGTCGAGTTCCAAAAAATAATGCTCAAGACAAGACCTACCTCTTTTCTACCCCCATACCATCTCCCTCTTTCAAACCTCAACTTCCAAACCTAAAAAGAACATCAAACCCTGACTGAAAAGCTTTGTCTCTGATAAAACAATGCAAATTCAAAAACCTATTAAAATAAATCCACACACAAATGCTTATTTGTTCAATACCAAAACCCAATTTCCTTCTTTCCAAAATCATTGACCTCAAAGACTTGGCCTATGCATCCCTTGTTTTTAATCAACTCACCAAACCCAATATTTATGCCTTCAATATCATGCTTCGTGGGTTAACTACCACATGGAAAAAGTATGATTTTTGTGTTGAATTGGATTACAAGCTGAAGTCTTTAGGCCTAAAAGCAAATAATTTTACATACCCTTTTTTGTTTATAGCGTGAGGGAATGTTTGGGGTTTGGTTCATGGAAAGATTGGTCATTGTCTGGTGTCTAAGGCTGGTTTGGATGGTGATGAGTATGTGAATCATTCTTTGATTACAATGTACGCAAGGTGTGGTGAAACGGGTTTTGCACGGAAGATGTTTGATGAAATGGGTGTGAGAGACTTGGTGTCGTGGAATTCGATGATTTCGGGGTATTCTACGATGGGTTTTGCTAAAGAGGCAATTGGGTTGTTTATGGAAACGAGGGAGGAGGGTTTTGAGCCAGATGAGATGACGTTGGTGAGTGTTCTTTGGGCTTGTGGGGATTTGGATTTGGGGAGATGGGTGGAGGGGCTTGTTTTGGAGAAGAAGATGGAGGTAATTCGTATGTGGGGTCTGCTTTGATTGACATGTATGGTAAGTGTGGGGATTTGATATCTGCCAGGAGGGTCTTTGATTCAATGCCAAACAAGGATGTTATCACCTAGAATGCCATTATCACAGGGTAATTAGATCGGTAAATTTTGCTGCACATTTTCTGTTACAAACAAATCAGTTCTTTTTCTTGTGTTTGTTAACATAAAATTGCCATGTTTTAGCCATTTAGTATTGTTGTTGGATCATTCTCGGGAGATTGGGTTCCATGCTAAATGAATAATTTTGTTTTGTACAGTTGTGGTCTTCAACTTCCTTGAGCCTGGGAACATCTAAAAATTAAGCATTATGCGGAGAGCAAGTTGGTACACCGATTGACCAAACTGGGAGGATCGGCTAAATTTTACAACATGCTTAATGATGCCTCACAGGATATTTTATTTCCAGATATCATATGTAACTGCTGTTACGTAGACCCTTGTGGGACAGTTACTGGCATCTAAAGTACTTTTTGTTGAGTTGAAAGGTTTTCTTCATGCGTGTGAGAAGTCAGGGTGTGGATCTTCTTAACTCTCCAATTGCTGAGAATTCTCCAAGTGCTCACAAGCTTATATACAAACAGTGAAATAAATTTGAATTGATATTTGTGTTGTAATGTATTCCCTTTGACATTAAATATTTTTGGATGTGTTATAAATTTGAATTTATCATCCGTAAAAATCAAATAACAATGTAATGTACAAGGTATGAAGATGATGAGAAGTAAAACTCGTGGAATTGAAAAGCCCTCACTATATAAAAACCAACAAAACCGATTCGAACTGAAAATACTTGCTGAATTAACCAATGAAGAAATTTACTTATTATATCACACAGAAGCTAAAAAGAAAAACAAAACACAAATCAAAATTAATACAACATCACCTGAGCGCGTGCCTTAAAACTTGTTGAAATCTTAAAAATAGAATACATAACAGAACACCAATTCTTAGTGCCATCAAGGCTATGAAAATCTAAACTTGGATAAAATAGAAAGATTTTTCACCAGAAAATAATAGCAGTTATTGATGCTCACCTCAATAAAATAAAACCAAGCTCGTCGCCAATATGGATTTATATGTAGAACTGCACCTATCACCAGCAGCACCATGATGTATGCAACCCCAAAGCTCACATAGAAAATCTCTATATCCATGAAGCCACCATCATCTTCATTGTTCATTGAAGTTGGTGATGATGGCATAGCCGCACCACATATTTTGGTTAGCGGTTCTCCAAAAAGAAAAAGATTGTCTTTGTAGCAGCTCTCCTCAAACGTGGTAAATTGTGCAACTCTCGCAGGAGTCTTGCCGGACAGATTATTGTGTGTCACACTGAAAAATTCTAGAGAAAATAGTTCAATAAGTCGAGGTGGGATTTCTCCATCCAGTTTGTTGTAGGAAAGATCCAAACTCTCTATTTCCTTTAAATTTGAAAATGTTGGTGGAATTGGTCCAGTCAAACTGTTGTGCGAAAGGTTCAATGCCTTGATCTTGTTGAGGTTTCCAATTTCAGGAGGAATCTCTCTTATGAAATTGTTGCATGAGAAATCAATTCATGTTAAGTATTGGATAATGCTTCCTTTATAAGGAAGGAATACATTCTTTGTTGTAAACTCGAAAGATTGTTGTGATGAGAACATAGAATCATGGGAATTGTATTGTAAAGGAAAAGGATGAGTAGATATCATCCAAGAGAGGATGTTACCAGAAATATAATTGTGAGATAGATCAATCACGGTTAATTGGTCCAACCTGCATAATCGAATTGGGATTTCACCTTCAAGATTGTTATAACTCAAGAGTAGAAATCTCAAGTTAGATAGCCTGTCAATCCATTCTGGAATTCTACCAGTTAAATCATTATGGGAAAGATCTAATGCGAATATCTCAGAGGAGTCATAAAATGTCATTGCGATCGGTCCTTGCAACTTATTTCTAGATAAAAAAACATCTCTTAATTTTGAAGAAGTGCCGAATCTAGGTGGTAAAGGACCAGATAAATTGTTCCTTGATAGGTCCAAGAATTCAAGAGAAGACATATTCCCAATCCATCCAGGGATCTACCCTTGCAAACTATTGTTGGACAGGTCTAACTCGTACATCAAGCTCATGTTACCTAATGAGGAAGGAATGCTTCCATTGAAACCATTATCAGACATCAATAAAACTTCTAACCCTGACAAATGAGCTCCAATTTCTGAAGGGATTTGTCCTTGGAAGTGATTCATTGATATACTTAGGAATGACAAATTCACATGAGAACTCTTTGGCAACAAGAATGGACCTGAAAGAGAACAGTTTTCTAAAGAAAGATAATGTAGGTATGTGTTGTTCTCAATCAACCAATTTGGAAACTCTCCCTTTATTTGGATGTTTGTAAGATCCAAAGATTGCAGGCTGAACTGATGGTAAAGGAACTTGGGAAATGCTCTCGTATTTTGTCCAATATTACTCAAAGAGAGGGACTCTAACTGGAACTTTGGGGGTGAGATTATGATCATCTTCTTTTGCGTATATTTCATTCCCTGAACCATAAAAAGACTTGAGTCTTGAAAGGTTGTATAACGGGCTCAATGACATAGGTATCTTCAAGTGATTGGAAGAGAGATATAATCGTTGAAGGGAAGTCATATTTGCCAGACACGGAGGCAAGAAACCACTTAGATCATTGTCATTCATATATAGCTCTTGAAGATTATTTAAGTCATATAAGCCTGATCACATTATAATTTAGAAAAAAAATTAAAACTTTGAGTTTCTAATGGAAAAGATATAACCTAGGGAGAGGGTAAGAGTCATCAACCTTACCTTGGGTTGTAGGTAATTGGCCATTTAGACTACAATTCTGCAACCATAAAGTTTTGAGAGAGGGCATCGTTCTGATGGTTTGTAAGATGTTGTTACTGAGAGTATTGGAACTTAAATCCAAGAATTCCAAGTTCTTGAGATTAAAGAAGCCTACCACAATCAAGAAATTATATTAACGTAGAAGCAATTAAAATTATAAAGGAAATGAAAGAGTAAGAGTCATCAACCTTACCTTGGGTTGTAGGTATTCGACCATCTAGTCTGCAGCTCTGCAAAATCAAAGTTCTAAGAGAGGTCATTGTTCTGATGGCTTGGAAGATGCTATTATTGAGAGTATTGTAACTCAAATCCAAGTATTCCAAGTTCTTAAGATCAAGGAAGCCTGCCACAATCAATTAGACAAGAAATTATATTAATGTAGAAGGAATGAAGATTAGAAATAATTCATTACTTATTAATCGTGGCTAAAAAAACTAAAAATATCCAGTAAGTGTAGAAATTGTATTGTCCATTTAAGAGAAGGATTTTTTATATGTCTACCCAAAAAAAAAATACACCTTTGTTAATTTATTTTCCTCCTAAAAATAGCATTCTCTGTATATAAATTTACCTTTTTATTAAAGAAATTATTGTTTTTTATGTTATCATTATATTTACTTTACACTGAAATGGTGTTGAGAGAGGGGTAAAGTTAAAGTGAAATATTATTTATATTAAATAGATGGTAGAATTTTAAAATAATAAAGGTTTCAATTGAGTTAATTTCTAAATTTAAGGTTTAATTGTCTCTCCAAGACTTGTTTAGTAGGTTGTAAAAACATAAAAGAGGAATTCTATACAAACACATCTAATCGTAGCAGGCCATTGAGTGCTTGCAAAGACAGGTGTTTTAGAGAAGTAGAAAGGTCAATGATAAGTAATAGTGGAGTTTAAAGTTGTTAATTTACCTCTAGAAGGTACAGTGCCATTGAGTGCTTGTAATGACAGGTTTTTTTTAGAGAAGACAGTGCTCCAAGGCTTTCAAGAGAGTATTCATCTAGAGAACAACCGTCTAGATACAAACTTTGCAAGGATCTTAAATTTTGCAACTCTGTTCAAAAGTAGCAAGTTGAATTTTTCAATTAAACCCAAATATATAAACATCACTGTATATAATATATAACTTACCGTCACTTAATATTCTTCCCCTAAAATCATTGTATCCCATAGAAAGTTTCGTGAGGTTTGGGAATGCTCGTAATGATTGCAGTAACTGGAAGCTACTTCCATAGGTTGTGATATTTTCTAGCCATAGACTCCTCAAGTTGCTTGGACCTGCAAGTTAGTTAGGGAAAAAACGTATAGATATTATTAATATTGTCCAAAAGCAAAAATAATTAATATTATTAATATGGGCTCAAATATTATCTTCATGATACCATGTAATGTGGAAGTGTTACTACTTACCTCTTGAGGCTATCAATTTGTTAATATTGTTGCCGCTCAAATACAAGGTCTCCAAGCTGCTCAAAGATTCTTGATATTTATAAAAATAATAGTTAATTAATTCATTACAAAAACATAAATTGTGTTTTTTGAAATTAAATTTAATAGATAATTGTGTTAATTAAATTTAATATTTATAATAATAATAGTATATAAAAAAACTAACCTTTCAAATCTATTAACCCCTCCAATCTATTATAATCCAAATATAATAATTTAAGAGAGTAAAGCAACTCCACAAATGATAGAATACTACTATCAAAACGATTAATTCCCAAGTCAAGATACTTCAAATTGCTTAGTTTCTGTAACTCATAACCACCTATATAAAAAAATAAATTAAATAAGATTTCACATAAAGAATAAAAAAAGATATTATTGGAGTAATTTAATTATTATTGATGAAGAGTCATGTAATTATTACAGTGACTTCATGTAAAGAGGTTGAGATGATAAAAGTAAAAGTAAAAGGAGTGATTGTTACAGTGATAATGTCATGATTATATTAATAATCTAAGGAATTAAACAACACCTTATTGCTAAATATTTTCTTCGATGATGAATTACTGTGGAGAACCAAAATGATAATAACTAAAAAAGTAATCTAAATATTTTGTAATACTTAAAGAGCAAACCTTTCTTCTCAACCCAACCAGCTATACGATTACCCCTCAAGTTGAGAGCGTTGAGTTGTTGGAAAGGAAGGAACAAGGAGGCATTTAAGTACCAATCTCCCAGCTCCTCATTCCTCACGCCCCAAAGAACGAGTTCGGTGACTCGACCTGTACTGCTGTTGCAGACAATACTTTCCCAATCACAACAGTTGGCGTGGGCTATTCTCCAGGAGGGAAGGGAGGTGCCGTTGGGATAGTTAAGAGAATCTTTGAGGTGCAAGAGAGCGATTCTCTCTTCCTCCAAGCAACCAAGAGGCAGCCATCCTTGCAGCAAAACCGCCATCACTAACACCATCAACACCTGAAGGAACAGCCCCATCTTAATATCAAAATATAAAAGGTGATCAATATTTGTTATAGAGGACAGCTAGCGAGGAGGTTAAGGCTTTTATAGAGGACTTTGCGGACCCATGCCGTGGAAAAAACCGCATAGTGGCAACGGACACATCCCCTCAAGGACAATAAATATTTATAATTCAATGTTCATGACTTTCTTAAGCAAAATCAATTAAAAAAAATCTGAAAAAAAATCTCAGTAATTTTAAAAAATATCTTAATGAAAAACAAACTCAGCAGCCACATAAGTTAGAAGCTTCATTTTTTTGGTTAAAAAAAAAATTCCACTTCATGGTCGCATCCTCTCTCTCTTGTTTTTTTCTTAATTTTTCAATTGGCCGAAGTCCTATTAATATTTTTTTGATGCCGTGTTTTTTTCCTACTAAACACTAAATTTTTAATATAATTATCTTATGAACACTTTTTTTTTAGTTTTAACAAACTAAAAGGTTGTTTGAGAATAAATTTGAAATCATATTTTTTAAAAAATTAATTTTTTTGTTTAAAATTATTTTTTATATTTTTTTATCGTTATCATATGTTAATGTGAAAAATAATTTTTAAAAAAAATTGAAAAATAAATTATTTTATTTTATTTCAGTACATAATTCACAATATCTGAATTCATTTATTTAACATTTATCTTTAATATATATAATCTGAACATAGTTTTGAAACCTGACCCGGCGGGTCGACCCGGGGCTGGAACCGGGCCAGATTGAAGAAAAAATAGGAAAAGCCATGACCCGGTATGACCCGGCCGACCCGGTGACCCGGTTGACTTTTGATTGATAAGAAATGACAACTAGTTTTTTTTTATTAACGTGGATGTCCAGACCAGCTTGCATGTACATCGATTAATCCCACAAATCTTAAAGTTAACGACCATGTAAGTCTCTAAAGATCATGAGAAAACTCAAACTCATGACTATTAGAAAACAAACCCAAAACCTAACTAGTTAAACTACATCTGAGAGTTTGTTTCTTAATATTCTTGATAGCCTTGCAAGAGTAATGAGTGTGTTTTTTCATCACATTCCTTTATTTTTTTTGTGTTATTTTATTTGCTGGCTTCTTTTCAATTGCTTTAATCTTAAACATTTCCATTAATTAGTCGGTGGTTGCATTCTTTTTTTTTTTTAATGATAATTGAGGAATATATTAAAATATTAAAATTAAGGCATGATTTTCTAGACGTGATTTACATAAAGACTAGCTTTGATACCCGCGCCATGCTGCGGGTCATTTTTTTATATAAAAAATATTAAAAAAAAATATTAAAAATCTTGGGTTTTTTTGCAAAGTTATACCCAAGAATCTTGGATTTGGCTGCAACGCCTGACCTGAGAGTAATATTTATAATATTAATAATAAAATTAAACTTGCATGACCCAAGTTTAAGTGAGTCTGGCTGTAACACCGGACCCAAGAATACTGGATGTGAGTCTGACTATAAGGTCGTGTCATAAAAGTGTGATAATCAAATAGATTAATTAAAAAAAACAAAGAAAAAAAATCAACAGGAAGGAAAAAACTAATGAAGAAAAGAAAAAAAAACATTGAATTAATTGGGTCAACCTTTTAAACCAGGTTATCCCGTAAAACCTAAGATTTGCGTCATGAAAGTTTGATAACTAAATAGAAAAAAAAAATGACGGGTTTACCTAGAATTAACCGGGTTAACCCATTAAACCAAGTTAACCCGTCAAGCCTAGGATACGTGTCATGAAAGTATGAAAGTCTGATAATTAAATAGAAAAAAAATTAACTTTAACAAACTAAACTAAATGAAAAAAATAACTCGTCAAATCAGGTTAACCCATAAAACCCGAGATTCGTATTATAAAAATCTGATAACTAAATAAAAAAAATAACATTAACAAACTAAATCAAACAAAAAAAATTAACATTAACAAACTAAATCAAACAAAAAAAATTCATTAAAAAAAATAAAAAGAAAAAAACAGTTATATAATATAATACAATATAATTATAATTATAATTATAATTATAATGAAAAAACGTGGGGAAAATTTAAAAAAATGAAAAAAAAAAGTGGGGAAAGCTAAAGCTAAACCTAAATTCTCAACCAACTCAATATTGAAAAAATAAATTTAACAAAGATAATTTAAAAAAAAACATGTGGGGAAAACACTGTAGCCAAACAAAAACCATGTAAGGGAAACACTGTAGTAATCCATAGTATTTTTTTTTAAAAAAAGCTACAAAGCTAATCTCTCAACCAGCTCAATATATATAAAAAAGTTGACAAAGGTTATCTAAAAAAAAAAAAAAGTCAATTTTGGGTAAAAGAAATGAAAAAAAAATGTACAAAAAAGGAAACAAAAACAAAAAAAAACACGTGGGGAAAACTACAGTGTTTTAAAGAAAAAGACAAAAAAACTAAATTTTCAACCAGCTCAATATTAAAAAAATAAAATCAACATAAATAATTCTGAAAAAAACAAAACAAAAAAAAAGAAAATATGTAAAAAATGACAATTTTGGAAAAAGGAAATAAAAAAAAACATACGGGGAAAGCTAAAGCTAGATTATCAGCCAACTCAATATTGAAAAAATAAATTCGATAAAGATAATTTTTTAAAAAAATATATGGGGAAACACTGCAGCAAAACAAAAAATATGTAGGGGAAACACTGTAGCAATTCATATTGGTTTTTTTTTTAAAAAAACTACAAAGCTAAATTCTCAACCAACTTAATATAAAAAAATAAAATCTACAAAGACCATTTTGAAAAAAATAATAATAAAGAAATCATAAAAAAAAAAAAGAAAACATTGTATGAGAATATTATAGCAATCCACAATGTTTTAAAGAAAAAAACTACATAGTTAAATTTTCAACCAGCTCAATATTTAAAAAAATTAGCAAAGATAATTTTCAAACAAAATTTTTTTTTAAAAAAGAAACGAAAAAAAGAAGAAGAAATCAATTTTGGGTAAAAAAAAAAACGGGTTAACCCATTAAACCAAGTTAACCCGTCAAGCCCAGGATACGTGTCATGAAAGTATGAAAGTCTGATAATTAAATAGAAAAAAAATTAACTTTAACAAACTAAACTAAATGAAAAAAATAACTCGTCAAATCAGGTTAACCCATAAAACCCGAGATTCGTATTATAAAAATCTGATAACTAAATAAAAAAAAAATAACATTAACAAACTAAATCAAACAAAAAAAATTAACATTAACAAACTAAATCAAACAAAAAAAATTCATTAAAAAAAATAAAAAGAAAAAACAAAAGAAAAAAACAGTTATATAATATAATACAGTATAATAATAATTATAATTATAATTATAATGAAAAAACATGGGGAAAATTTAAAAAAATGAAAAAAAAAAGTGGGGAAAGCTAAAGCTAAACCTAAATTCTCAACCAACTCAATATTGAAAAAATAAATTTAACAAAGATAATTTAAAAAAAAAACATGTGGGGAAAACACTGTAGCCAAACAAAAACCATGTAAGGGAAACACTGTAGTAATCCATAATATTTTTTTTTAAAAAAAGCTACAAAGCTAATCTCTCAACCAGCTCAATATATAAAAAAAAATCGACAAAGGTTATCTAAAAAAAAGAAGAAGTCAATTTTGGGTAAAAGAAATGAAAAAAAAATGTACAAAAAAGGAAACAAAAACAAAAAAAAACACGTGGGGAAAACTACAGTGTTTTAAAGAAAAAGAAAAAAAAACTAAATTTTCAACCAGCTCAATAGTAAAAAAATAAAATCAACATAAATAATTCTGAAAAAAACAAAACAAAAAAAAGAAAATATGTAAAAAATGACAATTTTGGAAAAAAGAAATATAAAAAGAAATAAAAAAAAACATATGGGAAAAGCTAAAGTTAGATTATCAGCCAGCTCAATATTAAAAAAATAAATTCGATAAAGATAATTTTTTAAAAAAATATATGGGGAAACACTGCAGCAAAACAAAAACTATATAGGGGAAACACTGTAGCAATTCATATTGGTTTTTTTTTTAAAAAAACTACAAAGCTAAATTCTTAACCAACTTAATATAAAAAAAATAAAATCTACAAAGACCATTTTGAAAAAAATAATAATAAAGAAATCATAAAAAAAAAACATTGTATGAGAATATTATAGCAATCCACAATGTTTTTTTTAAAAAAACTACATAGTTAAATTTTCAACCAGCTCAATATTTAAAAAAATTAGCAAAGATAATTTTCAAACAAAAATTTTTTTTTAAAAAAAGAAACAAAAAAAAGAAGAAGAAATCAATTTTGGGTAAAAAAAAAAACATTAAAAAAAAAGCAAAAAAAAAAAAAAAAAAACAAATTAATTATTCTTTCAATATTCCCGTAGGTGTGATTCACTGCTTGGTGATTCTAAAGTCACCTGTTTAAACTTTAGTACAGCTAAATTTATACGACTAAATTTATTCTTACGATATTATTCCTTTGGTATCAGGTATATAGTATATATTCAAACATAAAACATGTTTTTTATGTTCCCACTATTTTTGTATTTTATATCATGGTGCCTGATTAACATAACACTAAGTCATAATAAATAAATAAATAAAATTGATTGTGGAATGGCACATGTATTCGGGGGAAAATAAAAAAATAATCTTATTGCTAGAGATGCATTGGAGCCTTTAATATTTTGCAAAGGCATGGAACACTGATGGCGTCAGCCCAGAAAATTCTAAAATATTCTCGTCATTTCCAAGAAAAATCTATCAAGAGGAATTCTTTATTTATTTGGTAGGCCACCAAAGTCAAAAGGCAGTGGTAGCTCATCATTTCCAAGAAAATTCTATCAAGAAACGAAGATATTTTTGAAGAATAACAGAAAATAAATAAAATCAAAGCATTTCCCCAATTTATTTATGATAATTTAGCTTTAATTAAACTTCAGTTAATTTTAATTTTTTATGAAAAGATAATATTAAAATAAAAGATTAAAATAAAAAAACACCAAATATGAGTGTCATACCATAAATTTCGTAAAGAATATATTTTGATTTTAAAACTTTAAAAATCACGCAAATCATACAATTCTAGTACCTCAATATTTTTTCAATTTGATTTTAATACAAAAATTTATTTTTTAATATATGATTGAGAGAGGAGAGAGAGATCATCAGATTCTAGTGATGGAGAAAAAAAAGTGCATTAACACCGATTTAGATTACCAAAACAGATACTATTTATGTCAAATGACTTCATTTAATAAAAAAAGCTCATATTAAGTATTTTTTTATCTTTAAAGTTCTTGAAAAAATAAATCTAATCTTCGGTTGATTTTCTACCTTGAAAGAAACATGATTATTTTTTTTTTTTTTTTGTCTTAACACTACTGATCACTTCTTTAAATACGCGTTATTGTTGATGAATGAGAATTTAAGTGAATCGAATTTAAGGATTTCTAGAAGAATTAATTCTCTTAAATTTTGTCATATTTTTTGTTTTTATTTTTATTAATTTGGCTTTTCTTTCTTAATTTTTAATATTTTTTGGATGAGAATGAAATATTTTATATAAATTTTAAAAACAACTCTGAGTTTTATTCATATATATTTTGTGTGACTCTTTACTTATATAAACGGATGAAGCATGGAAATTATAGTAATTTCTTTTTATAATACTTTTAATCTGAATATCTTTTAGGAAAAAAAGCATGAAGAAAATTTTCTCTCGGACCCACCTCATGGGGAAAAAATGCACGATGGCACCATCCAACGGGCCCATTCATGGAAAAATGGATGATGGCAATGGTCTAACTCTTGGAAAAAATGGAGAAAAAAAAAGCAGTATGGTATAGGACGGCAGTGTACTCTTCATCACAGTCACTTTCGTTTTCGTTTTTGATATTATTAAGTATTGCTTGCGTGGATTTTTTTACTCCGCAAGGCCTCACTGTTTTCTCGAGTAATATTGAGGATGGATTATATAAAATTTTATATTTTTCAATTTAGTATTCAAATTTAATTTTTGATGATTTAGTTCTAATTAATAATCAATTGATTTTGATTTTTTATATAAAAAATAAAAAAAAATGAATCTAAATATAAAAAGAAAGTTAAACATGGATGTTATAGTCTTACAAAAGAAACACTTTTACTCCCTTCATTATATTTATTCATATAATTCTGTGTTACTATTATTTATATACATGTGCCAAACTAGAAAATTATAAATCTTCAAAACAACACTGAGATTTATTCATATATATTCTGTGTTACAATTACTTATATAAATGGATGAAGCATGAAAATTATAGAAGGAGATTGTTACATACTAAACTCTGAAGATGAAATTGAGAAATCTCAAGAATAAGTCGTTTCAGAAGCCAAGAAAGAAGATAAAAAAAGATGGAAATTAATGAGCTTCCTAGCGTTAACCTTTTATTTATGTTTTTTCATTAAAGACTGACATCAGCCTTATTAAATTTGATTCGGCAGGAAAGGTTGATGTGAGATCTAGTTTAACCTGAGTTTAGATAAAACTAAGTGAGAGTTTACCCGTTAAACTTGAATGATCAGATTAGTTAACCCGTAAATAGTTTAATTTAATCAAAACATGGTTTTCTTTTTTAACTATGCAATTTTTACTTTTTTTTTTAAAAAAAGAATATCTTAAAATGACACAATTTTAAATTAACACCAGTAAACATGAAATAACCTGCACAATCTATTACCTAAACCCTGATTACTCATGGTCCGATGAAGAGGACCTTCTTAAGCTAGTTGTAGTATATAGAGAATTTCTTAATAACATCTTAGAAATATAATTCACATCCGAATTAATAATATAATAGGTTTTAATATTTACTTTTAATATATATATATATATATATATATAACACACTAAATTGAGATTTTTTTATACAAGATGAAATTAAAACATATTATTCTTTCTCAAGCTTACGGGGCAATATATTTATTTTATTTAAAAACTTGTATTGATTTTATTTTTTTTCCAATTTGAATACTTGTATTCACGAAATGGTTAATAAAATATCTTTGTTAGTTTTGTTATAAAATAATGACATCACAGTTAACTCCTTTTGAATAACTCCTTTTAGATGAGTTTGAATTTATTTTATTTTATTTTTAATTTTTGAACTATAAGAATATAGATAAATTTAAAATAAATATTTTCTTACAATAGTCTTAGAGTGAAATTAGAGCAAAATTTATAATTTTAAAATAAAAAATACATAAAAAACATGTTTTTCTGTTCCCACTATTTTTGTATTTTATATCATGGTAATTAAATGTTGCCTGATTAACATAACACTAAATTATAATATAAAAAATTAATTGTGGAATGGCATGGTAGTTGGATCTATTTGTTTTTTTTTTTCGTGTGTGTGATTAAATTAATTATCTCGATAAATGACACATGTGTTTGGGGAAAAATAAAATTAATTATTGCTAGAGAGGCACTGGAGCAATTGATATTTTGCAAAGGCATGGAATTCGATGCCAAGGGAATGTTAGATAGTTGTTGACTGCTGGCGTCAACGTGATAAAGCAATTAATTATAGTGAAAATAAAATAGTTAACAACGACAAGCCGAATTCAAGTTAGATTTAAAGTTGGATAATAACTATTTTTTAAAGTATTTTTATTTGAAAATATATTAAAATAATATATATTTTTTTTTAAAAAAATATTTTTGATATCAATATATAAAAAATTCAAAAAATATAAAAAAATAATTTTAAATAAAAAAATCAAAATTTATCCAATTTTTATTTGAAACATAGTACCAATAGGAGCATATCCAGGAAAAGTCTAATCAAACCAAAGCCGTGGAATTAGAAATCAAAAGATGGACCAAATTTGTCTTTACAGTGAGCCAGCTTAGTGGTGGGGCAAAAACTTGATGGAGAGATTATTATTTATTCATCAAAACAATTATTTATTTTGGAGGAAAACTCAAACTCAATTTCATTTGATCAAAGTCACACCATCAAAGAAACCCAGAAAAAAATATTTAATTGATATAATAATTTTTTTTTTTGGTATACTAATATAAGAAAAATAAAAATCTATTAAAATGGATCGATGGCACTCGAACAACTTTAAATGTTCTCATACCTTATCTTCTAGGCAAGAAAAATCAATAAAAATAGGCGATGCTATTCTGTAAATTGATGGAGATATCAATACAAAAAACATGGATAAATTTATTTTTTTTCAATTTGAATATTTATTTTCATGAAATCTAATAAATAAAATATCTTTATTAGTTCTATTATCACAATGATGATGATGTCATAGTTAATTTTTTTTTAGATGAGTTTGGATTGATTTTATTTTATTTTTATTTTTTAAAAAATTGTTTTGTTTTCAATTTGAATTTAAATATTTATTTTCATGAAATCTGATAAATAAAATATATATCTTTATTAGTTCTATTATCAAAATGATGATGTCATAGTTAAATTCTTTTAGATGAGTTTGGATTGATTTTATTTTATTTTTAATTTATGAAAAGTAAAGATATGTAAAATACTTATATTTAATATTTTTTTATTCAAGTACTCTAATTGATTTTTTTTTATTTAAGTACTTCATAAACTAGTGTGTGACCATAAATTTGTTTACAGAATAAATGTAAGGTTTACATAAAGTAACTATGGAATAATAAGAATATTAACAATAAGATTTATTTATAAACAAATCATAGATTTAATGTCTCTAAATTTTAAATTTGGTGTGAATAAATTCAAGGGATTTACAAGATAAATAGGACAATATTAGCCTTCGAGAATCTCCCACTCTTCCTCTTCAAGGAATTAATTAGTGGGTAGTTAGTTTGTTCTATTTTCTTCACGTTGTCTATAGTTTTACCTATATTATTGTCACAAATTAGGAATAATTAAAACTAGTGATATTTCTCGCTTGCTATTAAAACTATAGTTTTTTTAATTTGTTTCTCAATTATTGACACAATAATATTTTTAATATTATCATTCCCATACTTGTTTATAAAAATCATTTCTATTAAACCACATTAACATGTTTAAATTAAAGTATATTATCCCTTCTTAATTAAGGAACAAAAATTAAACAAGCTTACGAACCCAGCTCGTGGAACTGCCTTGTTCTTTTTTCTTTTTTTTTTGAACTGCCTTGTCTCTCTTTCTTTTTTGTCTTCCATTTCTTAATCCTTCAAGATTTAAAATACATAGCAATTTAAGTTAGGAATGTTGATGAAACATTAAATATAACCAGAAAACAAATAAAAAAATTAATTATTATTTTTTAAAGTATTTTTTACTTAAAAATATATTAAAATAATATAATTTTTATTTTTTAATATCAACACATTAAAAAAATTAAAAAATATATATAAAAAATAATTTTAAATAAAAAATTAAAATTTTATCCAATTTTTATTTGGCCAACCGGGGCATATCCAGGAAAAGTCTATCAAGAAACAAAGATATTCGAAGAATGACAGAAAATAAATCAAACCAAAAGAAGGATCAAATTTGTCTCTACAGGAACCATCTTAGTGGTGGGGCAAAAACTTGATGGAGAGATAATTATTTATTTATCAAAACAATTATTTATTCTAGAGAGGAAAACCCAAACTCAATTTCATAATAAAAAAAGTTGGCATATTAATATAAAAAAATAAAAATCTACTAAAATGGATGGACTCAAATAGTTCTGAATGTTCATCTTGTGACCCATTTTTGGGTCCTCGCACAAAAAAAAAATCAATCAAAAATATATCAAAAAAATAATAATTGTAGTGAAAAGAGGATGTTAGAGCGCCTAGAAAATGGTCAAAATCAATCCCAAAAGTCAAGCATTATTCTTGCATGGTTGATCTTTGTGCCCGTGCAGGACTTTTGAACGAAGCTTGGGACTTGATTAAGAAGATGCCTGGAAAACGAGATGAAATTGTGTTGGGGTCATTGCTTGATGCTGTCAGAGGCGTAGAAATGCAGATGTTGGTGAAAGGGTCATTCAATTGTTTCCAGAGATGCAATTATCTCATCTAAGATATATGCAAATAGGAGAAGGTGGGATGATTCTGCAAAGATGAGGCAGTGTGGTGTCTCTAAAACCCCTGGCTGTAGCTGGATTGACGTTGGAGCTCGTGCTCATGAATTTCATGCTGGTGGCAGCTTACATCATCATTCGGAGAACATATACCAATTGCTGAATGAGGAGATGAAGAGAGAAGGTTACGTTCCAAATATATATCGGTTGCACATAGAGGTGGAAAAGTTGAAAACTTGGTGGCCTCTTTCAGCCATTGAGCAGTGCATTCGGAGGGATTGTATCTTCTGGTTGATGACTATAGCCAAAATGTTGAATGGTAAGTTGTGTTCTTAAGAGCTTGAGCAAGGATCTCTATCTTGCTGATAGAAATGTATAGTTTACCCTCATATGAGTATGTTTCTGTAGAATGAAAATGGTTGTTGGATTGGTACATGCATTTGCTGTCAAATAATGCAAGTTCATTGCGGAAAGAATGCTAAAACTATTTTTTTTTCCAGAACATAAGGATGGAATGCAGGGGGGATATTGGTGGATTGAAATAAAATGCACTTGACACCTTTTAAGTTTTTAAGGGATGCCATAAATCATCATTTTCAATAGTCCTCTAAGCCATAATGTTGTTTAGTTTCTGAACAGACTTCACTTGGAATCTGACAGAACCCAATCTACAATTAGAACTTATGCAAAAATTGCCTCATAACGGGACTCCATATCTATTTGTCTTTCCCTAGTGGGACCTTGTCATTTCAATTGTTGATGTAAATGCAGTGTAAAATGTTTTTAGGCCTTGATTGTAGTTTCTGCTTGGAAAGTAGTTTCTATAAAAAAATAATTTTTCAAAAGTCAATTATTTTATGATATTTAGCAGTATTATAAAAAATAAATTGAAAAATATTTTTATTTTTCCTGTTTAATTATAGCAGACTTAACTTTATTTTTATATATTCTTTCACCATATATTTTTCCATTTCTAATTGGATCTATTATTCTTTGTAATTCTCATTTTCTAGTTTTTTTAGAGGAAGTTTAATTTTTTTCTTTTTACCTCCAGGTGAAAGCTAAGGTTTTCTAGTTTTCTGTACATCACTTTTGGAACATCCGATACCTAGTCTAAGCGTAATTAAATGACTTTAATCAAGCATTACAGCATATGCTGGACGTTTGAGATTAGAGTACTAAGAAGTGGAGATGAATTGTTATGTGGAATCTCGAGACTGCTTTGATTCATTAATTTGCTCAATACCGGGTGGTCATCCATTTCAAGTGGGGAGTGCCATATGGGCAAGGGTCAGCCCTGAAGGGATTCGTTCTCCACATTACCCTTTGATATTAGCTGGGAAACTCAATCTAAAACAGCTCAATACTCTCAGTTACTAAAGTTGTAGATCAAACAAATTATCTAAGTGCTCACAAGCTTATATACAATCAGTGAAACAAATTTGAATTGATATTTGTGTTGTAATGTATTCCCTTTAATATTAAATATTTTTGGATATATATTTGTGTTGTAAATTTGAATTGATCATCCGTAAAAATCAAGTAATAATGTAATATACAAGGAAAGTAAAAACTCATGGAATTGAAAAGCCTCCGCTATATAAAAACCCTTAAAACCGAATGGAACTGTATAAATTAATACAACATCGCTTGAGCATGCTTTTAAACTTGTTTAAATCTTAAAACTAGAATACACAACAAAGCACAAAGTCTTGGTACCATCAAGGCTATGAAAACCCAAACTTGGATAAAATGGGAAGATTGTCCACTAGAAAATAATAGCAATTGTTGATGCTCACCTCAATAAAGTGAAACCAAGCTCGTCGCCAATATGGATTTATATATAGAACTGCACCAATCACCAGCAGCACCATGATGTATGCAACCCAAAAGGTCACATAGAAAACCTCCATATCCATGAAGCCACCATGATCTTCATTGTTCGTTGAAGTTGGCGTTGATGATGGTGGTATAGCAGCAACACATATTTTGGGTAGCGGTTCTCCACAAAGAAAAGGGTTGTCCTTGTAGCAACTCTCATCAAACGTGGCAAACTGTGCAACTCTCGCAGGAGTCTTATCAGATAAATTATTGTGAGCCACACTAAAAACTTCTAGAGAAAATAGTTCAGTAAGTCGAGGTGGGATTTCTCCATCCAGTTTGTTGTAGGAAAGATCCAAGCTCTCTATTTCCTTTAAGTTCCAAAATGTTGGTTGAATTGGTCCAGTCAAACTGTTGTGCGAAAGGTTCAATGCCTTGATCTTGCTGAGGTTTCCAATTTCAGGAGGAATATTCCCGGTGAAATTGTTGCATGAGAAATCAATTCCTGTTAAGTATTGGATAGTGCTTCCTTTATAAGGAAGGGATACATTCTTTGTTGTAAACTCGAAAGATTGTTGTGATGAGAACATAGAATCATGGGAATTGTATTGAATAGGGAAAGGATGAGTAGATATCATCCAAGAGAGGATGTTACCAGAAAGATAATTGTGAGATAGATCAATCACGGTTAATTGGTCCAACCTGCATAATCGAGTTGGGATTTCACCTTCAAGATTGTTATAACTCAAGAATAGAAATCTCAAGTCAGATAGCCTGCCAATCCATTCTGGAATTCTACCAGTTAAATCATTATGGGAAAGATCTAATGCGAATATCTCAGAGGAGTCATAAAATGTCATTGCGATCGGTCCTTGCAACTTATTTCTAGACAAATAAACAACTCTTAATTTTGAAGAAGTGTCGAATCTAGGTGGTAAAGGACCAGATAAATTGTTCCTTGATAGGTCCAAGAATTCAAGAGAAGACATATTCCCAATCCATCCAGGGATCTGCACTTGCAAACTGTTGTTGGACAGGTCTAACTCGTACATCAAGCTCATGTTACCTAATGAGGAAGGAATGCTTCCATTGAAACCATTATCAGACATCAATAAAACTTCTAACCCTGGCAAATGAGCTCCAATTTCTGAAGGGATTTGTCCTTGGAAGTGATTCATTGATATACTTAGGAATGACAAATTCACATGAGAACTCTTTGGCAACAAGAATAGACCTGAAAGAGAACAGTTTTCTAAAGAAAGACTTTTGAGGTATGTGTTGTTCTCAATCAACCAATTTGGAAACTCTCCCTTTATTTCGATGTTTGTAAGATCCAAAGATTGCAGGCTGAACTGATGGTAAAGGAACTTGGGAAATGCTCTCGTATTTTGTCCACCATTGCTCAAAGAGAGGGACTCTAACTGGAACTTTGGGGTGAGATTATGATCATCTTCTTCTGTGCATATTTTATTCCCTGAACCATAAAAAGACTTGAGTTTTGAAAGGTTGTATAACGGGCTCAATGACATAGGTATCTTCAAGTGATTGGAAAAGAGATATAATCGTTGAAGGGAAGTCATATTTGCCAGACACGGAGGCAAGAAACCACTGAGATCATTGTCATACATATATAGCTCTTGAAGATGATTTAAGTCACATAGGCCTGATCACATTATAATTTAGGGAAAAAAAATTAAAACTTTGAGTTTCTAATGGAAAAGATATAACCTAGGGAGAGGGTAAGAGTCATCAACCTTACCTTGGGTTGTAGGTAATTGGCCATTTAGACTACAATTCTGCAACCATAAAGT
>Ga0325401_1000716_pt1 | contig 25385 bp, 21 predicted proteins | sample PopdelMetagenome_FD_205666 | JGI IMG/M metagenome (GOLD analysis project Ga0325401, IMG submission 205666) | Populus deltoides microbial communities from Bellville, Georgia, United States - Xylem-PdKOR-R2 | ecosystem: Host-associated > Plants > Phyllosphere > Stem > Wood/Secondary xylem | place...
AAACCCCCACTTTCCTTTTTTTTTTTTTGGGCCCCCCCCCCCCCCCCCCCCCCCCCACATTAATGGAGCTGTTCTTTCATGTGCAAATTGTGCCAATCCAACTGCTACTGTTGCGACCTAAATATCCATCCACTGATTTAAGGACATTAATGGCTTCTATGAAAAGGTTCGATCTATCAACAATCTCTCTCTCTCTCCCATCTTCGAAGAAAGTTAATGATTAATGGCTTCTAATCCAGTGATCTTATCCTTGGCTTGCCATTCAGCATCCAGATGCCCTTCTTTTCATCTCCTTAAAGGCATGCACATTGACAGTTGTGATGTTTTGAATCATTCATTTAAAGCAAGAAGGGTCCGAAATTTTGTCACCCAAACTTACCTGGCACTGTCCCATAAGGCCATACCGTCTCCTTATCAACAATATTACACCAAATTTAAACAAAAGATTATTGTTTGGCCACTCTCTCTTCCCAAGGCACTAAGCAAGAACAAGTTATTAAACAGCCATGGTTTCTGTTTCTTCTTCTTTGCTCTACTGTCTGTCTCTCCTTTCCTTATTTCCCTTCATTTCTTCTTCCATAACAATCCCATTACAACATCCCCAAACAAACCAAATCCCGTTTCAAGATCAATACCAAAAGCTGAACCACCTTGTCACCACCTCCCTAGCAAGAGCCCGCCACCTCAAAAATCCCCAAACTACCCCTGCAACCACCACCACAGCCCCTCTCTTCTCTCATAGCTATGGAGGCTACTCAGTTTCTCTCAGCTTTGGCACTCCACCCCAAACCCTCTCTTTCATCATGGATACTGGAAGTGACATTGTCTGGTTCCCTTGCACCTCTCACTACCTTTGTAAGCACTGTTCTTTCTCCTCCTCCTCACCATCATCAAGAATCCAACCTTTTATCCCTAAAGAATCCTCATCTTCCAAGCTTCTTGGATGCAAAAACCCTAAATGCTCTTGGATCCACCACTCAAACATAAACTGCGATCAAGACTACTGTAGTATTAAATCCTGCCTCAACCAAACTTGTCCACCTTATATGATCTTCTACGGATCAGGCACAACTGGAGGCGTTGCATTATCAGAAACTCTCCATCTCCATAGCCTATCAAAACCCAACTTCCTTGTCGGGTGCTCCGTATTCTCTTCCCACCAACCCGCGGGAATTGCTGGATTTGGTCGTGGACTTTCATCTTTACCAAGTCAACTTGGTCTAGGTAAGTTCTCTTACTGTTTACTCTCTCATAGATTCGATGATGACACCAAGAAGAGCAGCTCTTTAGTTCTCGACATAGAACAGTTAGATTCTGATAAAAAAACCAATGCCTTGGTGTACACTCCATTTGTGAAAAACCCTAAAGTTGACAACAAAAGTAGTTTCTCAGTTTATTACTATTTGGGTCTCCGGCGAATCACCGTCGGGGGCCACCATGTGAAGGTGCCTTACAAGTACTTGTCACCGGGAGAGGATGGCAATGGTGGGGTCATCATCGACTCAGGGACCACGTTCACGTTCATGGCACGTGAGGCTTTTGAGCCACTGAGTGATGAGTTTATTAGACAAATTAAGGATTACAGGAGGGTTAAGGAAATTGAGGATGCGATCGGGCTAAGGCCTTGCTTTAATGTTTCTGATGCCAAAACGGTGTCGTTTCCTGAACTGAGGCTGTATTTTAGGGGTGGTGCTGACGTGGCACTGCCGGTGGAGAATTATTTCGCATTTGTCGGTGGTGAGGTGGCGTGCTTGACTGTGGTGACGGATGGGGTGGCGGGGCCAGAGAGGGTGGGTGGGCCTGGGATGATTTTGGGGAATTTTCAGATGCAGAATTTTTACCTGGAGTATGATTTGAGGAATGAGAGATTAGGGTTCAAGCAAGAGAAATGCAAGTGATTCTTATTGTTAAAGATTTGTAATTGTTTTACCATGAACATTCCATGTGTACTACAGATGGAGGGGATAAAGGAAAAAATGTGGTAAATTTTATATTTTTATTTTTATTTCTAGATCTTTAACATGCATGTACTATCTTCAAAATAAAAATAAAAATAAATTCTCAGATAAAGATTTTTATTAAAGGAACCTAATGTGTTTTTCAAAACAAAATTAAAAATTATTTATTTATTTGAGGTTGAGTTTTGAATTTGAATTAGATAAATCTTATTCATACTCAACTCAAAATTTAATTTTTTGTTTTTGAGTTTTAATCAAACTTAACTAGATAAAATAACTTTTTATTTATTTATTTCGATAACTAACAAAGTTTATGCAAGATCGTCACCCCTAAAAAATACAGAATTTTTATTATTGATTTTATTAAGAGTGATCATTTTCGGTTCGATTCGGTTTTTATCAAAAAAAGTAACCAAACCAAAATTTAAAAAAAAAACTGAAACCGGGTCAAACCGACTGGTTTTGGTTCTGTTCGGTTTGGTTTTTTAGGGCAAAAACTGGTTTGGCTCGGTTTTCTCGGTTTTGGATTGGTTTTTTCCGGTTTTGGCTTGGTTTTAGCTCGGTTTTTTTCTCTTTTTTTTGTTTTGGTTCGGTTCGGGTTTTTTTTTTGCTTATAAAACCAAAATCAAACCGAACCAGCTTATTTTTTCAAAATTTTAATCGATTTTTTTTCGGTTCGGTTTTTTTTGTTATTTTTTTTGGTTTTCTTTATTTAATTGGTGTTTTAATCTTTTTGCTCACCCCTAGATTTTATAGTTGAGATCTATGCCATTGTGATCCCTAGTGGTAGAAAGGGCCAAAATAGTGCTGTACTCCAAAAGTTGTCCATTAAAATAAGCTTGAATTCAGCCTTAGCCTAAGGTTGCTGAGGCCAAGATTTCCATCTACTTACTAGCAATTTACAAACAATACTTGCCTAGTGGTTGCTTGATTCATTGACATGTAGAGTCTGATGATGTTCCAGAACCTAAAATATTTATATAATAGGTTATGTAGTTTGTGGATAATGGTTAATTAAGATATTCAAGTAAATAGTTTTTTTATCATTAACTTAAGATACACCAAACTAATGATAAAAAATCCAAGTACCTGCAAAAACAGTCACAATTAAAGGGTTTTAAAAATCTTTTAATAATAAAGTCAGTTACTTTATAGAAAAGATAAAAAAAATTAACTTAAAAGAGCTTTAAATTTCAAAAGCAAGCGATGTTTGTTCTTGTATTTTAGAATGATTGGTCTTATGAAATAAATGTAAGCTCATAAGAAATAAAAAGATTATGAACCTTTACTTTGATTAATTCATGAAGTATTTATACCCCATGAATCTTGTTGTTTTTAGAGAAGAGAATAATTGAAAAACACTTTGCTTTTGATAGTATTAACAAGAGAAAAATATTCATTACATATCATTAATAAGATAGTAAGTATGATAGATCATTTAAGAGATTTTTTGTACACCTATAAATGTAGAAAAATCATTACCTCATATCGCCAAACTCATGTTTTGTTGGTTTCAGCTAATTATCGAACCTAATTTTTTTGGTTCTAGCATATCACCAAACCCACCTTATTATAGGCCCTCTCAAGTTTTAAAAAGATACGCTAAAATAATTACCTTATCAAAGTCCACGATAACGACTTGTATATTTCAACGGGGGGAGTTATTGCTACAGAAATTACTTAAAAAACTAAATGGCTTGAATGTTTTACTATAACTCAATCCATATTAAAATGTATCATAAGTTACAGTAAAATTACTCTTGTGCCCTTTAGTCCAAAAAATAATTAATAAGCCTCCTTATGGAGGTGTTGATATCTTTTTTTTCTTTTTCATAAAAATACTCATTTGCTCCCGAAGTCAACGAAATATAAAATTGTTGACCAAGGGTTTTCTTGAATTTGCATAAGCTCTTAAAAGTAAAAATATAAATTCCCCCAGAGTCAAAAAATTATTGTGTTGCTATATTATTATATTTTGGGGTTTTTAGATTTTATTATACAATGTAAATATATCTTTAATTTTGGAAAAAACAAAACACATAAGCTCTACATTTTGGGGTATCTTTGTACTTTCATATGAGTATTTTGTATAATTACTAGGGTCATGAGAGTATTTTGAAATTTTCATATTTTTTTAAATTCTTTAATGCTTAAAACTGTTGAAACGTGCTCGGCACACCCCAGCACGTGGATAGCGTCGATGTCATTTAAACGGCGCATGTGACATCACCCCATGGACATAACTAGTCATTCGTTGTCTTCTTCAATGCGCCATTGTGTTCTTTTCCATTTACGCTTTTTAGAGTGGCGTGTGATAGTTTACGTGGATAGCGTCCATGTCATTCAAAACACCTTTAATGTTTAAAATTTATGTTTTTTTTTCTTCAGTTTGAGTCTTATTCTTTTGATTTTTTTTTATTTTATTGAAGCTATTTTTCAATTCAATGAAACCTTCCGATTTAAAATTTGTATCCCTCTAATTAATATTTTTTTTTCTCACTCTTATTTTTTTGGATCTTTTTATATAATTAATTTTTTTTTCTGGTTTCATCTTTCGACATTTAATTTGTTGGGAATTCAGTTTCGTACGATCTTATTGTTTTACATTATTTTTTTAATATTAGTTTTGTGATTATCTTCAAGTTTTTTCTATAAATTTATCCTGGTTTATGAGTTAAGTCATGATTTTTCCAGTCTTTTTTTTTAATATAAGTCTTTTTTAGTTGATTCTATTTAATTTTTCAAGTTATTATTTTAATTCATCTATAATTTTTTTTTAATAGAAATGAAGTTTATTTTTAAAAATAAAAAATATTGGTTTGAAAATTATATTGCCAATTTGTTCGGCCTTGTGTAATATCTTTTATGGAATGAGTTTATTCAGTCAGTTTTATTTGTGTTTATTTTTTAAGTTATAAGTTTTTTATGGTGTGAATTTATTTTTTATTTATTTAAATAAATAATTTTCACAGTAAAATGCATGTCTTATTTCATATTATAAAATATATTGATCTTATTTGCATTTTTAATTTATACTTTGAGTTTTTTTATTTAAAAAATTACATTAAAACAACCTGCATACTTAATATTTTTCTAAAAGAATTATAACTTGCAATGAAACGATAGTTAAATGACTAATGAAAGAGTATTGCTCGTTTGACATTAGAAAAAAAAGTTCAAAATCCAAAAAAAAAAAAAAAAAAAATTAAAGAAAATGAATCTAGCTAATATAAGAAATATATATATTTTAATAAGTTCTGTCCCGTCAAAGAGTGTGAGCTTATCTTTAGGGGGCGGACAGCCAAAAATTTAGACACAGTACATGACAAAAGCGATTCACATGATACTCTGTGTTATCCTATACCATGTCGTCTCGTGTTCCAAAGGTGTCCTAACAAACTCGAAAGTCAGAACGTCGAAACTCACTCTTCCTCGCTTCATTTCTCTGTTATCCAACACCAGTCGTCGTCATCCACGGTTCACAAGGCCGAACATACACTACAAGAATCGAAGGTAAGCCAAGTTCTTGCCTCTTATGTGTTAAAGATAAGCTCACTTTGATTCGTATTGTGCTGTGTTTGCTCTCTCTCTCTCTCTCTCTCTCTCTGCATATTTTAGGAGAAGACTATCATGGGTCTTTTTTAATGAAAACAAATATTTAGCAAATATTATTTGATAGTCTCGATGAGGTAAAATACTGATGTGGCCCTGTGGGTGTGGCCATTTAGTTTAATCTAGTTCATAGAATGCTCTATGTCGCAGTTTTTGAGATTTTTTCTGAAGAATACAATGAGAACAGTTGGTGCTTTGTGTCAAAATTATTGGTCAATACAGTTAAAACTCCATAAATTAATACCTTCGGACCATGCAAATTTATTAATTAATTGAGATATTATTTGAACTTCAAATTTAAGTCGGATCAAACAAAAATATTGTTTCATCGAGGTCATTAACTTGTCAATTTATCGAAGTTATACTAATCGTTGAAACTAGGAGTATTTGATAGTTGGCTTAGCAATACATTATTGGCTGTTTATGATATAGCATGCAGTTCGACAGCTTAAGAGCAGCTTGATCTAGATGCATTAAGAGATTATATGCTGAATTGAAAAGGGCTCAAAACAAATTGTTTATCAACTCAGAAAGAACTTGTTATATGGTTTTATTAGTTCTATTTCTCAACTTCTTACATTATTTGACCATACTTTGTTATGCATCCATCAGATTCAGAAACAAAACATGGCTAAGCATCAGGATTTTGTTTGTTTTTTTGACACAAATCTTACTGACAAACAACGTCACATGAGCACAGTCGTTGAGATCCTGCATTTTTGCATACACAATTCTTTGGCATGCTGCTTGCACCATAGTTTGATAAAAAATCAACTAAGCATTGCTGACTGCCGTTGTTTCCACACCCCCCTGGAAATCTGGCCGTCTTTGGGCACCATTTGATTTGACCTGCATTTTCAAAGAAAGAAAGAAAGGCACATATTCAATATTTTTTTCAAACAAAAATTCATCTATCAAATCGTTAAGTACTACTCATCAGTACTTTGATCACCCCTAACCTTGAGTGGGAGTGAAGAGGCTTAATAGTGCGACCCAAGAAATCAAGAGAAAGACAATTAGCTTCATTATCTTCGATTCTTTTATCTAAACTCTCACTTGTTGAAGATGTTAGAGCTTATATATTTGAAGTTCATGTATGCAACACAAATTTATAGGTGTCTACACCTGTGACAAATTTAGCAATAGCATTATTTTAAAAGATTCTGTGATTTTAACATGGAAACAAAATATCTACTTACCTCAATTGGGAAAATTTAAATCTTATTGATGCTCTAAACATTTATTAGTTGCCTTCAAATATACAAGGAAATAAATTAATAGCCTAATCTAATCTTATTTTTTGAATAATTTATTTGTATATGCATAATGTTTTAGACTTAGTGTGAATAAATTTTAGCTTAAACACTTTTAAAATCAACAGAATTGGATTTGTAAGGTATAATTAGAGGGAAAAAACGAGAATGGAGTACACAGGAACTAAAATTTCACCACATTATAAAATGTCAGAGACCATTGTGTTGGTTCTAGAAGACAATGGCCAACGTCTAATCTGTTGTGCTTGGTTCAAAATTAACTTTCATCGATTCATATTCCATTTTTAAGACAATAAATTATTGATTTCTCATTAAGAAGTGTTTTTTAGGACAATTGTTAAGAGTAATTTCATATGTATAATCAATCTCTATGTTTTTTTTTTTTAGAATTTACTGTAAAAACTTAAAAATATTATCACATAAACTAACACTTATTTTATGCATGTAATTAAATTTTTTAACTCTTGAAAAGTAATGAGAAGATTTTGCTGGTGAGAAAACATATTTTTTTTTTAGAATTAATGGAATAAAATTTAATAAAAAGAAATGGAATAAAATAAAATAAAATCTATGTTTTTGGATTGGGGCTTGGCTTGTTTATTTTGGACCATAAAAAGAAAACATGATCACAGTTTTTTTTTTATTGCTTATATGGAAAAAAAATAGCTGCTTACCTAATTTGTGAAATTTAAATCTTGTTGATTCTCTAAACATTTATTAGTTGTCTTCAAATATACAAGGAAAGAAACTAATAACGTAATCTAATTTGATCTAATTTTTGTTTTTGGATCATTTGTTTGTATATGCATAGTGTTTTAGACTTAGTGTGAATAAATTTTATCTTCAACATTTTTAACATCAATAGAATTGAACTTGTAAGGTGTAATTGGAGAGAAAAAGAGAATCAAGTACAAAAGAATTAAGGTCGTGTTTGGTTAATATATCAAGATAGAAAAGACAGATAAAAGAAGAGACGGAAACGTGTTTGGTTGGAAGGATGAAGGTACCGTTTGGGAACGCGGCTGCGGTTGCGTTCCCAAAAAATTTGAATTTTTTTTTTGCTAAAATTTAATATGGTTTATACGTTTTGGATCGTTTTGATGTGCTGATGTCAAAAATGATTTTTAAAAAATGAAAAAACATCATTGGCATGCATTTTGGCACGAAAAGTTATTTGAAAAGCACCCGCAACCACACTGCCAAACACGCTCGAAGACAAAAACATAAAAGAAATTTGTCCTCGAGACGTTTATGAAGTGAGCTTTTGTCTTTTTTAAAACAAAAAAGGACAAGGAGACATGTTCCTTGCCCCTCTATCTCTAATGTCTTCACATTGTGTTCTAGACTAGAACATGGTGTATAGATAAGATGTCCCTTCTTATGATAATTCTGGCTTTTCCTATGGTTCCAAATTGAAAATTGGTCCTGAACCAGTAGAAAGCTGTCATGTATCATCTGAACCTCCCAGCAGGTTTACATGACCAGCCTTAATAATTTTCCTGTCTTAATTTCTGCTGAGGAATTTTGTTGTGCCACTCCCAGTTCTCATTTTCACAGATCATTAATCATGCAACAAACTTTATCTAGGGCTTCAAATACCATTTAATCTAGTTTAAGATTCTTACTTTCTTGCATATTTTAGGCAAAAGAATTTGAGCCATGTACCATTTCTCTATGGTTTGAAGCTTGATGCTGAAACTTTTGGGACTCACTTGCCTTTTTTCAGTGGATGGTTACTTATTTGTAAACAAGGACTTGGCAGGTATCATATGTCTTGTTAAAAGACATCCCAGAATCTAGATGGCGCAGACTTGGCATGAATTTCGTTCTTAAACACGCTGCATAGCCTTGTGATAGTGTCGAGGGACACTATTTTGGCACGAACCATATCAAATAAGATGAACTCTTTCTCATGCTTCAAGCTTGTTGCTGAATCTGGTTGCTATTCCTAGCAATGATAGTGCCATTTTTGTTGCTTTTAATACCACCAAGGATGTTAGTTATGTTTCACTAGCGGCACGTCACCAATCCCTTCTGGTTTACTAGCTCCTGTCTGCAGACTAGATTTTAAGCTTGATTCAACCCTCAACTCTTTTATTTGATGGAATTTTGATTTGGAGACTATTGGTTTCAAAAATTTCCCATAGCGATTGACATTATCATAATTTGTAGCTTCCTCTCAGCCATCAGGATGTTGAATGTCTCTATATTTGATTTAGGACCATTTCTCTTTTGATTTGAGCATGGCTCACAGCACTGGCAATGCTTTCATTGGGATGAATTCTTTATGCACATTATCTATCCTGCCTCCAACCATCTCAGGTACAATTTGTCTAAGAACTGTCTCATAAAGATTATTTTTGAGGAAGTTGCTAAATCCTGACCAACCACAACTTGCTGCATTGTCAAAATTACGTGAGACTTTGTGTGGATGCAATAAAAGCACACATCCTAAACATGAAATAAAATTAATAACTAGTATATCTATTCCCTCAATTCCATGTCTTCCTATAATTTACTACAGGTGCGTGCTAGCTTGTTCTCTCTCTGAAGCTGGTCAAGCATGGGAAACAAACCCACGAAGCAAGAAAGAGAAGTCGTGTTTCCGTTGGCCCAGGACAGGCAAGAGATTCTCTTGAAAGTTGTGCCTCCATTGGACCATGCTTATCTCCGGTGGCTTGCTCGTGATCTTGAGAGGGTTCATGGCTTTACTCCAGGAAATTGCAGGGCAGTGACGCCACCAGATCATTATACTGAATATATGCGATTGCAAGGTTGGTTGGATGTGAACTTGGATGATCCTGATCTAGCTCATTTGTTTCCAGGTAAATAGTCATGTAATCAAGGCAGGGGGTGATCCTCTCACTAAGTGTAATTAGGGGAATGGAATTTGCTGGGAAATCATCAAATTATTATACGTTTTGCTGTAAATGCATTGTAAGAACTTCAGATAATTTGTAATATCAGAAACCCCCAGTGGGACAAGAAACTTTTCAGATAATCAGATATGCCTTCCTGGTAGAGCACTTTCGATGAGAAGCAACAGTAAATGTGTGCTTACTTGAAACATGATTTGAGCGTAATAAAACATGCTAGGTTATAATTATGCATTTAGTAGGTTTAGAATACTTTTGATGATGGTTAATTAATTTTGAAAAAACAAGAAAATTGCGAACCGCTGTATTTTTATATGTTTATAATTTAAGTCATTCCATTGGGGTAATTGAATTGTTTTTCCCCTAAAATATCCTCCATTTCTTCCTAAAATATCCTCCATTTCTTCTCAAATTTTCCAATTTTACCTACCATAAGCAAAACCAAAGTGCATTTAAAGAGGACAATGCTAATACTGGAAAAGGAACTAACAGTCAACTCAGATAAACTCAAAAAGAGATTAACTTATGTTTTTCAAAAGTGCAAGGACTAAAATATAAAATATTAACAGTATAGGGATTAAATCATAATCCACTCATAAGTAGTGGGCCCAAATCCTCTCCAAACAAATGCAACGGTTGATCATCAGCTCCTAAAACCCCAAGGCCTAAACCCAGGCAGGCACATCTCTATCCTCTGAACTGGCTAAACCGCCAATTCCTCCTTCCATTTCATCACCTGCTCACATAGTTTTACTCAAAACCCACAATTTCTTTTCCATTAATTTCCAATCTTGACATGAAAATTTAGCAACCCAATTGTTGAAAACATGATAAAAAGGAGGCCTTTCTATCGTTCTCTCTACTTCAAACCCAAAAAAAGACCAATTACTTCAACTTGTGCTGTCCCTTTAGACCCACAACCAATCTCAAACGACCACACTTCCCTTTGCCAATCCTTAGTCCATGACCTTCTTCGCCGCGGTCTTTTATCCTCTGCCCAGCAAGTTATTCAGAGATTCATTGCCAGCTCTCCTACGGTCCCTGATGCACTTTCCGCCATTGAATTTGCCTCCGCGAGTGGCGTGGACCTTGGCAATGGAATTTCTTGCGAGCTCCTTAGGAAATTGGTTGACTTGGGTGAGCCTCTATCGGCACATGAGTTTTATCGTGATCATGTGATTGCTAGAGGTATTGAACCGGACTCGAATATTGTCAATTCTATGATTATTTGTTTGGCTAAGCTAGGGAAATTAGATGATGCTGTAAGGCTTTTTGATAGACTTATTGGTAGTGATGATTGTGTGCTTAGTAATGCTGCCTGTACCATGATTCTTGAAGGGTTTTACGAGCAAGATAGGTTTTTGGAAGCATTTGGTTATTTAGTTAGGATCAGTGATGCTAATGTGAAATTGGGTATGTGGGTTTATACTGTTTTGATTAATGGTCTTTGTCATCAACGGTATGTGGGTGAAGCGATACAAGTGTTTGATATAATGTGCAAAAGAACCGGGTCGCCACCTACTCTGCATATGTTTAAGACATTGTTTTTTGGGCTTTGCAAGGCAGGGTGGTTGGTGGAGGCGGAGTTGGTTTTTGAAGAGATGGAGGTGCAAGGTTTCTTTGTGGACAAGGTGATGTATACTTCGCTAATGAATGCTCATGGTAAGAATAAGAAGATGAAGATGGCAATGAGGGTTTATTTCAGGATGCTAAAGAAGGGCTGTGACCCAGATATTTGTACTTATAACACTCTAATTCATGGGTTTTTAAAGATGGGCTTGTTTGATAAAGCATGGGCATTGTGGAGCCTGATGAGTGACTCGGGGATTCAGCCTAATGAGGTCACTTATAATTTAATGATTTGTTATTATTGCAAGCAAGGGAAGTTAGATTGTGCTAAGATGCTTTTGAATAGCATGGTTCTCTGCAATTTGGCTCCCTGTGTGTATTGTTATACACCTATAATTGCCGCTCTTTATAAGCAGAATAGGTGTTTGGAAGTTTATGAATTGTGTGAAAGAATGCTGGAAAGTGGAATCGTTCCGGACCATGTTTCGTTTTTTGTACTCATGAGGAATGAACCCAAGGGGCTTGAGCTTCAACTCTGTTTGTTGATGTTGCAGGCAATTGCCAAGAACGGATGTGGGCTGGACCATTCTTCACTCTCAATTTCTGATAAGATAAATTCCAGTGCAGGTTTGGAGCAAGAAATTGAGCTAATTCTGAGAGAAATCGCAAGAATTGACTTGAATCTATTTAATGTGGCTGGCAGCATCTATGTTAGCGCCTTGTGTGAGGACGGAAAGACAGAAACTGCGTTGGCCTGCTTTAAAAATGTGGCCAGTGCTGGATGCATTCCTTTGCTTTTCACTTTCAACTCTTTGATCAAACGTCTATTCCAGGACGGGCTGTTTGAGGATGTCAAGTCTCTGATGGACATTATGCAAAATGAGGGCATAGTTCCAAACTTGGAGACTTATCTGATTATGGTAAATGAATACTGTAAACAAGAGGATCTAGCATCGGCTTTTGGTATTTTGGACCAGATGAAGGAAATGGGACCAAAACCTAGTGTTGCTATCTATGACTGCATCATTGCTTGTCTAAGCCAACAGAGGAGAATCTCTGAAGCCGAAACTCTTTTCCACAGGATGCGTAGGGATGGTTTGGATCCTGATGAAGTTGCCTATATGACAATGATCAATGCATATGCTAGGGATGGAAGAGGTGATAAAGCCCTCAATTTGTTTGAGAAGATGATAGAGAATGCTATCCAGCCCAGTTCTTATTCTTACACTTCACTGATAAGTGGGTTAGTGAAGAGAAAATGAGTATTGAGGGATGCGTTTATCTTTAAAAATGTTGGGAGAGGGTTTTGTTCCAAATATTGTACTGTATACCTGTCTTATCAATCATTTTCTGAGGATGGGAGAGTTTAAATATGCCTTCAGAGTGGTTGATTTGATGGTTAAAAGTAAGATTAAAGCTGACCTCATCTTGCACATCGCTTGGATTAGTGGTGTTTGCAGAAATATCACTGGCACCAAGAAAAGATGGTACATGACAAAGAGAATATCTAAGAGGGTTAGAGAATTGCTGTTTAATTTGCTTCATCAGAATCCTTGCCTGGAGAAGATGTTTTTACTGTTTCTGCTCATTCTCCTAGGGAATTAAAAGACTTAGCATCGAAGCTCATGCAGAAAATTAAAGGAACAAGGTTTATGCCCTACCTTTACCTCTACAATATTATTATATTTGGATTTTGTTGGGCAAATATGATGCAGGATGCACACCATCAATTTAAGCTGATGCAAAAGGAGGGTATACATCCAAATGCGACTTTCACAATTCTCATTGGTGCACATGGCAGGGCTGGTGAAATTGATCGTGCAATAGGGTTGTTTAATAGGATGAGTGCAGATGGGTGTACTCCTGATAGATGTGCATACAGCACTTTACTGAAATCCCTTTGTGAGTCTGGTAGAGAATAGATGCTTTATCTCCTTTACATACGATGCACAAGAGGGGCTTCTTTCTGAGCAGGCTTGCTTTTGAAAAGTTACTCCGTTATTTTTGTGCTAGTTACGTGAGCATTCCTGCCTTCAGAATATTTGAAGAAATGGCTGCTTGCCATCTTGTGCCTTGCCTGTATAGATGGAACTGGCTGCTTTATATCTTATGTGAAGAAAAGAAACTTCACGAAGCTTATAGGGTGTGTGATGTGATGTTTGAGAGAGGATTTCTGCCCGATGAGTCAGTAATGAGGCTGCTAGTGGAAACATCTGATGAACATCCATTGCTTCTCGTGAACCAAGAAATTCTGAACAAATATGAACTGCCCCCTCTTTCTCTGTAGACCTCGACTTTCACCAATCTCTCACAAGTCTGCATAAAGTTTCCTTACGGCTCTGCTTGCTTTGATCCACTTTGGTCAGTTTTCAAGTTTCTGTTTGCGGGAGATCCCATGGTCTTCTTTGAAGTCATAGTCTCTTACAGCAGTGCCTGTTCTCTGGGTGTTCACCAACAGGTTTTCTTTCATCTGTCCTTCCTATAGATTCCTTCTCCTTTTCTCTGGGTCATGCACTGAGAGGTAGAGTATTTATAAAGTTACCTTTTGCTTTTATCTACTAGAAATGTTGACGAGTCCTTTTCTGTTTATGAGTATTGTTTCTTATTGAGTGTTTATAAGCAATACATGTTTAATGTTGTGTATAGGATATTTAGGTGATGCTGTTATTGAACTTGATTTGGCACCTTTTTAAATACAATGTTTAGAGTTTGAGAAATTTGCTTATCTTGACCTACCAACTGCGGGTTATTGCAGTCAACTGAAAGATTCCTGGCTCTCTCATTGATGATATTACTACTAAAAGTGTTGATATTCATGTATTAAAGAACTGGATGAAGAGCTCCTGATGACTTGGTTGGTTCCTGCAATATACATGTTTCATATTTGTCTTTTCTCCCATTCTTGCTCTCAATTCATAAATATGGTTGTTGTGACCTCTGACAGATCTGGGATCCGAAAGTGATGTGTCCCATGACAAGATGGTTATCATTGGCAGATTGTCCACTTCCACCGAAATGGAATTTTACATGCAAGATTCAAGTAAAATGCTTGGATCGTGAGCTTCTATTTTCTGTCTAATAATCTCCAAGAGCATCTGGTGGCTTTCCCTATTTTATAAATAATTAGGAAATTGTTATTTCCTTTTGCACTGCCATGCGCCCAGATGGGGATATTATCCTTTGGTTTGGAAACTGGTATAATCAAAACCACACAAATACTGTTTGTTCTAGGGTTTAAATTTTCTTCTCAACCATGATGGTTTACTGGATTGAGCCTTAATGTTAGCATGGTTTAACGAGTTCCAGGCATATAGGATCGCCTCAAATCTGGAAACAACCTTGGAATGCCTGAGAGAGTTCTATCTAATGGGAAGGGGCCTGATGAATATACAGAGGTCTTGTACCTTACAGTATTGTGTGAAACCATTTAAGTTGATCCAGGTATGTTCTTCAGCCATTGATGCGAGGAGTGTGCAAAACCATGTTTCAAATTTTTCTTTCTTTCTGTTTGTATTTCACTACACATCTGCTTTAGTTGTGGCTGGATAGATTGATTTCACATTTTATTAGCACTTATAACTAATTTTCTATTTTAACTTTGAGTTCTTCTTTTGCTTTTTTTTCTCTCTCTAATTTTCATTTTGGTGATTCTGGTTGTGCTAACATTATGCTATTCTAAAGTTGATTCCTTTCATTTTCTTGTGATTTTATTTAGAAATGTTGATGCAAGTTCTTTTCTGTTTATGGGTTTTGTTTCTTAGAAGGTGTTTCAAAGCTACTTGTGATTAATGTTGTAATGGGATAGCAGGGTGGTTTTGCTGTTCGTGAACTGGAGTTGGCCCATTATGTTCAATGCAAGATTTGTTTATGTAGGTATATATGTTTGTTCTTGTTTTTTTCCTGTAATTTGCTGTTATATTTGAAATGTCTTTTAGCCACTAGGTGGGATTTGTATAACTGGGATTGCATGAATGTTCAAGATATGCGATTGCTGATGTTTTGATGTACGAGTCTTGTGTTTTCCTCTCTGTTTTCCTTTTGATGTATGAGTAGTTGTTGTGCTACCAATGAAATTGATTACAGTTCCAATGATTTTATTTTAGGCATGGACATTTTCTTTTTCATGCTATTCTTTTGCTTAATTTATTGAGATTGTTAAAATGCGGCCGAATTTCAGTGGTATGGAGGGTTTTGGTTATCGGTGATATGAAGTCGCAGTTTTTTCTTCATGAAACCAGTGCTTTATGTCATATATTTACTGTATCAGAAACTAGGATCATGTTTTAGTGATTCACAGCTGGAGAAATTAACTTCTCGTTCATGACTGATCGCAGGTTATCTGCTATAGCAGTCAATCAGAAGTTTCCTGGCACCCTCTTATGAATGCTACCGCTAATACCAAATGCGGTTACTTGCTATGGATCATTCACGGGGCCAGGTTTATTAACACACTAGATCAGTAGTGGTGAGTAAATTGATTGCAGCCTTTTGGATTTATTCAAGTTAGTCAAAGAGCTGTGAGTGCAGAACACACTTTAGCATCATTTCTTCGTCATGGCCCTCTCTGTCTTGGTGAAGCCAAAAGTCAAAAGCTTGGGCATCCAAGTCCAATGACAACGAATTAGGCCAGCCAAGCACTGTAAAGTGAAGCCATTTTCTGTATCTCATCATATAGTCCGCAACACTGTTTGTACTCCTGGTTGTCAACGGGATGGCCGAAGCTAACTATATGCATTCACCTCCCACGTTCATTTATTTTTAAAAGGCACGATGAATAGATGACCTAGGGGTTTTTTCAGTATCGATTGCTGTTTAAAATACTTGAAAATATATTAAAATAATATATTTTTTTATTTTTTTAAAATTATTTTTAACATCAGTATATCAAAATATCTAAAAACATAAAAAATAATTAATTTTAAATAAAAAAATTAATTTTTTTTTAAGAAACGGTAAACCAACTGTGTTTCAAATATTGTATTAGTTAAAACTTAAATGGAGCCTGCATGAGCTGACATGAAAATATATAAACTATTTTTAACTTTGGTTGGCAAATGAATTTGTTCATCATATTACCATTTAGCATTCATTTTGAAAGTTCAGAGGATATAAAAAAATAATATATTGTGAATTCGGGAAAAAAAAAAAAAAAGGAGATTGAGGTAGTGCATGAGAGTATGGTTTTTCTATCTTTTTTTTCACTTGAAAAAGTTATTAAATTAATTTTTTTTAGTATTTATAAATAATTTTAACGTGCTGGTGTAAAGAATAAAAATAACTTGAAAAAATTATTTTTATATATTTTTTTGAAAAAAAGTATGAAAAATAACATGGATTACAATATAAAAACTGTTTATAATCATTAATTTGAAAGGATTTGCAGTGAATGGGCCGTGGTGATAATCTGGTTAAAATCAGTGTCCAAAGAAAAAACATTTTTAAAAAGGCCCAAAAGCCAAGTCAAGAAAAAAGAGCCGTGTGAACAGTGCCATAAGAAAGAGGTGGGAAAGTGCCTGCCTCGGTGGGGGAGAGAGAGAGGTTAGGTTAGGTTAGGTTAGGTTTGGGGTTTTTAGTGCGCGCGAAAAAATCGTCAGCTCTCTCTCTGTGACAAAAACTAATGAACAGATTTGTGCTAATTAACCCATTATCTCACTAGGCAAGAATTAACAAAGTGATTAATGGCTAGTTAGGTGGGAGAAAAGCTTGAATCATTGAGTTAATTATTGGATAAATCTAGATTAATTATTCTTATTAGCAATATTGATTTGCTATTTTTTCTTCTATTTTTTTCCCCTTATATTCATCTAAGATTAAATTGGATTTTGATTAAATTAGCTAGATTATAAAAAACTCAAACAAGTCAACTAAATTAATTTATTTTTTTTATTCAACTCAATACTTAATATAAGCAAAACTCTATTAATGAATTCTCCAGCCAATCTACAAAACCAAGTAGAGTTTAACAACCATGCGTATGAACAATAAATCTTAACCTTACCCCGAGAAGGTTTAATTTAAGAAAAGAATTAAATTATAATTAATCAAACAAATAACTAATTAAAGCATCGGTTTCCCTCCACATGTATATCCGAACCAAATTCCCTCTTCCGCCTCTTCCCTTCCCTCGTTTTCCACTCTTTCTCTCTCCCGCTTTTTTTTTTTATTTTTTATAATTTTTCTCTCCTCTCCATCCAAACACCTCCAGATCCCTCTCCCTCTCCCACTCCCTCTCCCTCTCCAATTCCATTTTCTTCTACTTTCAATTCTTTTCTCTTCTTCAAATCCCCAAACCCTCGATTTTGTTTTTTTTGTTTTTCATTTTTTTTACTTCAAAATTATTGCGATGTCGAACTCACAAGCACCAAACAACCAGTCAATGAAGCAGCCGCAGCAGAATAGTATGCAGAGTCACGCACCGAATCAATGCCAGCAGCATCAGCAGCTTCCGTTTTCTTCTATGAAGCCGCATTTTCTGCCTCCTGGTGACTACCACCGGTTCGGTGTCGACCATCGACGTCCCGTTTCTGATCATGATGTTGAGGGCATTGTTGTTAAACCTCCTGTAGGTATTTTGTATTTAAAAAAAAATGTTTGTTTTTTTTTTGGGGGGGGCGGGGGGAGATTTTGACTTTATTTTTGAATATCTGCTTGGTTTTCAAGTTTGACTGTTTTTTTAGGGTTTTGTTATGTTGGGGTTGTTTTTTTTATTTGATTTTAGTGAGTTTAATTTTTGGGGTTATTTTTATGGTATTGAAGAGGGTTTGGTTAAATTGTTGTGTTAGTGAGGCTATTTGGTGCTGAATTTGTGCATTTCATGTCATTTTAAGGGATTTTTTTTCGTGTAAAGAACCTTGACTCTCTGCTTAAAAACATTAGTTCTGGCAGCTTATTCTGTTTGTCAATTTTCGGTTTTCCTGCAGAGTTTTAAGTGTTTATTACACGATATAAAGTAAATTTCTTGTCCTTATTAGCATGCCTTTGCTTGTTTGTTACCCGTGGTGAATTGCTGTCACAAGCTTTATGTACTAGAATCTGTTATTCTTCAGCTTTATTCATTAGCCATGCAAATGAGGGAAAGGGAGTAGAAAATGATGGTAAAAGCTCGTGGTCAATGGTATGAGTGTTTTAACTTGGTGTGTGGTTTTTGGCTTATGAGAGCACACTGTGTGGAATCTAAGATTTAAATGGGATACGGCAATGATGCATAAGTTTAGTAGAGGAACTTTTAAGTTGTAGAATCCTATAACTTTTAAAAAATTTCCTTATCGTTTTGTGTTGCTTCCAGGTCTGGTCCTAATGTCAAGACATAACACACTTAACTGTATGATAAATGTTGCCAAGGTTTTGATGAGGCCAATAGACCTTGCTCTCTAGTTAAGTTGATTTATGCTTCCTCTTTCATCAACTGCAAAAAGAGATGAGTACTTTGCCTAAATAAAAAGGCTGCATTTTGCTTTTTCCTCCAACAAGAGTCTTCTGAGAAATTACGACATCTTATCGTGATGTCTGGTAAAAATGGCCTGCAATCACAACATGATCGATTAATATTTTTCCCGCCAAGCTTTGATAGTTTTCCCTACCAATAGTTCCCTCTAATCGAGGATCTTTTGATGCCTATGAAGTTTCTAGATGGCTGCCTGATGGCGAGACCATTATGATGCAATTTTAGAAGGAATGTGATGCTTATGCAATGAGTTGTTTCAAGTGAAGTGATGAAGGTGGCTCGGATAAAGTTGGTTCTAGCTGGTCTGTCATGGTCTTTGAGCCAGTGATTTTCCTGTGCTTGCATCAGCCATTCTTACACTTTACTTCTTGCAAAATAATTATAAAGTCTTGATGCTTTCACTTGCTTTGTCTGTATCTCCTGTGCTTTCCCGTTCACTCATTTTTACTGAACAATTGAGGATACACATTTTATGATTCATGCATATTCCTTATAGGTTTTTCTTGTTTATTGAGGTAAGTTTGGCTGGTAAGGCCAGCTCAGAGGTTATACAAGAGATATTCAAACTCTCATGGGCTCATTTGTTCTATGATTGTCAATGTGGTGCTGTATGATAATGACCTAGTCTTTGATATCTGAATTTTATACAGGGGTTGCTAATAATTATTAAGGATAGTTGTATCAATGCCATATTTAGGTTTTAATGTTTTTTAGAAGTGGTGTCTGGGGTTGAATTCTCTCTTTGCTCATTAAATCTTTCATGAAAAGAGGAGTGGAAAAGGAAATGAAAGAAGGATCTGGTGGTCGCTTGTTTCTGTCAAGAGAACTTCAGAATTTTGGCAGCTGTCTCCACGCCTCCAATTTTGTGTCCTGACATCTTTCACATCATGCTCTTTGCATATTAATGTACATGGGTGCATGTGCATAGACACACATTTGAAGTCAAACACAAGTACACTTGATATGGTTATTTAATCTTGAATGGAGCCTCAATTTTTTGTTTATTATGATTTTTTAGACATTAATATGTAATTAGGTTTTTGAACTTTGTCATATGTTACTAACAGTGAAAAAAAAAACTAAATGTTGTATATCAGACATTAAAGCGGAAGAGTGATGCAGCGGATCATCAAGGTGAGTCCAGTGAGTGGAATGCTGGTCATGGATATATGGAAGTAGTGACCAGCCCCCTCCAGACACCTGTATCAGGAAAAGGGGGGAAGACACCCAAAACATCGAGACTCTCAAAGAGCGGTAAATCTGCATCTCAGAGTGCTGCTGGAGCTCTTGGTGAGGATTTTTGTTTTAAACTTCTGCACTGGTGTCTCATATTTTTTATTTTAGAGCTTTGTTAGTCACTGGTCAGTTTAGTATAAACCAACTACTAAGTAGTTATGTTCGTGAATTTCTTTTACTTTTCAAGCACTCTTCTGACTGTACTTTTATTGATATTATTGGTGAAAAGAAGGAAGTTGAAGTAAGTACATGTAGTGACAAACATTTTCTGAATTGGCAGGTTCTCCAGGAAATAATGTTACTCCAACTGGTCCAATTCGCTATGACAGCTCTCTAGGTAATATTTCCTGTTCATGCATTTCTGTATTTGCTTTTGAAACAAAGAGTAGTTTGTAATTATTATGAACTCTGTTTCAAATAGTTTGTGGAACAAAGAAAAACCACACTAAGAGTGGTAATATATTCTGTGATTCTGATTCAGGTCTCTTGACTAAGAAATTCATCAATTTGATCAAACATGCTGAAGACGGTATCCTTGATCTTAATAAAGCTGCTGATACTTTGGAGGTTACTTTAGTTCAGTTTCCATCCATTTTTATATATTGCTGTAAAATTCTGTTATTTGAAGGTTTTCTTTCATTTCAGGTTCAAAAGAGGCGGATATATGATATAACAAATGTTCTAGAAGGAATTGGTCTCATAGAAAAGAAGCTCAAGAACAGAATTCAGTGGAAGTATGGACTTAAATCCCTTTTGTTTTTAACAAATTTGATGTCACTTGTTTTGAACTCTACAATTGTTGCATGATTACCCATCATCATCATTATTAAACAAAAAAGTTCATGTATGATTAACTTGTGTGAATGCTATCAGGGGACTTGATGTATCAAGGTCAAGGGAGGGAGATGATAATAATGTTGCTACTTTGCAGGTATACAGTTATGGACAGCCAACAACTTTTCTTCTCCTCTTCCCCCCCCCCCCCCTCTCTCTCTTGACAACTGACAACTTGTTTCTTGGCTTGCACCTTTTTTGCATGGATTATCAGCCTTTGCAAAGCTCTTTTTAAAGTGTGTTTATGTATTTTGTTATAGCTGTTTTGAACTTTGTTTCTCCTTCATGGAAAGTTTTAGGATCAACTTTGCCAGCTTATTTAGAACAAAGAGAGAAATAAATTGATAAGCATAGGAAACCTAGAATCAGCCTGGCCAGCCGCATGACTCCATGAGGCTTGGATCCACAAGAAACCACCTCTTTAATCCACAAGAATGAAGAATTGTAATTCAAGTTTCATTCATCAAAAGGTCTCTTTAATACATCAAGCACTGTGCTTATATTGGCACACCAAAACCCTAGTGTGTGGATATAATATAAATTCTCATATATCCAACCAGTGCTGGATAACCTGCATAAGATTTAAAAAAAAAAAACAAATAATAGTTAATCCAATTCATTTTTTCTGAACTGCATTTCTAGAACTGCTGGCTGGCCCTATTGGATGTAAATCCTCCATCCATGGGCAGGAAATGTTGATGATTTAATGGAACAGAAAATAAATGTAACCGTGCCTCATATGCCAACTAGATAGGTTATCCTCGCAAATTTGTCCCTTTTGAGCTTCATTTTGGGACACCACCTCCAACATCGGCTGTAGGATCAATGTAATGCTTAAATTTGAATCTGCAGGGCTGCATCAAATGCTATTTGCTATGAATTTGTTAGTTAGGTTGAGACTTCATTTTCAGTCACAAAACAATGGATCATGCATTGTTTCAAAACACAACTCCTGTTAGGAAGTACAGGGTTTTGCCTCATCAATGATTATTTTTTTCTTGCAGGCAGAAGTTGAAAACCTGACCATTGAGGAACGCAGATTAGATGAACAAACAAGGTTATTCTGTTTTTCCTTCTGCTTATGCAACATTCCCACGTTGCTTTTCTGAAACTTCTATATTGTGCTGAGGCTTAATTTACTGCAGAGAAATGCAAGAAAGATTGAGGGACCTCAGTGTAGATGAAAAAAATCAAAAGTAAACATTCTCCTCAAGTTTGCATGAATTATCAGTAACTTGCACAGCAGTTACCTATTTTAATTAAATAACTTCTCATTTTGCTGTTTTACCTTATTAGGTGGCTTTTTGTCACTAAGGAAGACATCAAGATTTTACCTGGCTTCCAGGTTGGTTTTCTTTCCAAGTAATAGGCTTGGTGCTTGGAATGTCACTGCGTTTCCTGAAACAAAATTTGTTTGTTGCTATAGCAATTAGTATGTAATTTTATTTCTGTTAACAGAATGAAACCTTGATAGCAATCAAAGCTCCACATGGTACCACTCTAGAAGTTCCAGATCCTGATGAGGTAATCCCAAAAGTAGTCAATTCAGGAAAAAAGTTACAGTGTTTGTGCATATATGTTCCTTGTTATAGTTTTTCCTTTCCTCAGTAGGCAGTTGATTATCCCCAGAGGAGATACAGGATAGTCTTCAGGAGTACAATGGGTCCAATAGATGTTTATCTTGTCAGGTAACTTTTCCTTTATTTTATGAAAATGGTGAGGCCAAATCTTCATTCTAGCAGAGTGCTGACTAATTGGTCACTCAAGAATTTATGCAACTGACTTTCTGATCTCTCTCTCTCTCTCGGCCACACGCACAGTCAATTTGAAGATATTCAAGGTGCTGAACCACTTCCAAGTGACTCATCAACCTCAGGTTTTAATGAAAATGCCGCCACTACAATGGTCACAGAGGAGAGCAGAGCAAAGGAGTTTGAAATGCAAGAACAAGATCATAGAATGTGCTCAGAACTTAACACCTCACATGACTTTGTGAGTGGGATCATGAAGATTGTCCCCTCGGATGTTAATGTAAATTCTCTTTCTATTTGCTGTCATTGTTTTCGGAAAGATGCAAGATGTCAACTGTTTTTGTTTGCTGGGAATGTCAACAACACTTGCAAGCACATACAATTGAGCATAATGGATAGGGACAGCACCTTATGTTCAGATAATTGTCTGAAAATAGTAGGATTTAACCTGGGAATAATTGATTGGTTTAACATGCTGTTCTTTTTTCCAACAAAGATTTGAGTTCTTTAGCATGTTCCTTATTATCTGTTATTAAAGAACGATACTTTCTTTTGTAAAGTTAATAAGTTTTGCCAGGTTCTAATTTCGTTGTTTGTCTACAGAGTGATGCAGATTACTGGCTTTTATCAGATGCTGATGTTAGCATCACAGACATGTGGCGCAACGAACGTATCCTTGCTAAGATATTACATTGTATTTAACCTTATGTGTTCTAATGCTTCATAAAGTATGGACCAGCAAAATTTTTTATTTCCTTGACTGCAAAAATAGCTGTGGTTGAATGGAATGACTTGGATACGCTTCATAATGACTATGTCATGCCAAATTTCAGCACACCACAACCCCAAACTCCATCTAATCCAACAGAAGTGCCTCCTGCTGCTAACACTGCTGCCGGGTGAAAGGGAAATGTCGACGAATCAAGTCAAAGGCAAATGTCTTGTTTAGTCAAGAACCTATGACATCCATCATCTACCGTTACCGTTGCAGTACTTCTGAGGTTTGATTGAAGGTTCCTGCAAGCTACCCTATTGAGGTGCCTCCAAAGAAACTAAAGGACGGTAGGGAGTTAGCTAGTTCATTGTACAGCTTAAGTAATGTACATGATACGTATGATCTAGCGGCAAATAAAGAAGGCAACTGACTCCTGATCGGTCCTTGTATATTTCTCCACGTCATGGCTTTGTTGTATTTACTGACTTGACATCTATTTAGGCAGCAATATATATATATAATGCGATGACTATCACTCTTGAAACTGAAACTGAAGCCGAATAGATTTGTTTTGTGATGTGTTAGCATCTCTACTGCTGTGCTGCAACACGGCAGCAATTGGCAGGGTTGAAGCATACCCTGATAACTGCAGGGCATTGGCTACCTCCTTGAATCATCCCCGTCTTCATTAATGGATTGATTGTTTCCCTGTGATGCAATGATTCCTAAATTCCAATGTTTGGCAGTGTTTATGACACAAGTAGGGGAACTCTGGTCATTTTGCTAGTTACAAAGTTAAGGGACTGAAAAACTATGAAATAATTCGTTTGGGGGGGATTGATGAAGATCTGAATTCAAAGATTTTGTTTCCAATTGTTCCAAGCTACAGGCTTGCATATTGAATATGATTTACATGCAAGGTCCAAGTTTGAATAAAAGAAAAACCCACTATAAAAGTTTGTCTCATTCTCAAGGAGTATTACACGAAAATTATCACTGACATCAAAGAAAAATAGCAATCTAGACCAGGAACAAAATGCTGTATGCTAAATCTGAAGGATGGCCAGATGATTTACTTCTCCTTGTCAGCTTTCTTTCCAATCCAACCAGCAACAATGGGAGTAAGAGCTACAGTTGGGGGGAACCTAATCGGAGAAGCAGCCTTGTGTGCAGCATATGCCAAAGCAAATGTCCCAACTTTCTCCCCATTTGCATCAGTCGAAATTCCCACCTGCAAAATACAAATACAATAACCAGTTCCAAATCCATTACTCCTTCTCCAGTACATAAAAATTACCCCAAGTCCAGTTTATGTTTTCATGGATAGATGCTTTTTACCTTCAGCAGCACCGCTTGAACATCAATGCCAGCACTAATGAGTGCATAACAGAGGGAGAAGGAAATCAAGGACAGAGTAATTGAGGTGGCCAGGTATGCTCCTCCATATTTTGCTAGCAGCTCCTTAGCTTGATCTCCCTTGGATTTAGTTTTCTCGCCTTCTTCCTTCTCTTCCTCTTTTGAGCTGAATATCTTCATTTTTTGAAGAAAAGGAGGTTTGGCTAGTTAGTTTCTTATCCACAAATAGGCAAAGACACTAAATTGAAAGGAAAAAAGTAGAGCTTTGCTAGAACAAGGATTCTTATTATACTTTCTTTAACCGCAATTTATGCAAAGAAAGTAAAGAAAACCAAGAAACCACATCTTGGGCACTTAAAATTCAAATCAAGAAAGGCAAGAATTCAAACAAAATAGAGCAAAGAAAAGAGTTTAGAGAAGGGAGTACCTACCTTCCAAAGACCAGCTTCAAGACCATACTTCTTGGTAACTTCCTCAACAGAAGAAGAAGAAGAAGAAGAAGAAGAAGATGATGATGATGATGATGATGATGATGGGGCTTCCCTTTCTTCAGTTTTCTCTTTAATAGCTCTAGTTTGAAGGCGTTTAAAACTTGAATTGGAAGGTTGAATATAAGTAGAACAGCAGTAGTTCTTGAAGCTTTTGTTGTTCAGGAAAGAAGCAGAAGAGAAAGGAGGGAGCTGCACTTGCAGAGTTGTTGTTGCCATTGCCATTGCTCTTAAGTTCTAACCAGTGACACAGATTCTTGGGAACTTAACAG
>Ga0325401_1000717_pt1 | contig 25377 bp, 24 predicted proteins | sample PopdelMetagenome_FD_205666 | JGI IMG/M metagenome (GOLD analysis project Ga0325401, IMG submission 205666) | Populus deltoides microbial communities from Bellville, Georgia, United States - Xylem-PdKOR-R2 | ecosystem: Host-associated > Plants > Phyllosphere > Stem > Wood/Secondary xylem | place...
CCCGGCTGGCGCTGCCCGACCTGGCCGCCGCCGGCGCCCTGCCCGGTCGCGCACCCGAGCTGCTGGCCGCGCTGGTGCGCCGACGGGTCGCCTTCCTGGTCACCGGGGGCACCGGCACGGGCAAGACCACCCTGCTCTCGGCGCTGCTGGGCACCGTCGACCCGCGTGAGCGGCTGCTGCTGTGCGAGGACGCCGCCGAGCTCGACCCGGCCCACCCGCACGTCGTCCGGCTGCTCACCCGCCCGGCCAACGTGGAGGGCGTCGGCGCGGTCGACCTGCGCGACCTGGTGCGCCAGGCGCTGCGCATGCGGCCCGACCGGCTCGTGGTCGGCGAGGTGCGCGGCGCAGAGGTGGTCGACCTGCTCGCCGCGCTCAACACCGGCCACGACGGCGGCTGCGGCACCCTGCACGTCAACCGCGTGGTCGACGTACCGGCCCGTCTCGAGGCGCTCGGGGTGGCCGCCGGGCTCGACCGCGCCGCCGTGCACAGCCAGGCCGCGGCGGCCCTCTCCGTGGTGGTGCACCTGCGCCGCACCCCCGCCGGGCGGCGCGTGTACGAGATCGGCCTGGTGCGCCGGGCCGGGGAGCTCGTGGAGGTGGTGCCCGGCTGGCGCGCCGACGGCGGGCCCGCCCCCGCCGCCGACGAGCTGCTCGACCTGCTCGGGGTGCCGTGAGCGCGGCGCTGCTCTGCCTGGCCGCGGCGGCGCTGTGCTGGCCGCGGGTGTCCGCGGTCGCCCGGCTGCGCACCGGCACCGCGGTCGGGCGCCCCGACCTGCCGGTGGCCGTGGCCGGGCCGGTCGTCGTGGGGGCCGCGGCCGCCGTGCTCAGCACCCCGGTGGTCGCGGGCCTGGCGGTGGTGGTCGCCGCCGCGGGGGCGCGGGCGTGGTCGGCCCGCCGGCGGGCGCGCGACGCCCTGGCCCAGGTGGCCGCGCTGGCCGAGGCGCTGGGCGTGCTCGCCGCCGAGCTGCGCGCCGGCCGGCCGCTGGCCGACGCCACCGGCAGCGCGGTGGGCGGCTGCCCGCACCCCGTGGCCGCCCGCGCGCTGCGCCCGGCGCTGTCCGGCGCGGCATCGTCCGGCGCGGTGGTCGCCGACGGGGTGCCGCGCACGGCCCGTGCGGACCTGCTGCCGGAGGCCGGTGCGGACCTGCCGCCGGAGGCCCGCGCGGCCCTGGGCCGGGTGGTCACGGCCGCCACGGTCTCGGCCCGCACCGGCTGCTCCCTGGCCGCGGTCGTCACCGCCGCCGAGGACGACCTGCGGGCCGGGTTGCGCACCCGCGCCGAGCTGGGCGCCGCGCTCTCGGGCCCGCGGGCCTCGGCGACCGTGCTGGCGGGTCTGCCCGTGCTGGGGTTGCTCATGGGGGCGGGCATCGGTGCCGACCCGTGGCGGGTGCTCACCACCACCCCGGCCGGGGCGGTGCTGCTGGTCGTCGGGGTGGGCCTGGAGCTCGCCGGGCTGGTCTGGTCCGGGCGGCTGGCCGAGCGGGCGGCCCGCTCGTGACCGGTGCACCGGCCCTCGCCGCCCTGGTGCTGGCGGCGGCGCTGCTGCTGTGGCCCCGGGCGCCCGGTCCGCTGGCCCGGCTGGGCCCCGGCGAGCTCCCCGCCGACGAGGCGGCCCCCGCGGGCCCGGTCCGCCGGTGGGGCCTGGCCGCCCTCGCCGGGGTCGTGGTGCTGGTCGTGGCCGGGGTCGGGCCCGGCACGCTGCTGCTGGCCGCCGGCACGGCCGCGGGGGTCGAGCGGTGGGCCCGGCGCGGCGCCGCCGCCGGCCCGGACGACGGCGCCCGGGTGCGGGCCGACCTCCCGCTGGTGTGCGACCTGCTCGCCGTCTGCCTGGCCGCCGGCACCCCGGTGGGCGGTGCGGTGGGCGCCGTGGGCGCGGCGACCGGAGGCCCCCTGGGCGCGGCGTTGGCCGCCGTCGCCCGGCAGCTGCAGCTGGGCGCCACCCCGCGCGCCGCCTGGCGGGCAGCCCCGGCGGACGCCGCCGGGCTGGCCCGGGTGGTCGTGCGGGCGGGGGAGTCGGGCTCGTCGGTGGTGCCGGCGCTGCACGGGCTGGCCACCGACCTGCGCGCCGCGCAGCGGACGGCGACCGCCGCAGCGGTGCAGCGGGCCGGGGTGTGGGTGCTGGCACCGCTGGGGCTGTGCTTCCTGCCGGCGTTCCTCTGCCTGGGCGTCGTCCCGCTGGTGCTCGGCATCGCCGCCGACGTCCTGGGATGAGCACATCCGCGCCCGGCGTGCTCGCCGTCGTCCACACCGGGGGGCGCTGTCCACAGATCCCCCGCCGGGGGTCACGGGGGCCTGCGCCGGCCGCAGGGTCGGGGTGTGGCCCGACGAGCGGGCCGGAGGAGGAGGCAGGACATGCGCAGGGTGCTGGAGAGGTTGACGGCCGACCCCGAGGCCGGGATGAGCACCGCGGAGTACGCGGTCGGCACGGTGGCGGCGTGCGCGTTCGCCGCGGTGCTCTACCAGGTGGTCACCGGCGACTCCGTGGTCGCCGGGCTCGGTGCCCTGGTGGCCCGGGCACTGGCCACGCTGGCCTGAGGGTGGGTCCGCCGCGCGGGCCGCGGTGGCGCGACGAGCGGGGCATGGTGACCGCCGAGACCGCCGTCGTCCTGCCCGTCCTGCTGCTGGTGCTGGCCGGCGCGGTGGCCGCCGTCGTGCTGGTCGGCGCGCAGCTGCGGTGCGTCGACGCCGCCCGCGAGGGCGCCCGGGCCGCGGCGCGCGGCGAACCGGCGGCCGTCGTCCACGACCTGGCGGGCCGGGCCGGGCCCGACGGCGCTGCGGTGGTCACTGCAGCCGGCGGCGACCGGGTCACCGTCACGGTGTCGGCCCGGGTGCAGCCGCTCGGGCCGGTGCCGCTCGCGCTCACCGTGTCGGCGTCGGCCACCGCCCTGCTCGAGGACGGCGCCGGGTGATCGCCGCTCGACCTGCGGGCCAGGGCGGGCCGCCCGCGGGGGAGGACCGCGAGCGCGGTTCGGCGACCGTGTGGACGGTGGCCCTCGCCGGTCTGCTGGCCCTGCTGGGCGCCGCGTCCGTGCTGGTGGGCGCCGCGGTCGTGGCCCGGCACCGGGCCGGGGCCGCGGCCGACCTCGCCGCCCTGGCCGTGGCGGTGCGCGCGGTGCGGGGCGACCCCGCCGCCTGCGCCGCCGGCAGCGCGCTGGCCGCGGCCAACGGTGCCGACCTGGTCGCCTGCTCGGTGGGGCCGGGCTCCGTGGTCGCCGTCGAGGTGTCGGTGCCGGTGCGGCTGGGGCCGCTCGGGCTGCTGGCGGCGAGCGGGCGGGCGCGGGCCGGGCCGGTGCCGTGGGGCAGCGACCCGTGACCGGGCGGCTCAGAAGACGAGGTCGTCCTCGGGCGGCTCGGCGAACGGGTCGTCGTCCGGGGGCGGCGGGTCGGCCTCGCTGGGCTGGGGCCGTCGGCGCAGCGCGCGCGGCGGGGGTGCGGCACCCAGCTGGGCCCGCCGGCGCAGCGCCCGCGACCGGGCCGCCGAGGTGCCACCGCGGGCCTGGGCGAACGCACCCCCGAGACCCCGCGGGTCCGGCTCGGCACCGGTCTCCTCCGGGTCGGCCACGTCCCCGGCGGCGGCCAGCTCGTCGAGCACCACGTCGAGCACGCGCACCGCACCGGCCTTGTCCAACGGGTCGTTGCCGTTGCCGCACTTGGGCGACTGCACGCACGAGGGGCAACCCCGCTCGCACTCGCAGGTGGCCACGGTCGCCCGGGTCGCGGTCAGCCAGCGGCGCAGCACCGCGTGCCCGCGCTCGGCGAAGCCGGCCCCGCCGGGGTGGCCGTCGTAGACGACGATCGTGGCCGCACCGGTGTCCGGGTGCAGCGCGGTCGAGACCCCGCCGAGGTCCCAGCGGTCGCAGGTGGCCAGCAGCGGCAGGATGCCGATCGCGGCGTGCTCGGCGGCGTGCAGCGACCCCGGCAGCTCGCGGTCGGACAGCTCGGCCCGCTGCAGGGCCCGCTCGTCGAGGGTCAGCCAGACCGCCCGGGTGCGCAGCTGGCGGGCGGGCAGGTCGAGCGGGAACTCGGCGAGCACCTCGCCGGTGCCCAGCCGGCGGCGCTGGTAGGCCACCACCTGGTTGGTCACGTCGACCACGCCGGTGTGCGCGGTGACGGTGCCCAGCCGGCGGGTGGTGTCCACATCGACGATCGAGAGGTCGGTGACGTCGCGGGCCACCGTCGTCCACTCGGGGGTCTCCGGGTGCACCGCGGCGCAGGCGTCCTCGACGTCGAGCTCGTCGACCACGTAGGTCTCACCGCGGTGCACGTAGAGCGCGCCGGTGTGCACCGCGGCGTGCGCGGCGTCGCCGTCCACGGTGCCCAGCAGCCGCCCGGTCGAGCCCTCGACGATCGACACCGGTTCGGCGCCCGAGCCGCGGATGTCGACGTCGGGGCGACCCCGCCCGGCCCAGTACCACCCGGTGGGCCGCTTGCGCAGCTGCCCCTCGGCCACCAGCCGGTCCAGCGCCTCGCGGGCCACCTCGCCGCCGAAGTCGGCCAGCTCGTCGTCGGTCAGCGGGAGCTCGGCGGCCGCGCAGCACAGCTGCGGGCCCAGCACGTAGGGGTTGGACGGGTCGGTGACCGTGGCCTCCACCGACCGGCCGAAGACGGCCTGCGGGTGGTGGGCGAGGTAGTGGTCCAGCGGGTCGTCCCGGGCGACGAAGACCACCAGGGACTCGCGCTGCGCCCGCCCGGCCCGGCCGGCCTGCTGCCACAGCGAGGCCAGCGTGCCGGGGTAGCCGGCCAGCAGCACGGCGTCCAGGCCGGCGATGTCGATGCCGAGCTCGAGGGCGTTGGTGGTGGCCACCCCGAGCAGCTCGCCGGCCGACAGCGACCGCTCGAGCTCGCGGCGCTCCTCGGGCAGGTAGCCCCCGCGGTAGGAGTCGACGCGGCGGGCCAGGTCGCCCCGGCCGCGGTCGAGCAGGATCCGGCGGGCCTGGTCGGCGACCGACTCCGCCGAGCGCCGCGACCGCACGAACGCCAGCGTGCGGGCACCCTGCTGCACGAGGTCGGCCAGCAGCCCCGCGGCGTCGGCGGCGGCCGAGCGGCGCAGCGGAGCGCCGTGCTCGCCGGTGCGCTCGGTCAACGGTGGCTCCCACAGCGCGAAGGTCGCGCCCGGCCGGGGTGAGCCGTCCTCGGTGATCGCGGTGACCGGCGCCCCGACCAGCCGGGTCGCGGCCAGCGCCGGGTCGGCGACGGTGGCCGAGGCGAGCACGAACACGGGGTCGGCCCCGTAGCGCCGGCAGATGCGGCGCAGCCGGCGCAGCACGTGGCCGACGTGGGAGCCGAACACCCCGCGGTAGGCGTGGCACTCGTCGACGACCACGTAGGCGACCCGGCGCAGCGTGGAGGACCAGCGCTGGTGGGCAGGCAGGATCCCGCGGTGGACCATGTCGGGGTTGGTCACGATCCACCGGGCGTGCCGGCGCACCCACTCGCGCTCCTCCTGCGGGGTGTCGCCGTCGTAGGCCGCCGGCCGCACGTCGGGGGCCACCAGCCCGGCCACCGCGGCCAGCTGGTCGCGGGCCAGCGCCTTGGTCGGCGCCAGGTAGAGGACGCAGGCGCGGGGGTCCTCGGCGAGCGCGGCGAGCGCGGGCAGCTGGTAGGCCAGCGACTTGCCCGACGCCGTGCCGGTGGCCACCACGACGTGCTGCCCGGCGTGCGCCAGCTCGGCCGCGGCGACCTGGTGCGCCCACGGTTCGCGCACCCCGCGGGCGACTAGCTGCTCGCGCAGCTGGGGCGGGGTCCAGGCCGGCCAGCTGCCGTGCTCGGCCGCGCGCACGGGCAGCCGGTGCACGTGGGTGACGGGGGAGTCCTCGTCGGGGACCCCGGTGAGCAGCCCGGCCAGCAGCTCGTCGCCGGGGAGGTCCCGGGGCAGCGGCGCGGCGGCGGACGTCACCTCCCCACTGTCACACCTCGGGGCAACCCGCCAGGTCGGCGGCCGATCCGTGGACGACGGGCCCCGGTGTGGACGACGGCCGGCGGTCCGTCGGTGCCCCGGGCGACCCTGCGGTGACCAGGGCCCACCGCGGGCCCCCGCCCGGAGGAGACGGCCGTGCCCGACACCGTGACCATGCAGCTGGACGCCGTGCAGGCCCTCGCCGCGCAGCTGACCGAGCTGGGGGCCGAGCTGGCCGTGGACGGCGGCACCGCCCGCGCCGAGGGGACCCGCCTGGGCCAGGCGCTCTCCGGTCCGGCCGCCGACGAGCTGGCCACCGCCGGGGCGGGCTGGGCGGGGTTGGTGGAGTCCCTCGTGGGTCGCACGCAGGCGGTGACCGGCGGCCTGGAGCAGGCCGTCGCGTCCTACCGCGCGCTCGACGGCCTGCTCACCCAGCGCATGGGTGCCGCACCGCACGCGGCGATCGCGCGATGACCGGGCTGGCGGCCGTCGAGTCCTGGGACGTCCCGGCCCTGCAGGGGGCGGTGGGCGCCCTCGGCGACGTGCCCGGCCGGCTGGCCGGATGGCGGGCCCGGGTGGACGGCGTGCGCGGCCTGCTGCGCGAGGCCGACCTGTGGTCGGGCCCCGCGGCCGACGTCGCGGCCACCGCCCTGGTCGAGCTCGCGGCGGTGGCCGGGGAGGTGCACCGTGCCCTGGCATCCAGCGCCGAGCAGCTCGACGCCGTCGTGGTGCACGCCGTGGCCGCCCAGGACGAGGTCGGGGCCGCGCGCGCCGCGGCGGCCGCCGGTCCCGTGGTGCTGACCGATGCCGGGCAGGTGCCACCGGTCGCGGCGGCCGGCATGGCCGAGGACCAGCTGCTGGCCGTCGCCGACCGCGAGCGGGCCGCCGTGCGGGCCGAGGCCCACGCCCGCACCGCGCTGGCCGCCGCCGACGCGGCGTGCGCGGCAGCCCGTGCCGCGGGCGGCCCGCTGGTGCCCTTCGACCCGGCGGTCGTCGGCCCGGGCTTCACCGGCGTGGCCGACGCAGCGGTGGCGGTTGCGGCGCCGCCGGTGGTCCCCGGGGTGCTCCCGGCCGCGGCGGCCGCCTGGTGGGAGGGGCTCACCCCGGCGCAGCGCGAGGCGGCGCTGGCGGCCGACCCGTCCGGCGTCGGGGCGCTGGACGGCCTGCCGGCCTGGGCGCGCGACCGCGCCAACCGGCTGCTGCTCGACGACGCCCTGGCCCACCCGGAGCGGGCCGGGTACGACACGGCCGCGCAGACCGCCGCGCGGCTGGCCGGGTTCGAGGGCGCCACCGCCCAGCTGCTGCGCTTCGACCCCGCCCGCGAGCTGGTGGCCCTGTCGGTCGGCGACCTCGACACCGCCGAGGCCGTCGGGGTCCTCGTCCCGGGGATGTCCACCACCCCGGCCGACCTGCCCGACCTCGTGCACGACGCGACCACCGTCGGCGACCTGGCCGCCGCGGCCGCGCCCGGCCTGGCCGTGGCCACCCTGGTCTGGCTGGGCTACAGCACGCCCAACCCGGCCACCGTCGCCTCGAGCCTGGAGGCCCGGGCCGGTGGGGTCGCGCTCGACCGCACCCTCGACGGCCTCGCCGCCGCCCGCTCGGCCGGCGCCGCGGCCGGTGGGCCCCCGCCCCCGCGCACCACGGTGCTGGCGCACAGCTACGGCACGGTGGTCGCCGGCTACGCCGCGCGGGCCGAGGGCGTGCTGGCCGCCGACGCCGTGGCCCTGCTGGGCAGCCCCGGCGTCCCGGTCGCCGACGCCGCGGGCATGGAGGCCGACGAGGTCTACGGGGCGTGGAGCCCCCTCGACCCCGTCTCCTACCTCGGCCGGTTCGGCCCCGGCCCCTCCGACCCCGGCTTCGGCGACGTCGCCCTGCCGACGACGGCGGTGCAGCTGCACACGGAGTACTACAGCCCGTGGTTCCCCACCCTCGAGGCGCTGGGCGAGGTCGTCGCAGGCACGCACGAGGGGCGGTGAGCCCCGTCGGCGCCGCGCCCGGTGAGCACCGGCGGCGCGGCCCGGCCCGTCGCGGTGGCCTACCGTGGCGTCCGCCGAGGCTCTGCGCCACCCCGCCGGTCCGGCGCGAGCAGTCAGCACCGACAGGAGTCCCGTTGCCCACCAAGACCACGAAGAGCCCCACCGACACCGCCGCCGGCGGTGCCGCGACCCCGCCGCGCACGCGCACCGCGGCGGCCCGGGGCGGCAAGCCGTTGGTCATCGTGGAGTCCCCGTCGAAGGCCAAGACCATCGCCGGCTACCTGGGTGACCAGTACGTGGTCGAGGCCAGCGTCGGCCACATCCGTGACCTGCCGCGCAACGCCGCCGACGTCCCGGCCGCCCACAAGGGCGAGAGCTGGGCGCGGCTGGGCGTCGACGTCGACAACGGGTTCACCCCGCTCTACGTGATCAGCCCCGACCGCAAGCAGCAGGTCACGCGGCTCAAGCAGCTGGTCAAGGACGCCTCCGAGGTCTACCTCGCCACCGATGAGGACCGCGAGGGCGAGGCCATCGCCTGGCACCTGGTCGACACCCTGAAGCCCAACGTGCCGGTGCGCCGCATGGTGTTCCACGAGATCACGCCCGAGGCCATCGCCCGCGCCGTGGCCAGCCCCCGCGAGCTGGACACCGCCCTGGTCGACGCCCAGGAGACCCGCCGCATCCTCGACCGGCTGTACGGCTACGAGGTCTCGCCGGTGCTCTGGAAGAAGGTGCTGCCCAAGCTGTCGGCCGGCCGGGTGCAGTCGGTGGCCACCCGCATCGTCGTCGAGCGCGAGCGGGCCCGCATGCGCTTCACCGCCGCCGACTACTGGTCCCTGACCGGCACCTTCGACGTCGCCGTGGCCGACACCGCCGACGAGGGCGAGCCCCGCCACCTCACGGCCAACCTGGTCGCCCTCGACGACAGCCGCATCGCCACCGGCCGCGACTTCGACGCCGACACCGGCGCCGTGGCCAGCAACGTGGTGCACCTCGACGAGGCCGGCGCCCGGGGCCTCGCCGCCCGGCTCGAGGGCACCCAGGTGACGGTGACCCGGGTCGACGAGAAGCGCTACACCCGGCGTCCCTACGCCCCGTTCACCACCTCGACGCTGCAGCAGGAGGCCGGCCGCAAGTTCGGCTGGTCCTCCCAGCAGGTCATGCGCACGGCCCAGCGGCTGTACGAGAACGGCCACATCACCTACATGCGCACCGACTCGACGAACCTGTCGGAGACGGCACTGCGGGCCGCCCGCACCCAGGCCCGCGAGCTGTACGGCGACGCCTTCGTCCCCGCCGAGGCGCGGCACTACTCGAAGAAGGCGAAGGGCGCGCAGGAGGCCCACGAGGCAATCCGCCCCGCCGGCGACTCCTTCCGCACCCCCGGCCAGCTCGCCGGGCAGCTGGCCCGCGAGGAGTTCCGGCTCTACGAGCTCATCTGGCAGCGCACGGTCGCCTCCCAGATGGCCGACGCGGTCGGGCAGACGGTCACCATCCGGCTGGCCGGGCGGTCCTCCACCGACGAGGTCGCCGAGTTCTCCGCCTCGGGGCGCACCATCACCTTCCCGGGCTTCCTGCGCGCCTACGTCGAGGGCAAGGACGAGGGCGCCACCGGCGACGACGCCGAGGCCGACGACTCCGAGCGGCGGCTGCCCCGGGTCGAGCGCGGCCAGACCCTCGACACCTCCAAGCTCGACCCCAAGGGCCACACCACGAGCCCGCCGGCGCGCTACACCGAGCCCAGCCTGACCAAGGCGCTCGAGGAGCTCGGCATCGGCCGGCCCTCCACCTACGCCTCGATCATGCAGACCATCCAGGACCGCGGGTACGTGTGGAAGAAGGGCTCCGCCCTGGTGCCCACGTTCATCGCGTTCGCGGTGGTCAACCTGCTCGAGCAGCACTTCACCGCGCTGGTCGACTACGACTTCACCGCGTCGCTGGAGGGCGAGCTCGACGAGATCGCCGGCGGCACCCTGCGCCGGGTCGACTGGCTGACCGAGTTCTACTTCGGCGGCGAGGGCGGGCACGCCGGCGGCATCGCCGCCTCCGGTGGCCTCAAGCAGGTCGTCGGCCAGCGGCTGGAGGAGATCGACGCCCGCGGGGTGAACTCCATCCCGCTCAAGGCGACCGGCCCGTCCGGCGAGCCGGTGGTCGTGCGCGTGGGCCGGTACGGCCCCTACCTGCAGGCCGGCGGCGAGGACGGCGCCCGCGTGTCCATCGCCGACGACATCGCCCCCGACGAGCTCACCACCGAGAAGGTCCGCGAGCTGCTCGAGGCGCCGTCGGGTGACCGCGAGCTGGGCACCGACCCCGAGAGCGGCCACACGGTCGTGGTGAAGGCCGGCCGCTACGGCCCCTACGTCACCACCGTGGTGCCCGAGGGCAGCAAGGAGTCCCCGCGCACGGGCAGCCTGTTCAAGACCATGCAGCCCGAGACGGTCACCCTCGACGACGCCCTCAAGCTGCTGTCGCTGCCCCGCACGGTGGGCAAGGCCGAGGACGGCGAGGAGATCCAGGCGCTCAACGGCCGCTACGGGCCCTACCTGAAGAAGGGCACCGACTCCCGCTCGATCGACAGCGAGGAGAAGCTCTTCACGACCACGCTCGACGAGGCGCTGGCGATCTTCGCCCAGCCCAAGCAGCGCGGGCGGGCGGCGGCCAAGCCGCCGCTGCAGGAGCTGGGCCCCGACCCGGTCACGAACGGGCTGGTCACCGTGCGCGAGGGCCGGTTCGGGCCCTACGTCACCGACGGCGAGTCCAACGCCAGCCTGCGCAAGGGCGACGACCCGCTGACCATCACCCTCGAGCGGGCGGCCGAGCTGCTGGCCGACCGCCGCGAGCGGGCGCCGGTGAAGAAGAAGGCCACCCGGAAGACGGCGGCCAAGAAGACCACCGCGGCCAAGAAGACCACGGCGGCGAAGAAGGCGACGGCCACGAAGAAGGCCACGGCCACGAAGACGGCGACGAAGACGGCCGCGAAGAAGACCGCCACGAAGAAGACCGCCGGCACGACCACGGCGCGGTCGACGGCCGGCGAGGGCGCCGTCCCCGCCGGGAACTGATCCACCGGTGACCGGCGACCTCGACCCCGACGTCTGGGACGTGCGCCGCCGGTCGTTCGGCGGGGTGGCCCGGCAGTACGCGCAGCTGCGCCCGGGCTACCCCGCCGACGCCGTGGCCTTCCTGCTGGGCGGGCGCCCGCGGCGGGTGCTCGACCTGGGGGCCGGTACGGGCAAGCTGACCGAGCAGCTGCTGGCCGCCGGCCACGAGGTGGTCGCCGTCGACCCGTCGGCGGAGATGCTCGCCGAGCTGACCCGCCGCCTGCCGCAGGTCGGGGCCGCCGTCGGCGGTGCCGAGGACCTGCCCCTGCCGCCGGCCAGCGTGGACGCCGTCGTCGCGGGCCAGGCCGCGCACTGGTTCGACCCGGCACGGTCGGCCCCCGAGCTGCGGCGGGTGCTGCGCCCGGGCGGCGTCGTCGGGTTCGTGTGGAACACCCGCGACCTGCGGGTGCCGTGGCTGCGCGCCCTGGAGGGCGACGTCGAGGACGAGGCCCGCGGGCACGAGGCCGACCAGTCGGTGGTCGACGCCTTCGCCGCGGCGCTGCCCGCCGCCGTCGAGGTGGCCGAGTCCGCCGTCGTGCAGCGGTCGTCGCCGGCCGAGGTGGTCGCCGGCTTCGCCACCCGCAGCTACGTCGCGGTGATGACCGACGCCGAGCGGCACGACTTCCTGGCCAGGCTGCGGCACACCGTCGACACCCACCCGGGTTCCGCCGGCCGGGCGGAGCTCGAGGTGCCCTACGTGACCCGCGCGTACCGGCTGCTGCCCGGCCGACCGGCGCCGGTCACCCCGCGCTGACCCCGACCGCGAACACCCGCCGGAAGGGCAGCAGGGTCGTCCCGTCGGACCGCTGCGGGTAGGCCCGGCGCAGCTCGGCGGCGTAGGCCGCCTCGAAGGCCGGGGCGTCCGGGCCCAGCGCGGCCAGCACCGGGCGCAGCACCGACCCGCGCACCCAGCCGAGCACGGCGTCGGGGCCGCGGAGCACGTGCAGGTAGGTGGTCTCCCACGCCTGCGCGGCCAGGCCGGCCGAGGTGAGCACGTCGAGGTAGCCCGCCGGGTCGAGCACCTGGGCGGGGGAGGGCGCCAGCGCACCCACCCGGTCGGCCCACGCCGGACGCCGGCACAGCTCGGCCAGCAGGGCGTGCGTGGGGGCGGCGTGGTTGCCCGGGACCTGCAGCGCCAGCCAGCCGCCCGGCGCCAGGGCGGCGGCCCACGCGACCAGCCGTCCGGCGTGGTCCGGCACCCACTGCAGCGCCGCGTTGCCGACCAGCACGTCGACCGGCCCACCGGGCATCCACGCGCCCAGGTCGGCGGCCTGCACCTCGACGTGCGCGGCGGCTGCGGCCAGCATCGCGGGGGAGGAGTCCACCCCGGTGACCCGCGCCCCGGGCCAGCGCCGGGCCAGCGAGGCGGTGAGCTCACCGGTGCCGCACCCGAGGTCGACCACGACGGCCGGGGCGCGGGCACCCACCTGGGCCAGCAGGTCGGCGAAGGGCCGGGCGCGCTCGTCGGCGAAGCGCAGGTACTCGGGCGGGGACCAGTCGGACGTCACCGCCCCAGCGTGCACCCCGTCCGGTGTCGGACCCCGCCGGTAGCGTGGCCACCGTGGCCGGCCCGGGGGTGTTCATCGCGTTCGAGGGCGGCGAGGGTGCCGGCAAGTCCACCCAGGTGGCCCGGCTCGAGGCCTGGCTGGTCGAGCGCGGCCGCTCGGTGCGCACCACGCGTGAACCCGGCGCGACCGGCCTCGGGGCCACGGTGCGGTCGATCGTGCTCGACCCGGCGAACACCGGCCTCTCGGCCCGCGCCGAGGCGCTGCTCTACGCCGCCGACCGCGCCCAGCACGTGCACGAGGTCGTCCGTCCCGCGCTCGCCGAGGGCCGGGTCGTGGTCACCGACCGCTACGTCGACAGCTCCCTGGCCTATCAGGGCGCCGGTCGGGCCTTCGACCTGGAGCAGGTCCGCTCGATCTCGCGGTGGGCCACCGACGGCCTGCGGCCCGACCTCACCGTGCTGCTCGACGTCGCGCCCGAGGTGGGCCTGGCCCGGGCCCGCGGCCGGGCTGCCGCCGACCGGCTCGAGGGCGAGTCGGTGGAGTTCCACCAGCGGGTCCGCGACACCTTCCGCGCGCTGGCCGCCGCCCAGCCGCAGCGCTACCTCGTGCTCGACGCGACCGGCTCGCCCGACGCCCTGGCCGGCGCCGTCCGCGACCGGGTCGCCCCGCTGCTGGGGGTGCCGGTGTGACCGGGCTGCCCGAGGGGGTGTGGCGCGACGTCGTCGGCCAGCCCGACGCCGTGGCTGAGCTGCAGCACGCCGTGGCCCGGTCGGCATCGATGACCCACGCCTGGCTGTTCACCGGGCCGCCCGGGTCGGGCCGGTCGGTGGCCGCGCGGGCGTTCGCCGCCGCCCTGCAGTGCCCCGACGGCGGCGACGGCACCTGCCACGCCTGCCGCACCGTGCTGGCCGGCACGCACGCCGACGTGCGGTTGGTGGTCCCCGAGGGCCTTTCCATCGGCGTGAAGGAGATGCGCGGGGTGATCGGGCTGGCCGGCCGGGCGCCCTCGCAGGGCCGCTTCCAGGTCGTGGTGGTCGAGGACGCCGACCGCATGACCGAGCAGGCCGCCAACGCCCTGCTCAAGATGCTCGAGGAGCCACCGCACCGCACGGTCTTCCTGCTGTGCGCGCCCTCGCTGCACCCCGACGACGTGTCGGTCACCATCCGCTCGCGGTGCCGGGTGGTGTCGCTGCGCACCCCGCCGGCCGAGGCGATCACCGAGGTGCTGGTCCGCCGCGACGGCATCGACCCGGCCCTGGCGGCCTGGTCGGCGGCGGCGTCCGGCGGGCACATCGGGCGGGCCCGGCGGCTGGCCCGCGACGACGAGGCCCGCGCCTCGCGCAAGGCCGTGCTCGACGTGCCGCTGGCGCTCACCAGCCTGGCCGCCTGCCTGCAGGCCGCCGACGGACTCGTGGGCACCGCGGCCGCGGAGTCGGCGGCGGCCACCACCGCGGTCGACGCCCGGGAGACCGAGGCGGTCAAGGCCTCGCTGGGCGTGGGTGCCCGCGGGCCGGGGGTGGCCGCGGCCTCGCGCGGGGCCGGGCAGCTCAAGGAGCTGGAGAAGCAGCAGAAGTCGCGGGCCACCCGCATCGGTCGCGACACCCTCGACCGCGCGCTGGTCGATCTCGCCGGCCTCTACCGCGACGCGATGCTGGTCGCGAACGTCCGCGGCGACATGGCCCGGGTGCCGCACCTGGTCCACCCCGACCGGGCGGCCGACAGCCTCGACCTGGCCCGCAAGGTCGGCGCCGAGGGCGCGCTGCGGCGCATCGACGCGATCCTGGCGGCCCGCACCGCGCTCGAGCAGGCGGTCAAGCCGCAGATCGCGATCGAGGCCATGTGCGTGGCGCTGCGACTGCCGGGGTGACACCCGGGGTGGCGCCCGGCGGGAGCACCCGCGTCGCGTAGGCTCTCCGAGGCACCACGCCGCCTTAGCTCAGTCGGTAGAGCATCTCACTCGTAATGAGAAGGTCGTCGGTTCGATTCCGACAGGCGGCTCGCATCTGACCAGCGCATGCGCAGCTCGCGAGCCCGTCCGCGATGTCGGTGGACGGCCGGGTGGGTCGAACCGGGCACGGGACCGCTGCCCGTCGCTCTCGGCCTCAGCGGCGGAGCTGGGTGGCGAGCACGGCGGCGACGGAGTCGAGGGCGCCGGGGACGACGGCGTAGTACGCCCACACGCCGCGCTTGTCGCGGGTGAGCAGACCGGCGTCGACGAGGACCTTCAGGTGGTGGGACACCGTCGGCTGGGACAGACCGACCGGGTCGGTGAGGTCGCAGACGCAGGCCTCCTCGCCCTCGTGGGCCGCGACGAGGGACAGCAGCCGCAGCCGGGTCGGGTCGGCGAGTGCCTTGAGCGTCCGGGCCAGCGTCTCGGCGTCCTGCGGGCTGATCGGGGCGGCGACGAGCGGCGCGCAGCAGGCCTGCGCCTCGACCGTCGCGTGCAGTGCCGTCGTCATGCGGCGATCCTGCCGCACACATCGACGACTGTCGATATTGACGGTCGTCGATGTCTGGTGCAGGCTGCCATCGACAGTCGTCGATGGATGGGAGTGGTCGTGACCGGCACGAGCGACGACCTGCGCCAGGAGGTCCGGGCGCGGTACGCCGCTGCCGCCCGGTCGGTCACCGGCGACGGCGCGGAGGGCTGCTGCGCCCCCGCGGCCGAGGCCCTGGAGGTCGACGACCGGTTCGGGGCGGCGCTCTACGACGCGGAGTCCAGCGCGCAGCTGCCCGCCGAGGCGGTGCTGGCCTCGCTCGGGTGCGGCAACCCGCTGGTGGTGGCCGACCTGCGCCCGGGGGAGCGGGTGCTGGACCTGGGCTCGGGCGGGGGCATCGACGTGCTGCTATCCGCCCGCCGGGTCGGCCCGACCGGCTTCGCCTACGGGGTGGACATGACCGCCGAGATGCTCGACCTGGCCCGCGCCAACGCCGCGAGAGCCGGGGTGACCAACGTCGAGTTCCTGGCCGGCACCATCGAGGAGCTGCCGCTGCCCGACGCCGCGGTCGACGTGGTGATCTCCAACTGCGTGGTCAACCTGTCCACCGACAAGCCCGCCGTGCTCGCCGAGACCTTCCGCGTGCTGGCCCCCGGCGGGCGGATCGGCATCTCCGACGTGGTCGCCGAGGACCACGTCACCCCCGAGCAGCGCGCCGAGCGCGGCTCCTACGTCGGCTGCATCGCCGGCGCCCTGTCCCGCGCCGAGTACCTCACCGGGCTGGCCGGGGCCGGGTTCGTCGACGCCACGGTCACGTTCACCCACGAGGTCGCCGACGGCCTGCACGGCGCTGTCGTCGCCGCCACCAAGCCGGTCGCCCCGTGAGCGACCCCGTCCGCGAGGCCCGCCGTCCGGGCACCACCTCCGAGACCCCGGTCCTGGCGCAGCTGTCCACCCTCGACCGCTTCCTGCCGGTCTGGATCGTCGCCGCCATGGCCCTCGGCCTCGCGCTGGGCCGGCTCGTGCCCGGCCTGGACACCGTGCTGGAGGCGGTCACGGTCGGCGACGTCAGCCTGCCGATCGCCGTCGGGTTGCTGCTGATGATGTACCCGGTGCTGGCGAAGGTCCGCTACTCCGAGCTCGACCGGGTCACCGGCGACCGGAAGCTCCTGCTGGCCTCCCTCGGCCTGAACTGGGTGGTGGGCCCGGCGCTGATGTTCGCCCTGGCCTGGGCGCTGCTGCCCGACCTGCCCGAGTACCGCACCGGCCTGGTCATCGTCGGCCTGGCCCGCTGCATCGCCATGGTGCTGATCTGGAACGACCTGTCCTGCGGCGACCGCGAGGCCGCCGCCGTGCTGGTCGCGATCAACTCGGTGTTCCAGATCCTGGCCTTCGCAGCCCTGGGCTGGTTCTACCTGCAGGTGCTGCCCGGCTGGCTGGGCCTCATCACCACCTCGGCGGAGTTCAGCGTCGGGGCCATCGTGGTCTCGGTCCTGGTGTTCCTCGGCATCCCGCTCGTCGCCGGCTTCCTCACCCGCACGGTCGGGGAGCGCACCCGCGGCCGCGACTGGTACGAGTCCCGGTTCCTGCCGCGCATCGGCCCGGTCGCCCTCCACGGCCTGCTGTTCACCATCGTCATGCTGTTCGCGCTGCAGGGTGACGCGATCACCTCGAAGCCCTGGGACGTCGTCCGGATCGCCGCCCCGCTGCTGGCCTACTTCGCGCTGATGTTCGGCGGGTCGTTCGCCCTCGGGATGCGCCTGCGCCTGGGTTACGCCAAGACCGCCACGCTGGCCTTCACCGCCGCCGGCAACAACTTCGAGCTCGCCATCGCCGTGGCCATCGGCACCTTCGGGGTGACGTCGGGGCAGGCCCTCGCCGGGGTCGTCGGCCCGCTCATCGAGGTCCCCGTCCTGGTCGCGCTGGTCTACGTCTCCCTGTGGGCCGCCCGTCGCTGGTTCCCCGGCGACCCCACCGTGCCCGTCGTCCCGTCCTCGAGGAGCCAGTCGTGAGCACCCCCAGCGTCCTGTTCGTCTGCGTGCACAACGCCGGCCGCTCCCAGATGGCCGCCGGCTGGCTCACCCACCTCGCCGGCGACGCCGTCGAGGTCCGCTCCGCCGGCTCGCTGCCGGGCGACCAGGTCAACGCGGCGGCCGTCGCCGCCATGGCCGAGGTCGGCGTGGACATCTCCACGGCCACCCCCAAGGTCCTCACCACCCAGGCCGTGCAGGCCTCCGACGTCGTCATCACGATGGGCTGCGGCGATGCCTGCCCGGTGTTCCCCGGTACGCGGTACCTCGACTGGGACCTCGCCGACCCGGCCGGGAAGGACGTCGCCGCCGTCCGGCCGATCCGGGACGAGATCGAGGGGCGGGTCCGCGGCCTGCTCGCCGAGCTGGGCATCGCCCCGGCCGTCCGGTGAGCGGTCAGGGCTGACTGTGTAACCTCCGGGCCGTGACCCTCCCCGACGTGCTGCGCGGCCGGCTGAGCCTCCCGGTCATCGCCTCGCCCATGTTCATCGTGTCCGGGCCCGACCTGGTCGTCGCCCAGTGCTCGGCCGGCGTGGTCGGTTCGTTCCCGGCGCTCAACGCCCGCCCGGCCGAGAAGCTGGGCGACTGGCTCACCGAGATCGACGAGCGGCTGGCTGCCGCGGCCGCCACCGGTGCCACGGTGGCCCCCTACGCGGTCAACCAGATCGTGCACCGCTCCAACGACCGCCTCGAGCACGACGTCGCGCTCTGCGTCGAGCACGAGGTGCCGGTCGTCATCACCTCGCTCGGCGCCCGCGAGGACGTCTACGACGCGGTGCACTCCTACGGCGGCATCGTGCTGCACGACGTCATCGACGACCGGTTCGCCCACAAGGCGATCGACAAGGGCGCCGACGGCCTCATCGCCGTCGCCGCCGGCGCCGGTGGCCACGCTGGCACCACGTCGCCGTTCGCCCTCGTGCGGGAGATCCGGCGCTGGTTCGACGGCCCGCTGGCCCTGTCCGGGGCCATCGCGCACGGCAGCTCGGTGCTCGCCGCGCAGGCCGCCGGCGCCGACCTCGCCTACATCGGCTCGGCCTTCCTGGCCACCGCCGAGGCGCAGGCCGCCGAGGGCTACAAGCAGATGGTCGTGGACAGCTCCGCGGCCGACATCGTCTACAGCAACCTGTTCACCGGCGTGCACGGCAACTACCTGGCCGGGTCGATCGTGGCCGCCGGCCTGGACCCGACCGACCTGCCCACCAGCGACCCCTCGGCGATGAGCTTCGGCTCCGACGGCGGCGCGAAGGCCTGGCGCGACGTCTGGGGCTCGGGCCAGGGCATCGGCACGGTCGACGCCGTCGTGCCCGCCGCCGAGCTGGTCGCCCGCCTCGGCCGGGAGTACGCCGAGGCCAAGGCCGCGCTGGACGCCGCCGTCATCACCCCCGTCGGGGTCTGAGACGCCGAGGGGCGCCGCACCGGTTGCGGTGCGGCGCCCCTCCGACGTCCAGGTGCGCGATCGGCCGAGCCGGCCGGCGGGGTGGGTCAGTGGTGGTTCGAGGCCTGCTTGGCGCGCTCGAACGAGGCGTTGATCTCGGCCTCGGCCTCGGCCAGCCCGACCCAGTTGGCGCCCTCGACGCTCTTGCCGGGCTCGAGGTCCTTGTAGGTCTCGAAGAAGTGCTGGATCTCCAGCCGGTCGAACTCGGACACGTCGGTGATGTCCTTGAGGTGCGCCATGCGCGGGTCGGTGGCCGGCACGGTCAGCACCTTGTCGTCACCGCCGGCCTCGTCGGTCATCCGGAACATGCCGATCGCCCGGCAGGTGATGAGGCACCCGGGGAAGGTCGGCTCCTCCAGCAGCACCAGGGCGTCCAGCGGGTCACCGTCCTGACCGAGGGTCGCCTCGATGTACCCGTAGTCCGCCGGGTACCGCGTCGAGGTGAACAACATCCGGTCCAGCCGGATGCGTCCAGTGGCGTGGTCCAGCTCGTACTTGTTCCGCTGGCCCTTGGGGATCTCTACCGTCACGTCGAACTGCACCGACGTAGTGTGGCCCACGACCGGCGGCGGTGGGACGTCGAGGGTCTCGGAACCTGGTGGGGGAGGGGTCATCGCGAGCGCCCCGACCGTCACCGTGCGCCCTCGTCGCCGGTGGCGCCGCAGGCTCTGGCAGACCCTCGTGGCGCTGTGCGTCGTCGCCGCGCTGGGTGCCGGTGCCTTCCTGCTCGCCACCCGCGAGGACACCGCCCCCGACGCCGTCGCCGCGGTGCCCAGCGACGCGGTCGCCGTCCCCGACGCCGAGCTGCCCGACCTCGCCCAGCCCACCCCGGTGCTCGCCGCCCTCCCCGCCGACGCACCCACGCCGTCGCCGGCGGTGCTGCAGAGCCGGCTGGCCCCGCTGCTGGCCGCCCCGGCGCTGGGCTCCGGGCTGTCCGCCGAGGTCGTCGACGTCGCCACCGGCACCACGCTGCTGGACGCCGACGCCACCGACCCGGGCACCCCGGCCTCCACCACCAAGCTGCTGACCGGGCTGGCCGCGCTCACCACGCTGGGCCCCGAGGCCACCTTCGCCACCACGGTGGTCGCCGGGGCCAGCCCGGGCCAGGTCGTGCTGGTCGGCGGCGGCGACCCGACGCTGTCGACCACCTCGCCCTCGCAGAGCTACCCGGGCGCCCCGACCGTCGCCGACCTCGCCGCCCAGGTGCAGGCCGCGCTGGCCGGCACCGCGGTCACCTCCGTGCTGGTCGACAACTCGCTGTTCACCGGGCCGCTCACCGCACCCGGGTGGGGCAGCGAGGACGCCCCCTCCACCTACGCCGCCCCGGTCACCGCGACCGCCGTCGACGGCGCCCGGGTCACCCCGGGGTCCAGCCAGCGCAGCGGCCAGCCGGGCACCGACGCGGGGATCGCCCTGGCGGCCGCCCTCGGCGTCCCCGGTGCCCCGGTCGCCCTCGGGACGGCGCCCGCGGGTGCGCAGGTGCTGGGCACCGTGCGGTCCGCGCCGGTCGAGCGGCTGGTCGAGCAGGCGCTCACCGCCTCGGACAACCTGCTCGCCGAGGTGCTCGCCCGGCACGTCGCGCTGGCCACCGGCGGCGAGGCCAGCTTCACCGGCGCCGCCGCGGCGGTCACCGCGGCGGTCACCGCCGCCGGGTTCACCACCACCGGGCTCACCCTCACCGACGGCAGCGGGCTGTCGGCCTCGGACAAGATCCCGGCCCGGTTGCTGGTCGACGTCCTGGAGGTCGCCGCCGACGGCTCGCTGCCGGCGGCGGGCGCACTGCTGTCGGGGCTGCCGATCGCCGGCTACACGGGCACCCTGGCCGACCGGGGCGACGCCGACCCGACGACCGGGCCGGGCGCGGTGCGGGCCAAGACCGGCACGCTGTCCAGCACCAGCGCGCTGGCCGGTCTCGTGGTGACCGCCGACGGCCGGCTGCTGGCCTTCGCGCTGCTGGCCGACGGCACCCCCGGCGACGTCACCGCCGCCGAGGCCGCGCTCGACGCCGTCGCCGAGGCGATGGCCTCCTGCGGCTGCTGAGCGCGGTTACCGTCGCCCCCATGAGCAGCAGCTTGGTGGACTGGGACCTGGCCGGACGCACGGCCCGCCGGCTGGGCCGCCCGGGCCCGGCCACCACGCGGGCCGACGCGGCCGCCGTCGTCCGCGAGCTGCGGGAGTGCGCCGCCACCGCGGTCGCCCACGTCGAGGGCCTCACCGGCCTCACCCCGGCGCCGGGTGCGCCCACCCCGGTCACCGCGGTGGTCGACCGGCCCGGCTGGGTCGACGCCAACACCGCCGGCATGGCCGCCCTGCTCGACCCGCTGACCGAGGCGCTGCAGGAGAGGAGCGGCAGCAGCCCCGGCGCCGTGGCCCGGGCGGTCGGCAGCCGGCTCACCGGCGTGCAGGCCGGCGCGGTCCTGTCGTTCGTGTCCACCAAGGTGCTGGGCCAGTACGAGGTGTTCGGCACCGGCGGCCGCCTGCTGCTCGTCGCGCCGAACATCGTCGAGGCCGAGCAGAAGCTGGGCGTCGACCCGCACGACTTCCGGCTCTGGGTGTGCCTGCACGAGGTCACCCACCAGCTGCAGTTCACCGCCTTCCCCTGGCTGCACCGCTACCTGGAGAAGCAGGTGCAGGAGTTCGTGCAGGCCAGCGACCTCGACCCGGCGGTGCTCCGCGACCGGCTGCGCGACGTCGTGGCCAGCCTGTCCGACGCGGTGCGCGGCACACCGGTCGAGGGCGACGCCCCCGGCGGGCTGATGGCCCTGGTCGCCGACCCCGCCCAGCAGGCCGTGCTCGACCGCGTCACCGCCGTGATGAGCCTGGTCGAGGGGCACGCCGAGTTCGTGATGGACGGCGTGGGTCCCGACGTCGTGCCCAGCGTCCGCACCCTGCGCAAGCGCTTCGGCCAGCGGCGCAGGGGCGTCGGGCCGGTGGACCGCGTGCTGCGCCGGCTGCTGGGCCTGGAGCAGAAGATGCAGCAGTACGCCGACGGCCGGCTGTTCGTCGCCGGCGTGGTCGAGCGCGTGGGCATGGAGGCGTTCAACACCGTCTGGACGTCGCCGGGCACCCTGCCGCGCAAGGAGGAGCTGACCGACCCGCAGCGCTGGGTCGACCGCGTCCTCACCCCGTACTGAGCCGGTGGGCCCCGACCCGGCGGTGGCCGCGGTGCGCGCCGCCGTCCGTCCCGGGCTGACCGGTCCGGTGCTGGTGGCCTGCAGCGGGGGAGCGGACTCCCTCGCGCTGGCCGCCGCCGTGGCCTTCGAGGCGCCGCGCGCCGGCGTGGCCGCCGGCGCGGTGACCGTCGACCACGGCCTGCAGGCCGGCTCGGCCGAGCGCGCCGCGGCCACCGCCGAGCTGCTGCGCGGGCTCGGCCTGGACCCCGTGCTCGTCCGCCGGGTCGAGGTGGGGACGGCGGGGGGCCCGGAGGCCGCAGCCCGTGGTGCCAGGTACGCGGCCCTCGACCGGGCCGCCGCCGAGCTCGGGGCGCGCGTGGCCCTCGGCCACACCCGGGACGACCAGGCCGAGACCGTGCTGCTGGGCCTGGGCCGGGGCAGCGGCCCCCGCTCGCTGGCCGGCATGGCGGCGGTGCGCGGTCACCTGTGGCGCCCCCTGCTCGGCCTCCCGCGGGCCACCACCCGGGCGGCCTGCGCGGCGCTGGGCCTGCCGGTCTGGGACGACCCGCACAACGTCGACCCCGCGTTCACCCGGGTGCGGGTGCGCACCGAGGTGCTGCCGCTGCTGGAGCAGGTGCTCGGCGGCGGGGTCGCCGGGGCGCTGGCCCGCACCGCCGCGCTGCTGCGCGAGGACGTCGAGGCCCTCGACGCGCTGGCCGACGCGGTGCCCGACCCGGCCGACTGCGCCGCCCTCGCCGCGCTGCCGGCCGCGGTGCGCCGCCGCGTGCTGCGCCGCTGGCTGCTCGGGCACGGCATCGGCGACCTGGCCGCCGTCCACCTGCGGGCCGTCGACGCCCTCGTGGTCGCCTGGCGGGGGCAGGGCCGGGTCGACCTCCCCGGCGGTGCGGGTGTCGTACGGGCGTCTGGCAGGCTTGCGCTGCAAGGCCACCGCGCAGTCCGCAGCACCCACTCCAGCGAGGAGCCCCACCCGTGAGCGAGACCCCGAGCGGCCCCCTGGGTCCCGACCACGGCTACGGCCCCGACATCGACCACGTGCTGCTGTCCGAGGCGCAGATCGCCGAGAAGATCCGCGAGCTGGCCGACCGCATCGCCACCGACTACGCCGGCCGCGAGGTGCTGCTGGTCGGCGTGCTCAAGGGCGCCGTGCTGTTCATGAGCGACTTCGCCCGGGCGCTGCAGCTGCCCACCCAGATGGAGTTCATGGCCGTCTCCTCCTACGGGTCGGCCACCAGCTCCTCGGGCATCGTGCGGATCCTCAAGGACCTCGACCGCGACATCACCGACAAGCACGTGCTGGTGCTCGAGGACATCATCGACTCGGGCCTGACGCTGTCGTGGCTGCTGAAGAACCTGGGCTCCCGCGGCCCGGCCTCCCTCGAGGTGTGCGCGCTGCTGCGCAAGCCCGACGCGGTCAAGGTCGACGTCCCCGTGCAGTACGTGGGCTTCGAGATCCCCAACGAGTTCGTCGTCGGCTACGGCCTGGACTACGCCGAGCGCTACCGCGACCTGCCCTACATCGCCACGCTCAAGCCCGAGGTCTACGCCTGACCCCTGCTGGGGAGCGACAGCGTTCGGGCAGGGAGCGCACAGGCGCTGCGGTGTACCGTCGATCCGACGACGTCGCCCCTCGCGGCGCAGGACACCTCGGGTCGCTCGGCGTCCCCGGACGAGCAGGAGGGTCGACGGGCACCGACGGGTTCGCCCGTCCGCCCGGCATCGGTACATGGAGCGCAAGAAGATCTTCCGGTCGGTCTGGTTCTGGGTCGTCCTCGTCGTGCTGGTCGTGGCCATCGGCGTGCAGTCCTTCAGCGGCGGCAGCGACTACAAGGAGGTACCCACCTCCACGGCGCTGGCCCAGTTCGCCGACGACAACGTCGACCGCGTCACCATCAACGACCGTGAGCAGACCCTCGACATCGACCTGGAGAACGCGGTCGACGGCGAGCAGAAGATCACGGCCTACTACCCGACCGGTGCCGACACCGCGATCTACGACCTGGTCAGCGGGGCCGACGCCAGCAGCAACGGTGGCTCCGACCGCGCCGTCGACTTCGACACCAACGTCACCCAGGACAACGTCCTCACGTCGATCCTGATCAGCTTCCTGCCGTTCCTGATCATCCTGGGCCTGCTGTTCTGGCTGTTCAGCTCGATGCAGGGCGGCGGCCGCGGCGTGATGGCCTTCGGCAAGAGCAAGGCCAAGGCGGTCAGCAAGGACACCCCGAAGACCACGTTCTCCGACGTCGCCGGCGCGGACGAGGCCATCGAGGAGCTCCACGAGATCAAGGACTTCCTGCAGAACCCGGTCAAGTACCAGGCCATCGGCGCGAAGATCCCCAAGGGCGTGCTGCTGTTCGGCCCGCCCGGAACCGGCAAGACGCTGCTGGCCCGCGCGGTGGCCGGCGAGGCCGGGGTGCCGTTCTACTCGATCTCCGGGTCGGACTTCGTCGAGATGTTCGTCGGCGTCGGTGCCAGCCGCGTGCGCGACCTGTTCGAGCAGGCCAAGACCAACGCCCCGGCGATCATCTTCATCGACGAGATCGACGCCGTCGGCCGGCACCGCGGCGCCGGCATGGGCGGCGGGCACGACGAGCGCGAGCAGACCCTCAACCAGATGCTGGTCGAGATGGACGGCTTCGACGTCAAGGGCGGCGTCATCATGATCGCCGCCACCAACCGGCCGGACATCCTGGACCCCGCGCTGCTGCGCCCGGGCCGCTTCGACCGGCAGATCGCCGTCGACCGCCCCGACCTGCAGGGCCGCGTCGCCGTCCTCAAGGTGCACGCCACCGGCAAGCCGCTGGCCGACGACGTCGACCTGCAGACCCTGGCCCGCCGCACCCCCGGCTTCACCGGTGCCGACCTGGCCAACGTGCTCAACGAGGCCGCGCTGCTCACCGCGCGCCACGGCGGCAGCGTCATCACCGACGCCTCCCTCGAGGAGGCCATCGACCGCGTGCTCGCCGGCCCGGAGCGCAAGACCCGGGCGATGAGCGAGAAGGAGAAGAAGGTCACCGCCTACCACGAGGGCGGCCACGCCCTGGTGGCGCACGCACTGCCCAACCTGGACCCGGTGCACAAGGTGACGATCCTGCCCCGCGGCCGGTCGCTCGGGCACACCCTCGTGCTGCCGACCGAGGACAAGTACACCCAGACCCGGTCGGAGATGATCGACACCCTGGCCTACGCCCTGGGCGGGCGCGCGGCCGAGGAGCTGGTCTTCCACGAGCCGACCACCGGTGCCGGCAACGACATCGAGAAGGCCACCAGCATGGCCAAGGCGATGGTCACCGAGTACGGCATGAGCGCCAAGCTCGGGGCGGTCAAGTACGGCAGTTCCGACGCCGAGCCGTTCATGGGCCGGGACATGGGCTCGCGCCCCGGGTACTCCGAGGCGGTGGCCGCCGACATCGACGGCGAGGTCCGGGCCCTCATCGAGGCCGCCCACGACGAGGCCTGGGAGATCCTGGTCGAGCACCGCGACGTGCTCGACCGGCTGGTGCTCGAGCTCATCGAGAAGGAGACCCTGTCCAAGGAGGACATGGCGCGCATCTGCGCCGGGGTCACCAAGCGGCCCTCGCTGGCGCCCTACAACGGCTTCGGCAAGCGCACCCCCTCCGACCAGCCCCCGGTTCTCACCCCGGCCGAGCAGGCCCGCGGCAACGGTGACCTGGACGGCCGCGACGTCGAGAAGCCGCTGCCGGTCGGGGACGCAGGCGCCCCGCAGTCGCGGTGATCGACCACACCGTGGACCCGCGGCCGGTGCCGCACGCCGAGGACGGCGTGGACCACGCGCGGGCCGAGGCGGCCGTGCGCGAGCTGCTGCTGGCGGTCGGCGAGGACCCCGACCGTC